>Ga0209635_10000094_pt1 | contig 50977 bp, 48 predicted proteins | sample DeeMarSWOR230_32_FD_187463 | JGI IMG/M metagenome (GOLD analysis project Ga0209635, IMG submission 187463) | Marine sediment microbial communities from White Oak River estuary, North Carolina - WOR-2-30_32 (SPAdes) (version 2) | ecosystem: Environmental > Aquatic > Marine > Intertidal zone >...
TTTAGTACACCACGTACCACATTTACACATTCACATTGTGCTACGCTATCCTGGCACCCCACGTAAATACTGGGGAATAAACGTGGATAAGTGGGCTGATGCACCTAGGGGCGGTCCGAAGAAGATTGAACTAGTGTGTGCACGTCTTCGTGCTCATTTGAAAAGAATGAGATAGAATCCACTGCAGATTATGCATGACTGGATCAAAGGCACATATGTTCTGCCAGACTAAAAGAAGAGGAGTTTGTAGGAGATGATTTCAACGATAAACATATGGACAGATATATAAGGTGCGTGCAGTACATTTACACCGAATCGAAAAGAAAGGGAAATATAATGCCGACCAAAAGGAAAGGTCATGGAAGATCTAAAGGCAGCAAGGGAAGTGGCGGTTTTGTTCAATGCGCTAGTTGTGGTGCAATGGTGCCCAGAGACAAAGCTAAGAAAGTAACCAAAAGGATTTCTCTAGTTGATTACTCTCTGGCGAAGGAGCTTCGTCAGAAAGGTGCATATATCGGTTCTCCAACGAAGACGAAGTTCTACTGTGTTTCATGCGCTGTGCATCGAGGTGTTGTGAAGGTTAGGGCTAAAGATAAACGCCGCAAACCAAGAAAGCGAGGAAAACAGAGACGTTAGTCTTTAAGACTGACTCTTTAATTTTTTGTAAACATATATTCCTCTTTGCAGAACTGTTAGGTTGGAGAGTATTGCAAGCAGGATTATGCCAGTGTTCATTGCTGTTTCAGGTTGAAAGAAAGTCGCTGCTATGCTTGCCATGGATAATATAATTATGCGTTCTGCTCTTTCTGCTAATCCTATCGATTCCATCCTTATTCCAGCTGCTTCTGCCCTTGCACGACTGTAACTTACAAGCAGAGATCCTGTCATTGCTGTCAAACCCCAAAGAATACTGCATAATCCGCTGATGATTATACCTGCTAATACAACTGCATCTGCATACCTGTCTAACAGAGAGTCTAGAAATCCGCCGAAGACTGTTGTTTCATAGTGGACCCTAGCTAACGCTCCATCTAAAGCGTCACAGAATCCTGAAAACAGGAGCAGAAAAGTAGCAAACAAAAGAAAAAAGATGTTGATCTGCCATGCAGCATAAGCTAAAGAGGATAGACAAGCAAAAATTATACCTATGGCGCTTACCATGTTTGGTGTCAACCCTATTCTATGGGCTGCTTTCGCTTCTTTTACAAGCATCACTTGAACCTTTTCCTTCAGTTTCGTCAGCATAGCGTAAATCTCTCCACTTTCATGCTAGTGCTTATTCTTCCTTTTTCTAATCGAGTTAACTGGTCGTGTGTTAATAAAAGACACTAAAGAATTATTAAAGAGTTGGAAGCGTATAGAAACACTTGAACCCACGCTTTCACTGTTTGGTAAGATCTCAGTGCCAGCATCGTTTTTTTTTAACAAGCTTGTTACACGGACCATAATAATAACGTTAACATGTATACAGCAACCTACGTTTTGCAAGGTATATGAAAATTTTAGTAAAATCTAAACATAAACACAAAAATACATGCCCTTGGAATATGTAGAGACAAGTATCAATGGAAAGTGTCCGCATGATATATGTCGCGTCTGTTAAGGTGTATAATAAGACTTGTGTCGGGGTGAAGGTTGAGTTACCAGATTCTCCACCATTGCTTTTGGTAATTGCTGATAAAGGGTTTGTAATGTGTGGTTTCTTAAATGTTGATGTTGCTGAAAAACTTAGTATTGCTGCTGCAACGGTCAGTGGTGTAAAAAATTTTGAGGATGTTCTAGATGGGGAGGTTAAAGCGGTAACGTCTAAGGCGAAAAATCTTGGCGTGGATGTGAGAATGAAAGGCGCTGATGCATTGAAGCAGATGTTCTAAATTGCTGGTTACAATTCTTGCTTCTCTGATTCCATGTATCCATGTTGTATTGCCTCAAATATTATTAAGAGATGATTTTTAGGTTTTATGTATAGAACATATTCAATAAACTACTTATTCATTCTCAAAATCTTGAGAAATACTGGTTTACAGATGTGTTATTCAGTAATTACCACTAATATAAGCGTGTAAAAGCAGGAGAAAGAAGAACACATGAGTTCTTTTAAACTTGAATCTACATCTCTTTTTTTCAAAATGTTGAAAAAGCGCAAAAGTTATAGTCAGACAGAGAGAACTAGGTAAAAAGGATGCATAGTATGACTGTTCTAAGCGATTTTTTTGATGTTTGTTGTCAATGGGTTACTTCGAACTCGTGGCAGATTGTTTTCTCAGCTGCAGTCATTACAATTGCTTATGCCGTGTATAAACTCATTGCAAAACAAATAATAAGAATGAAGGAGCAAGAAAAGCTTGAGGAAAACGTCGCTTTCGCTTTAAATAGAATTTTCAAATGGGTAACAGGCATAGTGATTTTGGGTGTTGTCATCGCTCAGTTCGGTATTGATATAGGAGTGATTGCTGGCTTCTTAGCTCTTGCTGGAGGCACAATTGTAGGCTTCGCCGCAATGAACACTATTGGTAATGCCATAGCCGGCATAATAGTGATGACTAGCAGACCCTTCAAGATCAGTGACAGAATCTTATTCAAGGGTATATTTGCGGATATCATAGCCATAGATTTAATCTATACAAGGATGAAAACACTTGACAATGTTTTCGTTTCCATTCCAAATCAGGAATTGTTGAAATCAGAAATAAAAAACTATGGACGAAAGAGAGTGGTAAGAAGAACTTGTACAATCACTGCCGGATATGAACTGGATTTCGATCAAGTAGAAACAGCATTGTCAGCAGCCGCCAACAATGTAAAAGGAATATTGAAAAAACCGAAGCCCTATGTTAGAATAACTGACTTCAAAGATTTTGCAGTTGAATATACCCTCTACGTCTTCATTAATGAAATAAAGCGCCTTCGAGAAATCGATGCAGATCTAAGAAAGATAGTGCTTGAAACATGTAAAAAACACAAAATAGATATTAGCACACCACACTTGCTCCGTAACGTACAGTAGAAGGACAAAGACGATATAATCAATTTTACTCCAACTCATGCATACGCAACCTCGCAACACAAAAAACTTTAAATTAAATGAACAGAAACTTGTCGGGCACACATAGAGTAACCTCTTCAATAACAGTAATTAGTGTTTGGAAGTAAATGAAAAAAGAAGTCTGTGAGGAGATTTGTCTTGCTTAAAAAGGAGTCTCTGGACGCTCTTGCTGCTGAAGTCTCTATTTGTCGCAAATGTGAACTTTGGAAAACCCGTAGAAATGCTGTTCCAGGCGAAGGTAGTTCAGAAAGCAGAATCATGTTTATTGGAGAGGCTCCCGGTTACTGGGAAGATGCTGAAGGGAAACCTTTCGTAGGGGCGGCAGGAAAACTCTTTGATACTCTATTAATTGAAGTGGGGCTTTCAAGAAAAAAAGTTTTCATCGGCAACATTTTGAAATGCAGACCTCCAAAAAACCGCAAGCCCTTACTTAATGAAATCGAGACATGCACCCCGTATTTAGATAGGCAAATTCGACTCGTTAAACCAAAATTCATTATCGCTTTGGGGAATTCTTCAACAGCCTACATGTTCTCGAAAGCCAAGTTGCCATTCAACGGTATAACACGTGCTCACGGAAAATTTTTTCAGACCTCTATTTTGGGCCTACAGGTGACAGTTTTTCCAACTTTCCATCCCGCTGCAGCTATTTACAGAAGTAAATATAAAGGATTGTCACAACAAGATTTCCAAACATTGAAAAACCGTCTCACATATCAGAAACTCTTGTGAAGTTTCATTTTGCACTTGAGTTTACCCTGCAGAAATGTAGGGTACACAAAATAATTACCTAAACAAGAAATTTGCTATTGCGTATAGAATCCAGAAATAACAGAAGAGTGGCTGAAGGAAGGAGGTAGAAGTAACAAGATCATGCAAAACTGACTTCAAGGGAGAAACCAAAATAACAAAAGCTTTAATCCTTACCCTTAAATGAATAACAGTGTTTAACCTTGACTTTCCTCGCTAAAATGGAACAGACAGCAAAAAACAGAAAATCCAACATTATCCTAGCCTTAGACTTTCCATTTGAAAGATCAGAAAACCGCCAAAACCTCTTCGCAAAAGCAGAACACATTTTGGAGGCAGTACACCATTATGTCTGTGCCATAAAATTTAACCATCACCTAATTCTTCCACTGGGCACATTCAACGGCGTTGAAAAACTTGTGAGAAACGCCCACAACAAAGGGTTGATGACAATAATGGACTGCAAAATAAACGACGTAGGCTCTACAAACCAAATCATTGCTCAATACTACTACGTAGCCGGTTTTGACGCCTTAGTAGCTAATCCCTTCGTAGGATGGGAAGAAGGTTTGAAACCCGTTTTCGATGTTGCGCATGAATTGCAACGCGGAGTAATCCTTCTAATCTATATGAGTCATAAAGGAGCTAGCGAAGGTTACGGACAAATGATCTACAACACCAAAACTGGCGAAAGATTTCTTCAGTATGCATCTTTTGCCGAAAAAGCCTTAAGATGGAATGCTGGTGGGGCTGTCGTCGGTGCGACCTATCCAAGAAAAATAAGAGAAATACATAAAATACTCGGCGAAAAAATTCCAATTTATTCGCCTGGAATAGGTGCTCAAGGCGGAGCAATCATGTCAGCTTTGGACGCAGGAGCACGATATTTGATCGTTGGAAGGGCAATAACACTTTCAGAAAATCCAGCGGAAGCTGCGAAGAGAATTAGGAACATAGCAAATCAGTGTAAATGAAACAAAAACTAGAAAGGAGAGCTATCTTCCTCTTCTTTCCCAGAGTTCTTTCTTCAGTAAATCTCTAACTGCAGATCTTATTACTGCACTTCTACTCGGATACATATTTGCCCTTACAAGTTCATCTAAACCTTCCAGATAAGCCTCTGGCAACAACACCGTTACGAGTTTCACGTTCCTCCCACCCTAAGATATGTTATGTAAATCATATGTCGTAAATATAAAATTTGGTTAAGCCTTCAGATTCGAAAGATCACCTTTAACACATGCTAATTGCAACATACGTGAACCCAAAAGACCCATGCCAAAAATTATTATTATAAGCCCTTAATAACTAACTACAAATTAGGTTCTGGAGGAACAGAACATTGTCAAATAGGTATTACGCTTATATCCTGATATCCGACAATAAGTGGTGGAGAAGACTATACGAACGAGGGAGAAGCAGTAACAAACCTCAAGTCTTCGTAAGAAGAAATCGTGTAGGTCCCCTTAATACCCAGAGACTTCTTTTTTACGTTAAAAAACCAATAATGCAGATTCAAGGAGTCGCAGAGTTCATTGAACGTTTAGTTGGAGATTATACAGAGCTTTGGGATACACATAGTGATGAAACTTGTTTAAAAAACTTCGATGAATATGTTGACTTTCTTAAGGGCAGAAAAATCGCAACTTTCATAAGGTTCAAAGATTTGCACGAACTCAAAAGTCCTATATCAATGGCGATGATGAGGAAGGTTCTTGGTGTTGGTAAGATGCCGAGAGGGGGTAAATACTTAAATCGCGAAATGGCAAATCAGCTGATAGTTTAGATGGAGAAAGGCAACTTGGAGAAATTTGATCCTAAGAATTTTGTTAAAGCTCGAATTAAAGAGTTGAGAAAAACTATTGGTGATAAACGTGCTTTGGTGGCTGTTTCCGGCGGTGTTGACAGTACAACATGTGCTGTGTTGACTCATAAAGCAATTGGCAAAAACCTTGTATGTGCGACTCTGGACGACGCTTTCATGCGGATAGAAGAACCAGAGAATATAGCTGAAATCCTCTCCAAACCTCCCTTCAATGTTCAAACAAAAGTAGTCAATGTTCGTGAACGCTTCCTAGAAGCTATGAAAAGTTTGAAAGACGCTGAAAATAAACGGAAGAAGTTTCGAGCAACCTTCTATCAAGTATTAAGCGAAGTAGCCAAGAAAGAGAATTGTAAAATTCTTGTGCAAGGCACAATACGTGCAGACATAGAAGAAACGATGAGGGGAGTAAAGACACAGCACAACGTTTTGGAGCAGATGGGCATAAATCCCGTGGAACTTTACGGATTTGACGTAGTTGAACCTCTCGTAACATTGTACAAAGAACAAGTTAGGATTGTTGCCAGATTTTTAGAATTACCATCTGAGATTTCTGAACGACAACCATTCCCAGGTCCAGGCTTATCTGTGCGCGTGGTCGGGGAGATTCGTCCCGAAAAGTTGGAGACGGTGAAGAAAGCCACAACCATTGTTGAACATGAACTTTCAAGACATAAACCTAGTCAATACTTCGCAGTGGTCATAGATAACGAAGAAGTATTGCAACAATCTATTTCTGTTCATATCAAAGAGATTGCGGCGCGAATTCTCAATGTCCCTTCAAGATATATCCATGTAAAAATCTTCACAGCTAGGGCAACTGGAGTAAAGGGAGGAAAAAGACGATACGGTGAAATAGTAGGCATAAAGGTTCAAACAATGAATAAAAAAATCCACCATGCAACCCTTCAAAACCTCATTTCTCTTCAAGCAAAAATTGTCACTGAAAACCCAAGGGTGGCAAGGATTCTTTATGCAATTGAAGAAATAGACGGGAAGAAACCATATGTCATTGGCGTAAGAGCTGTTCAAACAACAAATTTCTTGATAGCACAAGTTTCAGAAATATCATGGACAACATTATACACTATTGCAAAGAAAATAGTCAGAGAATGCCCAAATGTGTCAACGGTATATTATGACATTACTCCAAAACCGCCTGCAACCATAGAGATGGAGTAGTTTCATATTCTAGAAGAGATTACCCAATTGACACCCCTAAACATGCTAATGGAAATGTGTGCCTTCGTTGTTCTTTTTATCATACGGATATACTAGAATAAAAACGGGATAAAGAGATCTTATTTCAAGAAAACGTATAAGTGTTCCAAAACGATTTACAGTATGACTAGTCATGTTTAGGGTTAGAGTACATAAAATCGAGTCAATTCGAGACTTAGATAGTAATCTTGGAAAACGCATAGAATTAGTTGAAGAACGGAATATCCCTCGTTTTGTTGTTAGACCAAAAACTGAAGAGGCGAAGGTTGTACAAGATGTTCTCCAAGCAGTCCAACAACAGTTATCAATCGTTCCAGTAAAAAAGCAGTTTGTAACTCCTAAAATAATTTTGTTTCTAACCGAACAAGAATATGAAAGTTTACAGATAAGCTTCGATGTAAACCAAATATATGAAATAACACTTGAAAATCAAACAATAAAATTCAAGAAAACAGCATAACCTCGTTTCGTATTGGCTTCAACACTGAATGATCCGGATGAAAAGAAAGCACAAATATTATGTTTCGTAAAGCCTCGTAAATCTCCAGCATGTTAGCTTCTACGCCTTTATTACAGTAGACTGGAATGGGTTCTTCATCACCATTCTTGTAGTACACATATATGGGGGTAAACTCCTCCCCAAAAGTAACAACTTCCATGGGCAACTTCAACATCTTAGCTATCTTCTCAGTTGCGACACTAACCGACTGCAGTCGGTTTCCATTCAATGCAAAATTTGAAGCATAAACCAGCAACTTCCCGCTACAGCTCTCCAAAATAACCACCAAAAAACATGACAATGCCACAACAGCTTTTAAGACAACCGATGAAACGACACTTCCATACTGCGGAGAGAGATAAGTTGAAATGAACACTCGTAATCAAAAACCATAAACACAAAAGACAAACAACCATGGATAGGCGAAGTTTATGAAGATTAGAGCCCATATGTTTGTAAGTGGTAAGGTTCAAGCAGTCTTCTTCAGACTAGAAACAAAATATGAAGCAAAAAAATATGGCGTTAAGGGATGGATTCGCAATATGTATGATGGTAGAGTTGAAGCAGTTTTTGAAGGAGAGGAGGATGCTGTGAGAAAACTTGTGGAGTTTTGTAGACAAGGACCACCTGCAGCAAGAGTTACGCGTTTAGATGTAACTTGGGAAAACTATACTGGTAAGTTTCAAGATTTCAAAATAAGACATAGCTTCTAAAATAAAACTGATCATTTCCGCATTATTTTCTTGCCTCTCTTCTGGTGGATTATACTAATTCTCGCGTTTTCAAAATTCTTTGTTAGTTCTTTTCCTTCAAAAAAGCGGTCTAGGAAGATAGCTAAGCTTGTACATTCAGAGTGAGGTTGATTTCCAATTGCAACATTAAAATCTGAGACAGACTTTGAGAAGAATTTATTTGGAACCTTTTGGCTTCCAACAACGACCAATATGTCTTTTTCCAAAGCCTTAATTCTTCGTAACGCATCACTCGTTTGAATGTTCTCTCCATAAGCTGTAAGGTGAACAATTATTCCACATCTTGCTCTCCATTCTTCTACAGTTTTTTCCCAAGATGATCCCATCTCGAAGTGAAATGGGCCTCCCCAGTTTTTTGTGACTTTTTCAACGGTTTCTTTAATCTGTTCGTCTCTTATGTCTGATAGTATGAGTCCTGAAGCTCCCAATGCTCGTGCTGTTAATGCGATATGCGTTGTAAGTCTTTCGTCCCTTGTTGGTCTGTGCCCCCACCTTAAAACTACGATTTTAGGCATTCCTATTCCTTTTACTATGCTTCTGCTGTCTGAAATTTCTCGAATTTACCATCAAACTCTTTCTCTACACGCTTTTTCACTTTTTCTACAAACCATGGAATTGCCTCGAAGACTATGTGGGCATCGTTGTCCACATATTTCAATGTTTTTACATCTGCACGGTTAAACAGCCATGAGATAAAAGACATAGATTCATTAGTTAATGGAATGGTGAACGAGGCTTGGATATAATTCTTCAGAATTCCCAGTATTTCTTGTTCTAGCAGGTCAAAGTTAGTCTCATACAACGCTGAAATTACCACAGGATTTGGCGTTCTTTCCTTCAAGTTTTCAATTCTCTGATCTAATTTCATTTCGGGTAGTAGATCAATCTTGTTGAAAACTGTTATTATTGGAATTCTGGACGCCCCAATGCGTGCTACCGTTTCTAGGCAGCATGAAAGCTTCTTTTCAATAACATCTATCGCTTCGCTTACATCTACCACCAGAAGTATTAGGTCCGAATAGATGGTTTCTTCAAGAGTAGACTGGAATGCCTCGATTAATTTTAGTGGAAGGCGGTCTATGAAACCAACTGTATCTGTAAGCAGAAACCTTTTCCTTGAAATCTCCACAAGTCTCGTTGTTGTTGACAGTGTTGTGAATAAGGCTTCGTTTATTAGAACTCCTTCTTCAGTAAGTGCGTTAAACAGAGAGCTTTTTCCAGCGTTTGTGTATCCTGCTAAAGAAATCGACTGAAATCCCAGTTCTGTTCTTCTTTTACGGTGTAAAAGCCTCTTTTTCCGAATTTTCTTCAATTTTCTGCGGATAACTTGTATTCGCCTCTTCACAGTTTCATAATACACATCTACCTCATATGCACCTAGACCCATGAATCCAGGCTGCTCCTCTTTCCTTGCCAGTCTCACCTTTTCCTTCGCCCGTGTCAACTCATATCGCAATCTCGCTAATTGAATTTGTAGTTTTGCCTCATTTGTTGTAGCTCTTCTAACAAAGATTTCCAAGATTAATTGGAAACGGTCGATGGCTTCGACGCCTGTAGCCTTTGCTAGATTGTAAGCTTGGACAGGTTTCAACGGATTGTCAAAGATTGTTTTTTGAGAGTCCGTTTCTCTGACCAATTGAGCGAGTTCCTCCACTTTTCCCGAGCCTATTTGGTAGCGAGAGTCCAGCTCCTTTACCTGCTCCATTTTGCCTGTAACAGAATATCCTGCACTCTCCGCTAAACTGTTGAGCTCTTTGAGGGTTGACAGTTCAAAATGTCTACGGCGTTGGACTATGATTGCTTTCGTTGTGTTTTCTCTCCCGTTTTCTTCTTGTCCAATTTGACTAAGTCCCCAAATGTTAGTTCACGGCTTACAGGTCCAGAAATTTTTGCTTTTTGAATTTTCTTCTCTGAAGCTGGAGCAAGCAACTTGATTTTTAATGCATGTTCCAATTTTGTCGCAAGCTTGTTGTCTGGAGCCATTTTTCCTGTTTCAAGTTTCTTAAGAACCGATACTTTCTCGTTTATCTTTCTACCCAAATCTTCATGTGAAAATTTTAGCTTTAGCCTGGCCTGTCTTATTTTTGCATCAAAATCTTCTACAAGCTCCAAAGTGCTCTCCACAGGCAGTTGCGGCGGCTTTCTGCTCTTAGTGAATAAATGCAAAGGACTTGTTGAAGCTTTAGTTTTGGACATGAATCTTTTTGGTGTTCTTTCGTCCCAAACGATTTTTCCATACTTGACGCATTTGCCACATACAGTTAGTTTTGCTCCTTCAATTATGACTTTATAGGATTTACCGAAGATTTTGTGTCCGCAGACTTCACACTGCACTTATTGCACCTGAATTGTTTTTATGTTTTTGTTGTCTTTATAGTTGTCGAATCCTAAAGGTTAAGTTGAATGGTGCGATGAATTGGTTGATGCGATTAGACGGATTAGAAGTGTGGCGGATTACCAGTTTGGAAAGGGCGTAGGCAACGAGCTTTTTCCAGAAAATGTAGAGATAGTTCGCTCCAAAAGAACGGGCAGAATCCGTTATGTTTACTTGAATGGAAAAAGACTAGTAACCCTTCGTCCGACGGACGGATTGTTTTCCTTAAGCATTCTTGGAGCGAAAAGAATTGTTGAAAATGCAAACTCAGCAAGGTGTCTTGTTACTATTCAGGATGACATTTCAGTGTATATCGCTGAAGGTAGAAATGTCTTTGCAAAACATATCGTAAGAGCTGACAGTGAAATTCGTCCAAAAGATGAGGTTATTGTCGTTGACAGAACAGGTAAGGTTTTTGCTGTTGGCCGTGCTGTCTTGTCTGGTGAAGAGATGGAAGCTTTCAAGAGGGGTGTTGCCGTAAAAGTCAGACGCGGATGTATAGAAGAAAGTTAAGTATAAGATTTGAATGAATGTAAAGTGGAAAGGTGATTCTATGAGAAAACGCCGCATAAATCCAAGAGAAGCAAAACGCATGATGAAACGCATGGGTTTAAGCATGGACGCAATACCAGGTGTTGAACAAGTTATCATAAAAACAAGTAGTAAAGAAATAATTATTGAAGAGCCTGAAGTGGCGATAATGGATGTTCAAGGACAGAAAATCTTTCAAGTAGCTGGCGGAGAAATCGTTGAGAAAGTATTAGAATATAAACCAGTCATACCTGAAGAGGATGTTAAGCTTGTGGCTGACCAAACCGGTAAAAGTTTAGATGAAGCAAGAAAAACTTTGGAAGAATGCGAAGGAGACTTGGCCAAAGCAATCCTAATGCTTCAATCATAGTATACGCATGCCAAAATATCATTCACTACTAATATGCTTTCTATCGTCAAATCTTGAGGCTTATTCTCTCCTTTTACGTTGTCTCTTTTTCAATCCTTTCTTCAGTGTATCCATGTAATGCTTAGCGCCCTGCATGAGGAGAATTATGTCATTTACCATGAATAAGTGAGATCTTCCTTTTGGCAGCCATCTCTTTACGTTTTTAACTATGTCTTCTGGAGCTGTACCGGTGCTAAATCTGACGGGTATTCCTCTCTTCTTACATTCGGTGCAGATCTTCGTGATGGCTTTCTCGATAACAGGATCATCCCTTCCAGCCTGTGGTGTGAAGGGAACATCATAGGAGAAAGCCATATCCATCTTGCCGATGTAGATGAAATCTACACCTTCAACTGAGAGAATGGCTTCAATATTGTCAACACCCTCTTTGTCTTCTATCATTAATCCAATTAATGTCTCCTCATTCACCCGCTTGAAATAGTCAGCCCAACTCTCGTCATCACGCTTTGGAAGTCCATAAGCAGGCTCAAAGCCTCGCTTGCCAGCAGGAATCGCGGGGGTTCTATACTTTGTTAATTCCACAGCTGTCATCGCATCTTGCTTCGTCTTTACATGTGGGAAAACAATCCCGCTGACACCAGCATCGAGAACACGATTCACAATAGCTGCATCAAGTCCAGGAACTCGGCACAACGCTATTAGACCAGCAAGATGGACCTCTCTTATCAATTTCGCGAAGGTTTCAATCTCAAGAACACCATGTTCAAAGTCGAAATATACATAATCAAAGCCAAGTTTGCTTGCAACTTCGATTGATGGGTTTCCCATGCCAACTCGTAAATTCATGGATAGAACTAGGTCATTCCGCCTCATTTTTTCTAAAACATCTTTGCCACTCACAAACATCACTGATACATCCATTTCACCTGAGGAAGTATTTTATATTTCACATCTGCTTTCTTCGAGATGTTATAAGTAAGAGATCGAACAACTTTTAATTTAACAATAAAAGACTGACGGAAACCGGTTTAAACCAACATCGTAAAGCGAGGTTCCGTTGGTTTTAAGTCCAATTGCATATAATACTCCAGTAGAAGGATGGAGCCGTAAGTGTTTGATATCGTTTCGGTCGGACACTTGACCATAGATACAATTCTCTTGCCAGATAGGGACTTGCCCCTCAATGTTCTAGGTGGCTCTGCAGCTTATGCTTCCCTTGCTGCCAGGCGTTTGAATGCGACTGTTTCTGTTGTTTCTAAAGTCGGCGGAGATTTTCCTAACGCTTACATGTCATGGCTTGAACAAGAAGGCATTAATCTGTCTGGCATGGTTAAGGCTGAAAATGCACAAACTACGCGGTTCGAACTGAAATATAGTAATAGACTATCAAACAGAAAAATGCAACTGAAGAGTAGAACTCCACCCATCACTCTTGACGACTTACCAGAATCTCTGAAAGCCAAAATCATTCATATCGCACCTATTGCCTATGAAATCACATACGAAGTTGTTGTTAAATTGAGAAATTGTGCTAAGTTGCTATCTCTTGACCCCCAAGGATTATTACGTAACTTCAACGAAAATGGAAATGTCACTTACTGTCCTCTACCTGACAAGCGTATATTAGAATTTATCGATGTTTATAAGTCAACTCTGAGCGAAATTAAGGCAGTAACTGGTATGTCGAACGTAAAATCAGCTATAAAGGCAGTCCATGACTATGGCGTAGAAATAGTAATTGTCACTCTAGGTATGAAGGGGGCTTTGCTTTCCAACGAAAAAACCATCTATAATATTACATCATATGAATCAGAGAAAATTGTTGATCCAACAGGAGCCGGCGACGCTTTCATTGGAAGTTTTCTAGCTGAATACATCCAAAATGAAAGTTTGTTGTGGTGTGCACGTGTAGGTTCGGCTGCTGCTTCACTTATCATTGAGACTGTAGGTCCAAAGTTTTCTGGTGACAAAGCAGAGATTTATCGAAGAGCACGGACACTCTATGAAAAAGAAATTAAGTGATGACACACATTGTAATCGCATTAAAGTCCTAAAGGGGTATTCGAATTTGGGGCGCATCTCCAAAGGTATAAAATGCAGCATTTCTGGATGTGACAAAGAGGCTAAACGCTCAATCTCTGCAGCAAAGGTCAAGTCATCTGGCTTAAAAATTGGTGAAGCTGAAAGGCGTGCCTACTTATGCAAGGAGCATTACAAAGAATATAAGAAGAAAATCAAAAATGAGAAGAAGGTCGAACAGTGGCGACATAAACTAGTGTAAAGTTGTATAAAGAGGTGATTTTATGCGAATACTACAGCTGCATTCAAACTTCATCAAATATAAACCTGTCCAGAAAGAAATAGCCATGGCTGAAGAAGCTAAAAAAGAAGACAAACGACTGAAGGAACTTGTTGTCCTTTTTACAGCAGTTGAAAGAGACGACAACGAAACAGTAGCTGAAAAAGCCATAGACGAGGTTCAAGCCTTCCTTGAAAAGCTGAAAGTAAACCGAATTCTTATCTATCCATACGCGCACTTGAGCAGAAACCTAGCAAAACCTGCAACCGCACTGAAAACAATTAAGGCTATGGAAGCCTATGCAAACAAAATAGGTCTAGAAGTGTATCGTGCACCCTTCGGGTGGAATAAACAATTCACGATTTCCATAAAAGGTCATCCCCTTGCCGAGCAATCACGTGTTATACTGCCGGCCGAAGTAGAAGAGAAGAAAGAAGAAATTTCTGAAGCAGTAGAAGCTGAAGAAAAACTGAAATCTTTCTGGCACATCCTCCAACCAGACGGAAAAATGGTATCCGTCGAAAAGTTCAACTTCCAAAAACATGAAAACCTACAAAAATTTGCAAGATATGAAATCTCAAAAGTTAGGGCAAGCCAACAGAAGCCGCCACATGTTATGTTAATGAAAAGGCTGGAGATAGCTGATTACGAGCCTGGAAGCGATCCTGGAAACATTCGGTGGTATCCAAAAGGTCGGTTAATCAAATCCCTACTCGAACAGCTTGTCACTACTAGGGTAACGGAGTATGGAGCGATGGAAGTTGAAACTCCAATCATGTATGATTTTCAACATCCAAGCCTAGCAGACTACATAAACCGTTTTCCCGCAAGGCAATACCTATTGAAATCCGAAGATAAGGAACTATTTCTACGGTTTGCCTCTTGCTTCGGACAATTCTTGATAGTTCATGACACCCAATTCTCCTACAAACAAATGCCACTAAGAGTCTACGAATTGGCACGTTACAGTTTTAGACGTGAACAGAGAGGCGAGGTTTCGGGTCTGAGAAGACTGCGAGCATTCACAATGCCAGACTGCCACGCTTTCTGTACAGACCTCGAACAAACTAGAAAAGAGTTCATAACAAGATTCAAACTGTGCATGCAGATTCTAGAAGAAATAGGTTTATCCAGAGACGACTACGAAGCAGCAATACGCTTCACAAAGGATTTCTACAAAGAAAACAAAGAATTCATAGTACTTTTAGCTAAAATCTTCGGCAGACCAGTTCTAGTTGAAAAGTGGAATGAACGTTTCTTCTATTTCTCACTGAAATGGGATTTCAACTTCGTAGACAACCAGAACAAGGCAGCAGCCCTTTCCACGGATCAAATTGACGTTGAAAACGCAAAAAGATATGACATAACCTATGTTGATGAAAAAGGCAGGAAACACCATCCACTGATAATGCATTGTTCTCCGAGCGGAGCAATCGAAAGATGCATTTACGCACTATTAGAAAAAGCCTACAAGGAACAACAAAACGATAAACCACCAATGCTTCCTATATGGCTTTCACCTACACAAGTACGCATGATTCCCATGACAGACAAATATCTTGAACATTCCATAAAACTGGCAGAAGCATTAGAAGCACAAAAAATACGCGCAGATATTGATGACCGAACATTCACTGTACAAAAAAGAGTCAGAGAAGCTGAAAGAGAGTGGATTCCATACATAGTCGTGATAGGACAAAAAGAGGTGGAATCAAATATGCTTCCAGTGAGAGACAGAAAAACTGGAAAGATACACAGAATGAGATTTGAAGAACTGACAGACATAATTAAACAAGTAATAGAAAACAAACCATTCAAACCACTCTCCCTTCCCAAGCACCTCTCAAAAAAGCCACAATTCTACGGTTGACAATGACGAAAACAAAAAGTTTTTGCAAAAGATATATCAAACCTTAATGGATAGACTAAACTCTCAAGTTTGGAGGCCAAACCCTTGGGAAAAGATTTACTCATCTACATAGATGGAAAATACTATTCAAAATCACAAGCGAAAATTTCAGTATATGATCACGGACTCTTATATGGGGACGGAGTCTTTGAAGGAATCCGCGCCTACAACGGTGTAGTCTTCAAACTCAAAGAACACATAGATAGACTATACCGCTCAGCACATGTAATCATGCTTAATATTCCCTTAACAAAAGATAAAATGATAAATGCTATCCTCGAAACCTTACGGAAAAACAAGTTGCACGACGCGTATATACGCCTCGTCATTACTAGAGGCGTTGGTGATTTAGGACTTGACCCAAGAAAATGCCCAAAACCAACAGTGATAATCATAACAGACGTCATAAAACTACACTCTGGCGAACCAAAAGAAAAGGGAGTAAAAGCCATGATTGTCTGGATAAAAAGAGATCCCGTAGATGCAACATCTCACGAAGTCAAATCCCTCAACTATCTAAATAGCATATTAGGAAAGATCGAAGCAAACATAGCAGATTTCGACGAAGCCATATGTCTAGATAAAAACGGTCACATAAGCGAAGGTGTAGCCGAAAACCTCTTCATAATAGAAAATGGAATAATTATAACTCCTCCGACATCTACAGGCGCCTTAGTCGGGATAACAAGAAATACTATCATGGAACTAGCAGAAACGCTTGGTTACAAAGCTGTTGAAAGAACAATCACACCTACAGATTTGTTCACTGCCGATGAAGCTTTCTTTACCGGCACAGCAGCAGAAGTCATTCCAATAGTAGAAGTGAACAAACGAATTATAGGCAACGGAAAACCCGGACCAATAACACAATATTTGATTCAGGAATTTGAGAAGCTTGTCCGAGACTCCAAGGAAGGAATACCGATTTACGAATGAAGCAGAAATTGCAGCTAATTAAAATTCATCTCCTTTAACTATTCTTTTCCATGAATCGTTGGAGTTGGTCAAAAGCTTGCTCAAGTATTTCAAATGGTGGAAGGAAAACACCTCGGAAATGATTTGCCCCGTAAATCGGATCAAAACCTGAACCGTGAACAAAGAGCACCCCAGTTTCTTTCAAAAGCTCCAACACAAATTCGCGATCTGACCTCCATCTTGACCCTACTCCATGGATTTTTGGGAAAAGATAAAAGGCTGCTTCTGGTTTGGCACAGCTTATTCCTTCCATTTCGTTCAGTCGTTTCCACGTATAATCTCTTCTTTCTCTAAGCTTTTCCATCATATCTTCAAGATGGTCTTGTGGGCCGGTTAAGGCGGCTATGCCAGCCTTTTGAACGGGTGTGTTTGCGCATAATCTTATTCTAGCCTCTTTCTGGATACACTGCTTTAGCTCCTGCAACTTGTTGTTTTGTTCGTGAAAGTATATGTATCCCAGTCTCCATCCAGTCATTAAATACGCTTTTGAAAACCCGTTTAGTCCTATCACTGGAACATCCTTTGCTAAGTGGGCTGTGCTAGCAAACTTCTCATCATATACAATTTGATCGTAGATTTCGTCCGATATGACCGGAACTTCGTTTTCACCGGCTAAACTTATAATTTCTTTTACGGTTTTCTCATTATACAATGCTCCGCATGGATTGTTAGGATTGATTATCACAATCCCTCGAGTTCTATCCGATATTTTACTTCTTAAGTCGTCGATATTTGGTTGCCATCCATTTTCCTCAACAGTTTCATATGTTATCGGTTCACCACCATAGAATTTCGTATATGCAATATACGGTGGATAAGTAGGCCCTGGAAGAAGAAATTCATCTCCAGCATTGACGAGTGCAGCTAAGATCATGTTTATACCTTCAGAAATCCCCATGGTAACAATAATGTCGTCAGCAGAGATATCGAATTCGTTAACTCTTCTTTCCTTCTCTCTTATGGCCTCTCTGAGTTCAAGCAACCCCTCCGAAGGAGAGTAACTGTTGGCTCCCTCTTCAACTGCTCTAATCAAAGCTTGCTTAACATGTAGTGGCGTATCAAAATCGAATGCAACAGGATCCCCTATATTTAAATAATAGATTTTCTTCCCAGTTTTCGCCAGTTCTTTCGCATTAACAACAATGTCGCGTATAGCGTATTGGATTGCTTGCACCCTTTCTGTAACCTTTAAGTTGATCAATCCTCCGTTTCAGAGTTCAGGTTTGTTACTGGAAGTGGAAACGCGTGTTATAGTTGCCATGTTCTTGACACATGGAAGTCTTCTTCAGTGTAGACGATAACTTCTAGGCTTGCAACCAAATAAGGTTCCGTATTCTTCCATACACAAGAAATTCTGGCTGTTTCACCTATCTTGAGAAGATGCCCAATTCCATCAATCGTATATGTCCTGCCATCTGTTTCTACAAATATTTTGGCGATAGTGACATTTTGAAGGGAATTGTTTGAATTTGAGACTATAATGTTGACATAGAAGACATTATCCGATTCAGATATGCTAGGTTTAACTGGCAATTTTAAGCCAACAGAAGGTATTGTAACAGATCTAGAAATGTTCAGCTCGTCTCCACTTTGGATAGCGATTGTGAGAACAGTGATGTTAATATTGTCTCCTCTCAAACTTTTCCAATCAAATGTGCAGTTGTACACCTTCTCCTCTCCAATTTGTATTACTTGAGGCTCAAAGTCAACTTCATCTTCGCCGAGTTTTATCTGAGTAACATTAATACTTTGTAGAGAGACAGGCATATTCGTTATATTGACCAAGAAATATTCTGTATGATCTAAGTCAAACTGCACATCAGTCACATTCCAGACAACTTCAGAAGGTGTCTTCGCAGTTTCGTTTAGTACTGAAAAACCTTCATAGGTGAAAGCGGTGACTGTTATTGTTTCGTTTCGATGTTCAGTCCAATTCCAAGTAAATTCAAAACTTCGGGTCCGATTCCTCGGAATTAGACCGTAGGTAGATCCTTTTATGGTGCGGTTGATTGGAATAGTCGTGCCATCCTGCATAGTCAGATTTATATGCTCTGTTATCGTTGCTTTTGTGGTTGATTCTTCCAAGTTGTTTATCGTGACATTGAAGCGAGTTACATCAGTGTAATCAAATATGATTTCTTCTATTTTAAGGAATGCCCCTAGAAGTTCATCTGTAACGTAAACTGCTTCATATCCTTCCTGTGTTTTCACGGTGATTGTAATGCTTTGTCCGATTAGATTTTCCCAATTCCAGTTACACCGAAATGTTTCTGTTTGGTTTCGAAGCAGAACTTGTGGGAGTTCAGGAGTCACACTTCCGCTTATATTCATACCGAATAACACTATTTCTGAAATTGTAAGGTTTATAATGGATTCCTCAGAGTTTTCTACAGTTAAATCAAAATATTGTATACTTTGAGAACAATCAAAAGTGGGCGTTATTGTCAACTCTACTTTTGGAAGGACGGATGAATAGCTTAATGTTGAAACATTTTCCGCTATAGGTTCGATTCTGACAGTTTCCCCAGTGAAGTTGCTCCAATTTTCTTTACATTTGAAAGTTTGTTCTGTTCCTATACTGATTAGAAATGGAAAAAGTGGTTCAGCTTTTGTAATATTGTATTCCTGATTTTTTCCTTCAATAGTTAAGCGGATTGCCGTTATATTTGTGTCTGAAGCTGAGTTTGAAGGATTAAGAATTGTTACGTTGAAATATTCCGCATCGAAAACTGGAAAAATTGCATCTTCCACTATTAGCAATGTAGTGTCTTCTGGCATGTTATAGTAGCTCGACATGACAAGCAAATAACCTATAAAGGCTCCGAAAATGGCAGAGCATAAAAGTATTATTATTAACATGAGAGTTGAAACTGCTTGCATGTTACTTTCTATTCGCATGTTACCACTACCAATTGCAGATTCTGTCTTATATCTCTCAGAAATAAATAAGTGTTCTCTTGACAGGGCTGATGGGATCATGTTATGGTCGGAGGGTTAATTTTATAATAGCTATTATGTGCTTTTAGAATTCTATGGGTCTGAGGAACACATATGGTTGAATATGATGTTATTATAGTTGGAGCTGGGATTCTGGGTTTATCAACAGCGTACCATATAAAGAATGAAAATCCAAAGGCACGAGTCTTGGTAGTTGATAAGCTTGATGCTGCAGGTCAAGCGAATACAGCTAAAAGTGGCTCAGCCTTTCGTTGTCTATTCTCTTCGTACACAAATCTTGTTCTGGCAGATTCTTCTGTGAGATTTTACAGCCATTTGCAGAAGAATTTGAATGTGGACCTGAAACTGAAATGGATTGGTTATCTTTGGCTTCTGACGGAGGAAGACTACAGGGAAACGCGTCCTGTTTTAGACGGTTTAGCTAGGAAAGGACTTGAATATGAAGAATATGATGGAGACGAACTGGCTAGTAAGCTGAGTATGCAGACAGATTTGGCTAGTGATGAAGAAGCACAGTTAATGGGTTTGGGAAATGTCTGCAAAGGCATTCTCATTCCTAAGGCAGGGGTTTTTGATGCTGATTGCCTTGTCAGGTTTTATGAAGAGAAGTTTTCGAGGCTTGGTGGAAAGATACAGTATTCCGTGGAAGTGGAAAATCTTGTCGCTGAGCCGCGAAAACCATTAGGTATTCCGGAGGAACCGTATTTCTGGCAGGACACGCGGGTTGCTGGGGTGAATACAGACAGAGGATTTATCAAAGCTAAAAAAACTGTTTTGGCGGCTGGAGCTTGGAGTCCTCAGCTTTTGGATGCTGTTGGAATGGAATGTTTCATTAAGCCTAAGAAAAGACAACTTTTTTCCGTAGAAGCAAAAACTCAAGATTTGCAGCAACTGCTATTTACGAAGGGATTTAATTCTGTAGGATGTATACCTTTCACTATTCTACCCAAACCGAGGGTATTCATTCGACCATTTCCTAATGAAAAGGTCTTCTGGCTTGGGCATGCTGACGACTTTCCAAGAGCCTTCAAACTTGAAGAAGAGCCGCGTCCTGAAAAGAGATTCTATCAATACGGAATATATCAAGTTCTTGTAAAGTATTTTCCGCAGTTCAAAGATTGCAAGCCCTCCTCAGCCTTTGCAGGATTGTACGAGATTAACACATTGGATGGTCAACCAGTAATATTCGAAGAGAATGATCTGATTGTTGTAGGTGGTGCGAGTGGAAGCGGAATCATGAAAGCAGACGCTATAGGTAGAATTGCGGCGGCTCTTTATCGTAATGAAAAATTCACAGTTCTTTATGATGACAAGAAGTTTCGAGTTAGCGATTTAAGTCTGAGAAACAGGTGTGTGGAACCGGAAACGCTGGTGATCTAGTTAAAGGATAAGTCAAGTTTTATTTAGATTCAAGTGAAATATATGCAATCCACTTTGAAGGGTGAATCATCATGTTTGGTTGGAATGGACTGTTTTTACGTGTCAATCTGAGTAAAACTAAGACCGTCGCAAAGAAGTATGATGCAGAGATAGCTAAGAACTTCCTTGGAGGAAGGGGGTTTGCAGCCAAGATCTTGTGGGATGAACTTAAGCTTGGAACTGACCCGTTATCTCCTAGAAACAAACTTGTTTTTGCTGTTGGACCTTTGACTGGTTTTGATTTGCCAAGTAGTGGCAAACTTGTTGTTGCAGCCAAGAGTCCGTTGACTGGCAGTTATGGAGATGGAAATATTGGAACACTTACTGCTGTTCAGATGCGTAAGGCTGGGTACGACGCCATGATTGTGGAAGGCAAATCAAAGAAGCCAGTTGTTCTACTCGTCCAAGACAAATCAATGGAGTTTCTTGACGCTGAAGATTTATGGGGCTCAAATTCCTTTGAAACTGAAAGAATACTTAGACAAGCGTATGGACCGATGGCTGGAGTCCTCACCATAGGTCAGGGTGGAGAGAATCTTGTGAAGTTCGCCAACATCGTTTGTCAGGAGGGAAGGGCTGGTGGTAGACCTGGAATGGGAGCGGTTATGGGCTCCAAGAATTTGAAGGCTGTTGTTGTAATTGGTTCAGGCAGTTTGTCTGCAGCGTATCCAAAAGAATTGAATAAATTAGGTGTGAATGGGTACAGAGAGATTTTGACAAAGCCTCCCTACTCTTTTTGGAAGCGGCAGGGGACGATGATGACTGTTGAATGGAGTCAAGAAAGTAGTGTTCTTCCAACATTCAACTATCGTGAGGGTGTCTTTGAGAAGGCTGAGGCTATCGGCGGTTTTGCCATGGAGAAACTGAAAGTTTCTCAGCGTGGATGTCCCAAATGCAACATGGTATGTGGTAATGTTGTTGTGGGTTCTTATAGAAAAGAGTCGGAGCTTGATTATGAGAATGTTGCGATGCTAGGTTCAAATATAGGATTAGGTGACTTGAAAAGAGTTGCAGTTCTTAACAGAATGGCTGACGAATTCGGCCTGGACACAATTTCGTTGGGCAATGTTCTTGGTTTTGCGATGGAAGCTTCAGAGAAAGGATTAATTAAAGAGAAGGTTCCATGGGGTAAACTCAAAACGACTAAGACTCTGATCGAAGACATCGCTTATAGACGTAATTTGGGGAATATGTTGGCTGAAGGTGTCCGTTTTGCCGCTGAAAAAATTGGTCGAAACTCAAGACGATGGGCGATGCATGTTAAGGGCTTGGAGGTTTCAGGTTATGATTGTCACGCTGCACCAGCCATGGCTTTAGCCTTTGCGACCAGTTCCATCGGAGCACACCATAAGGATGCTTGGGTTATATCTTGGGAAGTAAAGGTTGGGCGTAACAGCTATAGCCTCGAAAAAGTTGATAAGGTCATTGAGTTCCAACGCATCCGCGGAGGAGTTTTTGAAGCCTTAACAGTTTGTAGGCTTCCATGGATTGAACTCGGCTTCAAACTTGAATGGTATACAAAGTTTCTGCATGCAGCAACAGGTTTGGAGATGAGTTGGAAAGACTTGAACGTAATAGCTGACAGAATATACGCTTTGATTCGAGCTTTCTGGGTAGGCGAGTTTCGTAAGAACTGGACTAGAGAAATGGACATTCCGCCAGCAAGATGGTTTGAGGAACCACTGACTGAAGGTCCATTGAAAGGTGCAACACTTGACAGAGCAAAATATGATGTCATGTTGAGTAAGTATTATCGGAAAAGAGGATGGGATGAACGAGGGATACCAACAAAGACAACCCTACGAAAATTAGGATTAGAAGATGTTGCCAAGCAACTCAGTAAAAACGTAAAAATGTTCGACTAGAAGGATACGATGCTTCTTTCATAATACACAGCATGCGTGATGCTGCCAGCTATAGGTTAATATGCTTTGGCGAAATAAACGATTTCTTTTGCTTCTTCGTTGCAATAGATGCAATTTGCGAATGGTTTTTCTTTTTCGAAAGGTATTAGTCTAATGGTGGCTCCCGTCTCTTCCTTTATCTTCTCTTCACATACTGGGCTTGAACACCAGCATGCTCTAATAAATCCTCCTTTCTTTTTCAAAGTCTGTTTGAATTTGCTATAGTTCTCTATTGTAATGATGTTGTCTTCCAAGAATTTCTGAGCCTTGTTGAAGAGGTCATTTTGGATTTCTTCAAGCAATTTAGTTATGGTATTCACTATTTCCTCTTCTTTTATGATCAGCCTTTCAGAGGTGTCTCGTCTTGCCAGAGTTAACTGTTTTTGCTTTACCTCTCTTGGACCAATCTCTATTCGTATGGGCACGCCTTTCAGTTCCCATTCGTTGAATTTCCATCCTGGAGTGTACGCTGGTCTATTGTCGAGAGTAGTCGTTACTCCGTTCTCTATGAGTGTGTTTCTGATTTCGGTGGCTTTTTTCAGTATTAGTTTTTTATCAGCGTCTTTGTACGGTATTGGGATTATGACAGTTTGCACTGGTGTAATTTTCGGTGGCAACACTAGTCCTTTGTCATCTCCATGAACCATGACTACCGCACCTATTAGTCGTGTTGTTATGCCCCATGATGTTTGCCAAACATGATATTCCTTTTCGTCTTCTCCGATGAATTTGATGTCGAAGGCTTTAGAGAAGTTTTGTCCGAGGTTGTGGGAAGTTCCCATTTGAAGTACTTTTCCATCAGACATCAGGGCTTCCAAGGCTGCTGTATATAGAGCTCCAGCGAATTTTTCGTTTTCAGTTTTCTTTCCAATAAGCACTGGAATTGCTAAGTAATTCTCCACTAAGTCCTTGTAAATACCCAGTATTTCCATGACTTCTTCGTCTGCTTCCTTCTTCGTTGCGTGGGCGGTGTGGCCTTCTTGCCATAAGAATTCTCTTGTCCTTATGAAAGGTTTTGTGGCTTTTGTTTCCCATCTTACGATGTTGCACCATTGATTCAGTTTTACTGGTAGATCTCTCCAGCTTCTAATCCACTTCGCATATATCAGGTACATGATTGTTTCAGATGTAGGCCTAATAGCAAGCCTTTCCTCCAATCGTCTATCTCCACCAATGGTGACCCATGCAACCTCTGGAACAAATCCTTCGAAGTGCTCTGCTTCTTTCTTCAAGAGATTTTCAGGTATGAACATTGGAAAATATACATTTTTGTGACCCTTCTCTTTTATTCTGTTGTTGAAAATTCCTTGAATTTTCTCCCATATAGCATAAGAATGTTCCCTGAAGATCATACAGCCTTTAACTGGCGCGTAATCAGCCATTCCAGACTTCAAGACGGTTTGCGTGTACCATTCCGAAAAGTTTTCAGATTTCTTGACAGTAATACCCATCTCTGACATTTTCATCTCTTCCTTCTTTCGCTGTTAGAAGCATATAATTCTAGTGTAAAATCAATCCTGATATCAGCTAAGTGGACCATAAATTCAGCGGTGTGGAACACGATCGCCCATTTCAACCACTGACGCCAACAATATAGAAGAAGTTATTTAAAAGTTTCGCGCCCGCTATCTATTACACCTCTGACTTAGCCACATAGGCACAAACTATCTCTTTCTACAGATAAGATAGGACAGAAAGTATGTTAAGCTATCAAATCGTAACGCGTGTGCCGTCAAGATAGCAAGTGTTTTTAACCATATTCTGTCTAAACTTGAATATTCATCGAAAAGGCGGGAATCATGATGAAGGCAATTCTTGTGATTGGGGATGGAATGGCTGACAGACCGCTTAGGGAATTGGGTGGGAGGACGCCTTTGGAAGCGGCTCACAAGCTCTCACTGAATCAAATAGCAAAGACCGGAATCTGTGGTATAATGGACATCATTTCGCCAGGAGTGATTCCAGGAAGCGATACGGCTACTCTAGCATTACTTGGTTATGACGCCTTGGAAGTTTATACTGGAAGAGGTGCCTTCGAGGCTGTAGGCTCTGGCATTGATGTTTCACCCAGAGATGTTGCTTTCAGATGCAACTTTGCGACAGTCGATGACGATCTCGTTGTTTTGGATAGGCGTGCTGGTAGAATCGTGAATGAGGACGCTTCCAAACTGGCTCAAAGTCTTCAAAAGATCAAGCTGGAAAAACATCCTAAGGTTGATTTTCTGTTCAAAAACACCATTCAGCATCGTGCTGCGCTCGTTATTCGAAAGCCAAGACCATCATCAGCAGTTAGTGACTCTGATCCTGGAAAGATAGGAGAAAAAGTCTTAAAGATAAAACCGTTAGACTCAAGTCAGAAGGCTGAGCTCACCACAAAGATTCTAAGAGAACTCACGCTAAAATTCCACAAAGTTTTGAAGCAGCATCCAATTAATAAGATGAGAGTTGAACGTGGACTACCACCAGCAAACATCATTTTGTGCAGAGGCGCAGGCACAATTCCCAATATTAAGCCTCTCCCAGAAAAATATGGCCTAACCTCTGCATGTGTGGCTGCTTCATCGTTAATCAGAGGAGTATGTAAAGTCGCTGGAATGAAGTTGATAGATGTGAAAGGCGCCACAGGAACTCCTCAAACAGATTTCATGGCCAAAGCCAAAGCAACAATCAAAACATTGAAAACAAATGATTTTGTACTTCTGCACGTGAAAGCAACAGATGTTGCAGGCCATGACGGAAACATCAAACAGAAGATTGAATTGATTGAAAAAATTGACGCCATGCTTGATTACATTCTTAACAATATTGACTCTGACCTAACCTATATGGCTGTAACCGCTGACCACACAACATCTTCCAATACAAAAAATCATGAAGGGGACTCTGTCCCCATAGCAGTAACTGGCCCTTATGTTCGCCGAGACGACGTAAAACAATATGATGAGAGAACATGCGCCAAAGGCGGTTTAAACAGGATAAGAGGCATGGATATAATGCCCATTTTGATAAACTTAATTGGCAAGGCCAAAAAGTTCGGAGCTTAAAGCGCAATGGCAACTAGCGCGATTTAAGGAAGGATTTTTCCAAAATCTCTGGCTACTATAGCTATATCGCTCATGTCTATCTTTGAGTCATCATTAATGTCATAGTCACTGATATAGCATGGATCCCCGTCCTTAGTTTCAAAAAGTCTTGCTACAACGCCTACATCTCGCATATCCACCTCACCATCTGGTTCGCCGGGCGTTAGACCTGTCACATCAGCAAGAAGCATCCCACTGATCTCTATAGTATGCAGACCTTCATTCAGATTGAAGTACACGAAGGAATTTTTTTCACCATGCATAACAGTATGTTCGACTTCTATATCATCCGAGACGATTGTGAAGTCTGTTGTCAAAAGCCGTTTTGGAACAATAGCATAGACAAAGGCTTCAGAACTGTCGAAGGAAGAAATGGTGAAGCATATATGTTTCATCGTTTGGTTAAAGCCTTCATCCTGAACTGTGGCATTAGAGAAAACGGTTACGGTATACGTGTCTCGCCATGTCACGTTGAATTCTAGGTATGGAGGTGTAGTCATCGGCAGACCTGAGCACCCTGGAATTTCAGCGTCATCCGAGAACCCTATTCCTTCATAAAAGCCCTTGTAGTCATAGTCCACCACTTCAATTTCATCTATCCAACCAACCCATTTGTAACCCCATCTACAAGGCACAACCACTCTATACGGGTAGCCTCCTGCTAATCCACCAGTCCAATATCCATCTTCAAAAGGAATAGTAGTCTCGTTTACCTCTAATGCTAATATGGTTGTCGGATGTAATACTTGGTCAAGCGTAAGACTACTGGAAAATCCGTCTTCAGCAAGAAATACAGCCTCCTTAGCCCCTGACTCTACATTAGCCAATTGCAATAGATAGAACAATGGAACACCCGTCCAATTATACGCTGTCCCATTAGGATGACCTACACACTGAAGCTGAGCGACCTCCCAAAGCGTAGGAAAAGTTGCCACCTTGCCATAGGTTAGGTTCATGGCATTCGAAACAAAACCTCTGATCAAAAGGTTATCAGCAGAATCGCCTAGTAAGGTCTCGAGAGTTGGTAGGACAATAAAAGTTGAAACCAAAATCAACACAAGTGTTAGTCTTCCAAATCTTCCAAAGGACCACACGACATGTACCTCTAGTAGAGTATGACATACGTCATATATAAACTTCCCGCGCTAAACAGAAAAGACAATCTCACTACGCACAATTCAATGCGTATATACAAGGTCTATTAACGTAGAAATAAAGAAAATCTCCATAAAAAGTGCGTAATCGCTGTAGCTCTCCTAGTCAATTGTTGCACTAAGAACGGTTTGGAACGTGCTCGGTAGGTCTAACACGGTGCGCATAAGTATTCTTAGTTTTACTCAGTTCCAATAACCAGAAACTGTGAGCGAGCGCCCACTTCAGTCTGATAGGATTTCCTTTTTTCATGTACTTACGGAATTTTGCGCGCGCCACATGGAAATATGATGTGATTATCGTACTGCCATGACCCTCCATTCTCTATAATCCGTGGCAACTCTGACATATCCTTTGAGCGTTTTGTCTACTTCCGTATTTCCAGTGTCGACTCTTAAGACATTGCCATCAATGTTTTGAAGCTTACCTTTTGTGGCTGCAACAATTATTTTCTGTTTTCCAATGCGTTTTATGATATTAGGGCTTATTTGCTGATTTCCTCTCCCTAGGAGGATTCCCTGCCGCCCGATTGGTGATAGGATAATCCAAGTCTTTCGCCAATCATCTACTTCGTCTAAAATTCTTTGTTCATTTACGTCAAGTATAACTTGCCCTTCTTTGTAGATGTCTACACCTAGAATAGTTTTCGCTACACCTAGCAACTCTGCAATGCGGTTGACTGTTGTTCCTGGACCGAGTATATAGGTGGCTCTAGGTTGCATCTCTTCTATTATGAATCTTGCTATGGCCTTTTGATTTTCCTCCTCGTCAATTGTTGCTGGACTTATCTGTTTGCTTCCTTGAATCCGCATTGGAAGGAATGGACCTTTCAGATAACCGTGAAGCTTCACTGCGAAAGCGTCGGTTCGAATAGCCTTTTCATCAGCATCCATGATTTCAAACTCTGTTATTTCCGCTTGTTTTTGAATGAAGGCTGAAACAATATCTGCAGCGTCTGAAGGATTCACGGCAAAAACACCGCTGTACATTTTCACTCCAGATGGAACTCCCAAAACCGGCACTTCACCATAGTTCTGCATGACATCAAAAATGTCTATGGCTGTGCCGTCTCCACCAACAAACACAATCAAATCTGCCCTTGCATCAACCATTAGTTTTACCGCTGTTTTTGTCTCTTCAACTGTTGTCTGCTTTTTGATGTTCATTGGCAAAACTCTGACTGGAAGGCTTGCAGTCTTAGCTTCCTCTTCTCCCATTATCTCTGGGCAGGTTAGAATCTCTAAAGATCTACAGTTCATGTTTTCTTTTAGTTTTTGCAAGAACTCTATTGCCCTTTCAGACGCTATAGGTTTGGCTCCCCTTGCAATCGCTTCTTTCACTACACCATCAGTTCCCTTGAGGCCTACTCTGCCTCCCATGCCTGCTATTGGATTAATGATAAATCCCAACTTCATCGTTTCATCATTGACAAGATTTAACCTGCGCTCAATAATTAAAACTTGTTTCATTTCACGCGTGCGCTTTCATGTAAAGATTGTAGCTTTTGGGTTTGTTATGTTACTGCTACCAGTGGCGTTTCTTCAGATCATAATTCGTTCGAAGCCAATCTAGTAAAAAAGATTGTATGATTGTGCAAGCACTAAAGATGGCTGATTATAAGAGTTTTTGCTCTCACATACTAACCATTATTGTTCATGATAGCGTACAGTTTTTATTACACCAACCTTTATATTATGAAAATTACATATATCTATAGAGGATTTTATTTTGAATGATACGAGAAGAATTATGCTTCAAAACTGCAGCATCAAAGCACACGAAGAAAAAGGGAGAGGAAACAACAACGAGTAGAAAAACCATAATGTGGACATTAATCCTCCTTTTACTGTTAGCCACCTGCCTACAACCCGAAAAATCACTCCAAACAAATGAAAAAAACAAAGCCACATTAAACAAAAATGCCACATCCTCATCCGCATCAACTACTGTCCATCATAGTGGATTACCCAAGGTTGATGAAATATACTTCACGGCTTATCCAGGCGTCATTCCGGATGTGATCATGGACGATTTTCTTGACGGCCAAATTGACTGGATAATAGGCCCCAGCAGAAGCGACTTGTACCAATTGGTAGTGGATGCAGGACATAAAATGTCTGAGATGTGCCCACAGGCAGAATTCACGTTCTTCCCAATAAACTGTCGTGACTACAAACTGCAGAGTTCAGATCCGAACGCGCCTTTGAACGACAGCAACTGGAGAATTGCTTTATCATACGTTTATGGTGTGGATGACAAGCAAGCTGACAGCTTCGGCTACTACGGTGTCCCATGGCAATACGCCATCGGAAACCCTGTGCCAGACGCCCAACTGCCATGGTACAATGAGAGCATACGTATGCCGGACACGAACTTCGACGAAGCATGGAACATTCTGTCAAGCAATGGTTACGATAATGACACAGACTGGCTGCGCTACAACAGTCAGGATGTAAGACCTGGCGGAACAATAGACTGCCTATACTCCACTGGCGGCACATTTTACCCAGACGGACCTCTAGGAGGAATGGCTGACAACTGGAACGCCTTCCTAACCTACCTCGGCGTTAATGGTCCACAGATGACGGTTGCTCCAACAGACTTCATGACGTTAGTTGCTGAGCTCATGTCCACTCGTGAATATGACATAATCGGCATAGGCCTCACCAACCTTGGAAGATATGTTGATTGGATCTACGACTTAAGCCACTCCAGCACCGATGTTCCTTGGGGCTGGAACTTCTGTGGAATCCACGACACTGAATTCGACACATGGGCTAACATCATCTTGACCGACTTGAGTGTAGATAACGTCATTGCTGCAGCTTCAGATTGGCAGGAGAAATTCGTTTATGAACTCATGCCATGGATACCTGTTCGTGCAGGCTTAGAATTCTGCACCACAGCAAATGATACGCGGGGGGAACTGACAAACTTGATTTCAATGGATAATTATGGGCCTAGGAACGATTGGAGTTGAATGTGCTTGCATTGGAAGGGTGAACCTGGCGTTGTTTGGCCCGGCGGCGCCTATACGGCAGCGTTAGGCGACGAGCCAGGCTCGTTAAATCCTTGGACTGAATACTCCCCACACGGCTGGGAGATAATGGAGAGAGCACTATTAACAGGGGAAACTGGACTCTTAGGCATCAACCCAACCACATTAAAGAATATGCCGTTTGTAGCTACCAACTGGACTGTTGAACACTGGACTTCCATACCTGAACTCGGCATCACCGACGGCAGCACAGCAACATTCTATCTAAGGCAGGACGTCACATGGCATGACGGGGCCCCAGTGACTGCATACGATTGCGTCTACGACATGAGAACTATGAGAGTATATTGGCCTGGAAGGTATTCAGGCACTTGGGCGCATTTGGTGTATGAAGAGGCTGATGGACCATACAAATTCAACGTGTACTTCGCCTCCACAAGCCTCTACCACGCTGACAAGGTTGCAGGAACAGCTCTGCTAACACCTAAACATGTCATCCAAGCTGTTGAGCAGCAGGTTGAGGATGGCGAACTTGACAACTTCTTTGATTGGGACCCAGCCTTCAACACTTACGCAGACCTGATGGATAGACCAGCACCAGCAGAATATCCATTCATGAAACAAATCGTCGGCTGCGGCCCCTTCGTCTACGACTACTATCACAGAAACTCTGGTACTGGTCGTGTAGTAAAATATGAAGACTTTTTTGTCAACGCTCCAGTGATTGGTTCAGTTGTAGGTGAGTGGCGAATCGATCCAAACACAAACTATACATACAGACCACTGGTACAGAACCTTGCAGCAAAAGAGGATTCACCTGAGGGTGAACTGATTCCAGTGATTGCTGACATCAAGATATATGAAGATGATGAGCTTGTCCGCGAAGTAGCAGATCTAAGTCTGGATCCATGGGAATGGGCTTATCTGGGACCATACACCACAGATGGCCTGACAGGTGGAGGACACACAATAAGAGTTGAAGTCTACGACAACAGCACTGACGACTTAATCCATACATACATACATACAGTGATAGCAATAATCAGGGAAGATATCACCACATACACTGGAGAATTCATCCTGGGAGGCTATCCACCAGACTTTCAAGTTGATATGAGAGACGTAGGTCGAGCAGCTAGAGCCTTCGGCAGCTACCCAGGACACCTCAGATGGGACCCCGCCTGCGACATAAACGACGACTACGAAGTCGATATGCGAGACATAGGCGCCATAGCCAGAAAATTCGGTTGGATATACGAATAGACCGTTAAGACAAAACAAAAAGCACCTATCAGTAGAGAAGAGGATTATTAGCACTTTTTATTTCATGATTATTCCGTTTTGGTGATTCCAGATTTCTTTTCTAGCGGTTAATCAGGTGAAAAACTAAAAACTTTTTTCTACAGAAACTGTATAGGCAATAAATCATTTGGCAGGAGTAGTATCAATCTAGTGAAGTAAATTGAGAACCGGAACATTTTCTATACTGGCTATGTCGCATGACTCGAGATTATTGGGTGTTGCCGTCGCTTCTGGCTCTAATTCGGTGGGAGACAGAGTTCCCCATGCAATGCCTAGAGTCGGGTTGATAGCTACTCAAGCATACACAAATGTTGCCTATGGTGTAGAAGGATTAAAGTTATTAAGTAAAAAAGTATCTCCGAAGGAAGTTTTAGACAAACTTTTAGTGAAAGACCCTTATCGAGAACTACGGCAAGTAGCAATCATGGACTTCAAAGGAAGAAAGGCGGTGCATACAGGTGTCAAAGCTCCAGAGTATCATGGAGAGATTGTAGGTGAAGACTATATCATTATTGGAAATCTGCTTGCCGGAGAAGAAGTGCTAAGGGGTATGGCTATAGAATTTAAGAGTTCCTGTGGAGATTTAGCTTGGAGAATTATTAAGACATTAAAAGCTGGTAGTGAAATGGGTGGCGATAGGCGAGGAGAAAAATCGGCTGCAGTAATTGTGGTCAGCGCCAAAAAGAAAGAAGTGAACCTAAGGGTTGACATGCACGTAACTCCAATTGAAGAGTTGAGTCACATGTTGAAATGATATAGAATGAAAGGTCCATTTGAAAATTTTTATATCCCGAAAACTACAAAATCGCCTCCTATAAGAATTCACATTGTTGAATGTTGGGAAGAAGTATGGAAAGAATCCTTGTGACTGGCGCTACCGGCCAGATCGGATCTGAACTAACAATTGAGCTGCGTAGGAAGTATGGTGGTAACAATATTATCGCGGCGGGGCATAGGAGGAAACCTAGCAAGAAATTGGCTGAATCAGGTCCCTTTGAATATATCGATGTTGCTGATAGAAAGAGTATTGAAAGAATAGTAAAAGAGTATGATATTAACGTGATTTATCATCTTGCAGCAGTTCTCTCAGCTAAAGGTGAAGAAGAACCGCAGCTTGCTTGGCATGTGAATGTGGACGGCCTTTACAACATACTGGAGATTGCAAGAGAACATAAATTGGATAGAATTTTTTGGCCTAGCTCAATCGCTGTCTTTGGTCCAGAAGCACCACGCGTTGACACGCCCCAAAACACCATCTTAATTCCACGCACGATGTATGGAGTTGCAAAGGTTGCTGGTGAGTTGTTATGCAACTATTATTTCCTTCGGTTCGGTTTGGATATTCGAAGTGTTCGCTATCCAGGCATCATAAGTAATGAGACCCTTCCAAGTGGAGGTACTACAGATTATGCAGTTGAAATATTTTACGAAGGCATCAAAAAGAAACGGTATACATGTTTCGTGAAGGAAGACACAGTTTTGCCGATGATGTACATGCCTGACTGTATCAAAGCAACCGTAGAGTTGATGGAGACTGCCCCATCCCAGATTAAATGTCGAACAAGCTACAATCTGACAGGGATGAGCTTCTCTGCCGGAGAGGTTGCGGCTGAAATTAAGAGATACATTCCAAAATTCGAATGCGACTATAAGCCTGATTTTAGACAGAAAATTGCTGATTCCTGGCCCATGTCAATAGATGACAATACAGCTCGTGAGGAGTGGGGATGGAAGCCAAAATATGATTTGGCTGGTATGACAAAAGATATGATAGAAAAACTGACAAAACGATTTGCAAACGATGGAAGTATCGATCCTTCTACAGCATCTATCTAGCGTATGAAGTACTACTGGTGGACTAAAGGTTTTGTTCCATGAAGTTCTGAATTCCCCCTCTAGAGCGTTATAAGGCTAGAAATCCATCAAGATCTACAGGTGTTAAATCTTGACAGTTGATAAATCCAATTGTGCCGAAGAAGCAGTTTCTCATTTTAAGGGAGGATATAATTGTGCCCAAAGTATCTTGCTTGCCATGCAGAAGTTTTGGAATGTGAAGAATCCTTTGGAACCAAAGGTTGCCTCAGCTTTCGGTGGAGGAATCGGAGGACAAGGATCTTTATGCGGTGCGTTAACTGGAGGAGTTATTGCGATCGGTTTGAAATATGGTACAAATAGATCCATTCCTGAAGGAAGAGAGAAGGCATATTTGCTGGCTCTCAAATTTTACACGCAATTCGAGAAGAATTGTGGTAGTGTCTTATGTCGAAACCTTATTGGATATGATCTAACAAATCCAAAAGAACTACAAGAAGCAAGAAACTCAAACATATTTGCCGATAAATGTTCTCATCTCATAGAAGAAGCAATTAAGATTCTGATCAGCCTGAAATAGAAAGCACATCGTGCGCGCTGTAGATTCCAGCTCTAAACAATTTTATTATACTCCACACGTATCAGTATTACCTTGGAGAGGTTTGAAATCACGAAGCATTAAGACGTTGTCCGACCCGTCGAACAGCTGAAAGGTTCTCAGACCTCTCCAATTCCAGCTCAGTAGAGCGTGCTAGGCAAGCTATCAAAAAATGAAATGAGAAAGGCCTCTTTGTAGCGTGTTCTGAAAACAGATAAAGAGCGCGTGCATATTAGACTCTGCCTGAGAGTTTTGTCCTCAAATTTTGCATGTACTGCTCACCCCTCCAAGAATGGTGAGGTCATATATGTCAAAAGTATCTGCATAGGTAAATGTTAAAAGAAACTGAAACTAAGTTCTGTAGAAGGTGATTAATGTGGCAGTTTCACGTCATCCGACAGAATATTTAGGTGAAGAATATCGGCGGTTGGTTCGTGAAAACCTTAACTGGCAGCTGAGGAACCTGGAAAGTGCAAGCGAACCAATCTGTATAGTAGACGGAAAAGAGGTCCTAATGCTTTGTGCAAACAACTACCTGAATCTTGCGACACACCCGAAAGTCGTTAAGGCAACAATAGAAGCTACCAGAAAATATGGAGCGGGCGCGGGCAGCGACAGATCGATTTCTGGAAACATGCTTCTTCATGAAGAATTGGACAATCGCCTTGCAAAATTCAAGAATGCTCCAGCTTCGTTAACTTTTCAGACAGGCTTCATGGCTAATGAAGGGGTCATTCCTCAACTCGGTGGCAGAGGAGATCTATATGTTTCAGATGAGTTAAATCATGGCTCAATTATTGACGGAGTAAGATTGTGCCACGCGGACAGGGCTATATTCAAACATAAGAACATGGAAGACTTAGCACGAGTTATGGAAGAAGCGGAAAAACATGATCCCGCATACAAGCATATTTGGATATTTACAGATGGAGTATTCAGCATGGACGGCGATCTTGCCCCTTTAGACGAAATAGCGAAAATCGCTACTGAACATTGTGCTGGTGTCTACGTCGACGATGCCCATGGCGAGGGAGTATTAGGTGAGGACGGTCGAGGTATTGTAAGCCATTTCAATCTTCAACGTGACGAAGTGCATGTAGAGATGGGAACGTTCTCAAAGGCTTTCGGCGTAATAGGGGGCCACATCACAGGTGGCGAAGACCTCCGCAACTTCGCCTATAACAAATCGAGAAGTTGGCTTTTGAGCGGAGCTGTTCCACCTGGTGTCGCAGCCGCCTGCATAGCAGCTATTGATGTGTTGGAAACAGAGTCTCAACATGTCAAGAGAGTTTGGGACAATCGTAACCATCTCTTGGATGCATTGAAAGATGCTGGATTCGACACTGGGAACTCCGAAACACCAATAATTCCAGTGATGTGCGGCAAAAGCAAAACGTCAAAAGACCTTGCAAACTATCTCTGGACAAAAGACATTTTTGTATTGCCAATCTTTTATCCTATGGTCGCAAGGGAAAAAGCAAGAATCAGAGTTCAATTATGCACAAAACATAGAACAGAGCAATTGGACAGAGCCGTGGACTTCTTCAAAGAAGGTGGCAGAAAACTTGGAATAATCTAGCTTCCTAAACACAATCTTTCTTTTTTCATTATTCTATGAGAAATCACGATTAGCGTGTGCTCTAAAAACGCGGCAATACTCACTCTAAAGACTTTAAGTCTAATAACCGTTCACACATTCTATATGCTCTCACAGTCGAACGGCTTAAATGCGAAGATGGACAAAACATACCTTTGAGGTATAAAATTGTCGAAAGATAATGAGATGTTGGAGGAGCTTAAGAAGATACGTGAACTGCTGACGCCACCCGCATCTCCACCGCCACCAAAAGGAATGTGGAACGAGTTCATGGACTTCATCTCCAAATACAAGGTGATGGGTCTTGCTGTAGCCTTCATCATAGGAGTTTATCTTGGTGCCCTCGTTCAAGCACTTGTCACTGGCTTAGTAATGCCTGTAATAGGTCTGGCTATACCCGGTCTTGGAAATCTAGCTACATTCAAAATTCCAATTCCGTGGACAGAATTAGATAGTCAAGGGAACCCCATAGATCCAAACTATGTTGGTCAGCTGTTTGGCGTAGGAGAGTTCTTAGCAGCGTTGATAACCTTCGTCATTGTGGCTTTAGTGATCTTCCTACTGGTCAAAGTTACTAAACGATGGGGAATCGAATAACCGAAGCCTCCATTTTTTTCCGTTGAACATGTCAATGTGCACAACTAGAAGTGCGTTCTCTTTATTATCTGGACTTTATGTTAAGGTTTTCCTGAGGAGATTAGGTAATTCAACAACTGAGTTTATTAAATTCTTCACTCCTAGATTCTCTAGGCCTTTCCTTCTCAAAGATCCTGTCAACACAGCAATGTACTCCACTTTTGCATTTTTTGCACACTCATAGTCAGACATCGAATCTCCTATGTATACTGCCTCTTCTGGTTTCACATCAAGTTTGCTGATAGCATGGAGTAGTGGCTCAGCATCTGGTTTATGTTTCTTTGTCATCTCGAAAGAAACAATCGCTTCAAACCAGTTGATATCGAATCCTGCTTCTTCTAAGTGCTTCTCAATGAAAAACGTAATCTTCCCTGAAACTGCCCCGATTCTAAACCCAGACTCTCTAATCTCACTCACTGCGTCTACTGCCCCTTCTATTTCAGGTATAACCAGATTTTCACTCATGAACATCTTCCGAAACTCCTCAATATAGAGTTCGACATTAGTGTTCACCCATAGAGTTCTAACAATTTCTTCCAATGGTCTACCCATTAAATCAATGATTTCTTGTTCAGATGGAATTCGCAGTCTAAATTTTCCTGCCGTTTTCCGGTAAGCTTCAACTATTATTTCGTTACTGTCTATCAAGACTCCGTCAACATCAAAAACTACAGCTTTTATCATGACTATCCTACACCTTTCTAACATAACTTTTGCGTTTTTTGGGTTTGCTCGATTCTCAGTCGACCATTCTGTAGGAGATTTGCATATGTTTCATGGTCGAGTTCGATGCCTTTACGTTTAATTAGCTGAGGTTTTACCATTGTCCGCGATGCACTCGCAGTTTGTCATATTGTGTGCGCGGTTCTTTCTTTTCTGCCGGATGACCAATAGAGATTAGATTTAGGGGAATAATGTTTTCCGGAATATTCAGCATTTCTCTTATTGTGTTGATGCGTTCTTTTTCGGGATGAACGCCTAGCCAGACTGCTCCAAGACCTAGTGCAGTTGCTGCCAACAGGAGGTTCTCTGTGGCGGCGGAGCAATCCTGCACCCAACAGCGGGACGAGATGTTTTTGTCACCGCAAACTGCTATGCAGAGAGGCGCTTCCAGAAGCATCTTACCATAGGGATGAACCCTAGCCAGATTGTCCAGTACCTGCCGGTCGGTTACTATGATGTAGTGCCAAGGCTTACGGTTTGAGGCTGAAGGAGCCGCCATGGCAGCTTCCAGCATAGTCTTAACATCCCTCTTACTAACAAGTTCTGCAGTATATTTACGTATACTACGCCGAGTGAAAATCATTTCTACAAGTTCTTTTCCCATCGACTACTCCTCAAGACTGATTGCAGGAATCACAGGTAGAAAAAGATAGTGGTCTGCATTACTGAAAGCACCACGCGTTTTTTTGACGAGCTTTCGCATATGCTCTTTGAAGTTCTATTAAAACAAGTATTTCAGATTCAGAAGTCTTAACTTCCTTTTGTTAAATGAGTTCATCAAGGGAGTTAGATGAGAGTCCCTATTACTTTGGAGAAGCTGATGAAACAAATGGATATTTTCGAGAATCCATCAAAGAAATCTGTAAAAGATATTGTTATCCGGAAAGAAAAGGAGCAAAGTTCTGAAGAAGTTCAACGTAAAAAAATGCTTCTTGCATCCTCTTATCTGGATGTATAGACTTTGGTATTGTCTATAAAGGGAGAATTATGCGTCCTCCTTCTCTTCCTCTTTATCTCTCATAGCTTCATACAAACCATGAAAAATAGTGTACCCTCCTTTTGAATTTGAAGCTAGTTTTTTCTTGTGTAAGGAAGAACTAGATCTCATGTGTGTTTTGCCTTCTCCTTTCAGAAACCAAACATAAACCATGACAAAAGCCATTGAAATTAATAGAATGGCTATGAGCATGGCAACTGCTCCGGACGCTATCTCTTCGAACATACTCGATCAGCAATATGATACCCATTAATGATTCAAAAACTAAGCTCCAAAACCAGAAACAGTCGGTTAGAAAATACATTCCCAAAACAGATACGTCAAGCACACGCATGCCAAGACAGACAGAATAACATGTTAAAATATAGGGAGGGTGAAGCTTTCACAACAGATGCGCTAAAACTTGGCGAATACAACACACTCAGATTATATCTTAAGAAAGTAATCTGAAGAATACATGAGCAAACAAAATATATGGCAATAAACGCTTCTGTTTGAATGAGGTGTGAGTGAAATTAAGGGCAAAATCAGCAACATAGGATATGTTAACAGAATCAGAGATAGTCTTCTTAACATAAAAAAGACAAGACTGTCGCGGCTCTACAAAGACTTGAAATCAGCTGATTGTGTAGTATGCGGAGGGTCAGGTAGATCATTACACTCTTTGAATGCTGCGATGAGTCAGATGGCAATGAGTCAGATAGGCTGGAGGAACAAGGTTGTTTTAACTCCAGATGATCCAGGATTTCCAGGGAAAAACATGTATGAGGCAGCAGCTGAGCTTGAAAGACGATACAAGAAGACATTGCTTCTAATAAACTCAGGTAGTGGCCGTTCTGATGATCCTCTCACGATGGCGCAAGATCTAACCAGATACATCGAAAAGAAAGGAACTTCTAAGCTTTCTATGGGACTCATAACCTCCAATGAAAAATCGACGTTAGCCAAGGTCGTCTGTAAACATGGGCAAGTAGTTAAATTGAAAGGAAGAGGAAAATCCAAATCCTAACTTGAATACAGCGAGATAGGTATAATGGGCGACATGTTTGAGCTCGGCAGCTTGCTTCTTCTGTGTATGATGACAGAAGCCATCTTCCGAAACGTTGAGGTAGATGGAGTCTCTCAACTTTGTGAGGAAGAATTCACCAAGCTAGGGGCCATGATTGACTTGAATGTGGAGTCAGAAACCTATGACCGTATTGTTGATATGCTAGAAAGTCGAACAAACGTGTTTCTAGGTGGGAAGGGTACAGCAAATGAAATCGTCAAGATGACTGGTGTAAGACTTTTCCATATCAAGGGTTCCTTAGGCGACAATGTCTACATAGCCAGAGGCGTGAATACTCCACGTCCCAGAGCTGGAGATCTCGAGATCCTAGTGTCGTTCTCTGGAGAGACCAACCCTGTAATTTTATGGTGTGACGTCTTTAAGAAACTGAACGGAACTGTTTTAGCAATTACAGGAACAAAAAAATCAAGTTTAGTTGAAAAGTCAGACTTTCAAATAATCCTAGAAGAAGAAGTCAAACTAGGTCAACCTAGAAGGTTCTACATGAGAGCAGCATATGTTTTAAGCCCTTTACCAGTAAAATTAGTTGAAAGATTGGGTGAGAGAGGACTGAAACTACCAGAATACCTAATCAGCTGGTATCACTCAGTTACACAGTAGAACTATAGTCTAGCGCATTCGACTTCCGATTAATCGTCAATTCTAAATGGAAACAGAAAAGAAGCGTCATTAGAGTGACTAAGGAGGATTTTGCGGTTGCCATTCTGTCGACTTTCTATCAAACACAAACATCGCTCTTGATAATGCCTACTATCAGTTCTCCTGATATTAGAGCACAAAAAGTTGAATAACCGCACATATGAAGTCATGGCACCTTCATAAACACGATTATAACTGATCATGTGAAGTACATTAGTGTATTATTGAGTAAACTAATCGCATATAAACTAAGTTTACGAAGCATTAAACAATGTGACACTGGAATGATACAGTTGATAATACAGGAATATCTATCTCCAAATACTGTTATCTACCCCTAGGTATATCTAGTAGGCGCATGATCCAATGGATTCAAACCTTCATTCGTTGTTTTGTCCATAGTTTCAACAATCCGGTAAATGTTAGTATTATAGAAGAGCGCGCTAAGCTCTAATCTAGATAGGTAAAACTTATTACCTATAGCTTGTCTCTATAGTTACTGGATCAGTATGTCCAGGAAAGGTGAAATAACTGTATTGACTCCTGCAACCACGAAAAGCAATTCCCTCAGAACAACATTTCCCATAAGCATTGCTCGACAATTTGAACTGCAAGAAGGAGATCAATTAAAGTGGGAACTCAGAGCAGAGAATAATGAACTTACTATTGTCGTCAAACCCATAAAGGTGAATAAACATGGGTAAAACCATGAAGGTTCTGAAAATAGGACATGAGAAGATCTGTGACTGCCCTAGTAATCACATCAGCTGCATCACAGCGAAAGAATGGGTTAAGGGAATGGTTACGATCAAACCTTTCTATTATGAAGGTCGAGACATCAGGGATAAAGATGTCCATCCTGCAGTTTTTCCTATCGCCCTACCCACTCATTTCATAGACTTGCTTACTCATGAAGGTGAATTGGTCCTTGATCCTTTTGTGGGAGTAGGCACAACTCTTGTCGCCGCGCAAGATCTAAATCGGAACGCAGTCGGTTTTGATCTTAAGGAAGAATATGCTGAAGTGGCAAAACAGCGACTCAAACAGTCTCGGTTACATCAGAAAGCAAAGCAAATAGTTGTTGTGGATGAGGCTCGAAACATTCCTAAATACTTCAAAGAAAATACAATTTCACTCTGTATAACATCTCCACCATATGCAAATATGTTGAACCGCCCTCGTCTAAACAAAAGCATAAGAGGCAATCTACGGCAAAATGAACACTACAAAACAGTCCAGCAATATTCAGAGGACCTGCGGGACCTCGGAACTATGAACCATGAGGAGTACGCTAAGGCACTTGAGGGGATTTATTCCGGAATATTACCTCTAATGAAGCCAAAGGCTCACTGTATAATAAACATTAATGATGTATGGTGGAAGAACAAGAGGTATTTGACCCATATTTGCGTAATAGATGCACTAAGTGAAGCTGGATTCGAGTTTAGGAACACATTCATATGGGATAAGAGAGATCTTGTAAATAAAGTAGGCATCTTTGGATGGCCCAACAATTTTATTTCCCTAGGAGCCACGATGGAGTTCATTCTTGATTTCTGGAGACCACCTTAGATTATTCTTTCAATTTTCTCAAAACATTCAGGCAAATACCTTGGCAAGATTCTAAACCCAGTACCATGATCATGCAAACGTCCATCAGGATAATGGCCTATTCTTATATCCACCTTTAGTTTTCCATCACGAATTAGATTGGAAAAATTTTTGAAACCAAATCCCTCAAGAAGATAGATTTCGTTGTACCAGAAGAACTCCTTTCCGCTTTCCTTTTTTGCTTCGGCTAGAACATAGATTAGCTTATGATACTTTTTCTCAAATGCTTTTCTCAGAGCATTTTTGTCATAATATGCTTCGACATTTTTATTATTTCCAATTGTTATCCAGTCTTTCTCAACTTCTAATCTCAATCCAACACTGTTGGGTTTGATTGAATCAACTGTCACATGTAATTCCTTGTCTTCTGCAGGGATCTTGGATTCATCTACTGGTCTTCCATTTAGAGTTTGTTGTTTATAACCTGCTGGTTTTTTCCGTTGCTGATAACCGAAAATTTTCAATAGTTCCTTGTTCGCTTTTCTTGGCTGAGGGGCTTTAGTAAACAATGTTAACATAGACATTGAATCTTTTCGTCCAGATTTCAACTCGTAGATACTAAAATCGGGTCCTGCGATGTTATTCTCTGTTATTCCTAACAAATCTTCCAACGTTTTTCCGATGCCAGTGGATCCCTTTCTATGAGTTTCAACAAAGCCCATCTTCTTGATTTCTTTCACTCTGAGAACAAATTCTACATAGTCCATGATTATGAAATACATAGAATTCACGTTTAAATCTTGATTAGATTTCAAAGCCTACACGCATAGAAGAGGAAAAGACACATGTGCTGTTTGGAGGTCTAGTCCCTTCCAAAAGGCGTGTGGTCGAGTGTAAACTACCCTTATCCCCTACTCCAACGCGAGATATCCCCCGCGAGATCCCATTTTCTGCTGAAATTGCAATGCTTCTTGAGGCGAACACTTAATTTACTTTGTTTCAACTTAATTGCAGAGAACCAAAGGTGTATTTGTTTGAGGGAAGCCTTTGATGAATTTGTCAGAGCGAAGCTAGGACCTGGCACTCTGTTGATTACATGTGGACTTCCAGGAACTTGGAAAACGGAGACTTCGCATGAAATTTCAAAAATTAAGGGATTTCCTATTCTTCGAACTGATTTGATTCGACTGGAGGTTTTCAAGAAGGAAGACGTCTTTGATGAGAAAGTTGCATCAAGTATGAGTAAACGGGAGCTTGTTTACAATGAGATGTTTCGCCGAGCAGATTATCTTGCACAGAAGAGTGAAGGTGCAATATTGGATGCTACTTTTGTCACCCAGAAACTACGAAGACGTGCCGCTGAGATTGCTGCAAAGCATAAAATGACTTTTGTTATACTTCAAACTCACTGTTCTGAACAGGTATCTATTGCAAGGATTTTGAGGAGAACAAAAGAGAATTATGAGTCGAACGCTCTAACCAAGAAAGCTTATCTGAATAACAAGAAGAAATTTGAAACTGTTGACTTGGATGACTTAAAAAAGAGACATCCACAACTCGAAGTAATACATTTAACAGTTGATACAGAGTATGATCCTCCTGAGAACTGGTACATAATTGGCATGGAAAAGAAGTAGTTGGACCCTGTTTCATCATGTTAATAGATTTGCATATTCATTCAAAGAGCTGCTCCGACGGAAATATGACTGTTGAAGAAATCATCAGAGAAGCCAAAGTGAGAAACATCGAGTTAATGTCGATAACAGACCACGATTCGATTGATTGTCAAGAAAAAGCAAAGACGCTAGCGAGGAAGAATGGAATCTGTTATGTCTCTGGTGTTGAATTGAATGTAACTTTCTCACATCCAAGACATTGCAAGGGCAGATCAATCTCACTGGATTTACTAGGCTATAATTTCGACATAAAGAATAAGGGGTTAACAAAGAGACTTCGGCAAATTAGGAAATATAGAGAGGAAAGAGCCGCCAGAATCTTGGAAAAGCTTAACGTGGAATTTGAAAAAGAAGGGATCAAAAAGCTAACGAGGAACGATTTGAAGAAGATTAGAGATTCTGTTGATGGAGTGCTTGGAAGGCCTCACATAGCGAGTTATTTGATGAAAAAGGGAATTGTTGGAACCAAACAAGAGGCTTTTGACAAGTATCTTGTAAAATGTGATGTTTCCAAATTTCCTCTTCTAGTTGAACAGGCATCAAGGCTCGTAAGAAATGCGGGAGGAATAGTGGTCTTAGCTCATCCAAATGATCCTTATGGAACCTCACTTGTAAGACTAACCAGATCGTTGCATGAGCAGACAAAGATAATAGAAGAGTCGATACTAAAGTATATTGATGGTGTAGAGTGTTGGCATTCTAGAAATGACGACTCGACAACGAGCCATTACGTGAAATTTGTTAAGAAACATGGGATAATCATGACTGGGGGAAGCGATTGCCATCAAAACCCCATCATTATGGGAACTGTGAAAATCCCTGAATATGTTGCTGAACAATTCAAGGTTTTAACATAAGGGAGCCTGAAACGCGAGGATTCTCCGCATCACCCACACGCAGTGATCTATACCTAATTCAGAAGCGTCTAATATGAGTTAAAGGCAAATGCACCGGCAAGAGACTTTGCATAGGTAGAGGCCAATTTGAAGTATGCCTTTGCTTCTCTTATTGCTGTCTCCTTTTCCTTACCACCTAAGTTGGGATCATTAAGTTTGAAACTAGTGACTTTCCCTCTCACGTAAGCTCGGTAGCATTTGTAGAAAGGAAGAAGCTTCACCAGCTCATAGTCGCCAGAATAGTTGACATACCTTTTGACGAAGAAGTCAGACAGATCACTTCGATTTTTGAAGTCCAAATCCATAGCTAAGAAAGCAATGTCGGAGGCAATATCAGAATACCTAAATCTTTCGTTGAATTCTATCGCATCAAAAATGTAGATGCATTCTGTAACGAAAATATTGCCCGTATGGATGTCTCCGTGACAATCTCTAACTCGACTCTCCGCCACTCTCTTCTCAAAAAAAAGCACGTTTCTCTTCATAAAAGTGCCTACTCTTTCACGAATTAGTTCAAGATCTTTCAGGGATATTGTCTCACCAACAAACTCTTGCGTCTGCTCGAAATTCTCCTTCCAATTTATCCTTATTGTCGGCAAGGATCCGAACTCGCTTATCCTTCTATTTGTATTCGCCTTTGAATGAAAATCGGATATGATCTTCGCGATTCTGTCAATAAGTTCACTATCAATATTATCTTTCTCAAGAAGACTGTTCATCATCCTTTCCTGAGGCATCCTCTTCATCTTCACAGCATACTCAACCGTTTCTCCCTCACCTTCTATCTTAATAATGTCGGATCTATTGATGGGTACAACGCCGACATACATGTCTCCACATAACCGTCTATTGAGCTCCAACTCTTTTCTGCAAAACAAACGCCTCTTCTCGAGAGTTGTAAAGTCTAAGAATCCAAAGTCAACAGCCTTCTTTACCTTGTAAACGTAGTTTCTGGTTAGAAAAACAATGGAGATGTGGGTCTGAATCAGTTCAATCTGACCTGGATCTTCATCATAAGCTTCAGGCCTCATCAGAGCCTCCATGACTTGCCTCTGAACTGCCTGGATACCCTTAAGTTTACTGCTCTCATTTCCAGTTGATCGTGCCTTTTCAGACTGGTTGTCAGGATTGGAGAGAAACACTTGTTGAATCTACTTCCTTCAGGTTTTTTTGTAATCTGTTTGCTATAAATAGAACTTCAACGAATCATATAGAAATATCCCTTCGCTTTTTCAAAACGATAACAAACGCGCTATGGTTTGATAGGATTTGTCCATGATCCATACATGTTCTTATCCTGCCAAAAAAAGAAGAAGCATTGTGTTATGTTCGAGTATGAGTAGCAGTAGCATAAGTTCCTGGCTCGAATTATAATTCTGTAACCAAACAGAAATATGATGTTCCGCCTGCGTATTGTAGATGATTATTCTAGAATCATATTCCACCATAATTATATAAGCGCTAATCGTATAGTAGGTTATTAATTAAAAAAATGCGCGGATAATTGTAAGGTGGTGATATTGGTCAAAAGAAAAGTTTCTGTTTTCGCATCGACACTACTGTTATTTTGCATGGTAGCCATAGCTCTTAGTATTCCATTAGTCCAAGCTGATGTTGGAGGAGTAGGCAAATTTCTGACAATAGAAATTGTGGGCGAAGGTTCTGTAACTGCGATCAAGGTTAAATCTGGTGAAACCTGGGACTTCTATTGGGCAGATCCACCTATAACCGAGAAAGTGGGGGCTGGCACCGTTGAGCTGGAGGCTTTTGCCTCTAATGGCTGGGAATTCTCTTGCTGGGAAGGAGACCTAGCTGGTACCTCGGAAAACCCAAAGGATTACAAAACAGTGAAATACGGATACGTGATAGCAGTCTTTATCCAAAAAACCTTTACAATTACTGCCTCTGCTGCAGGTAATGGTTTTATTGATCCGGTTGGCGAGGTACTTGTGGAATATGGTACAAGCCAAACTTTTGAATTTACGCCAGATGAGGGTAATCATATTTCAGCAATTATAGTTGACGGTGTTTATCTTGGCAGTCTTGTACAGAGTTATACTTTTTATGATGTAACCGCGGATCATATGATCGAGGTATGCTTTTCTGCGGACGGAACAGCAACTGTCCCTGCTGGAACTAGCGTCACTGTTTTTCTCTCTTCAGGCGCTGGTCTGACCTTCGATGACACCGATGGCGGAACAGCAACTGGAGAGGAAGAATACTATCCGGTTGGTGGAGCTACTGCTTGGGAAATCAGTGTAACTTTTGACTTTACTGGTGGAGTGACAGTTACACTACACTACGATGACACTGGCTTATCTTTGATAGACGAATTAAACTTGCGCTTAGTTCGAACTGACTCGATCGAAGCCCTTTGCAGCGATGTCAACTATGACCTAGCGGTGGATGGACAAGACGTGTCTATTGTAGCCAACGCGGTAAAACAGGGTGATTGGTATAAGCGCGCGCTGGATATAAATAATGATGGTTTCGTTGATGAAACAGACATACACATAGTGAATGTAAACAAAGGAGCCTATTTCGAAGATATTACAGACGGTATTAACACGGATCTCAACATAATCTGGGGAACAACCTATCAGTTCTCAATATTCGGAGTCCACTTTGGCCCAGGGGCATTTTAGGCAAACGCGCAACAAATCAAGACCTTTTTCCCCTTTTTCTTTTTAGGAAAACTCAAAGCACAGTTATGTATGCGGGTGCTATTAGCGCGCTCAAATGGAAGGGCAAGCGTACTCAACTTCTCTGTCATACTTCGCTTTCTTATCCTTACGTAGAGAAGGCGTTCCCCGAATCCAAGAATAACATGGTCTGGACATGTCTTGAAGAGAATCTTGATCAGAAAGCCCATTCTTGTTTATCATCGTAGATACTATTTGTTTCTTCTTGAAGATGTCAGGATAAGCCCTTCACATGTAGCCGTCCAGCGCGTAATCATTCATAGTATTTTTCCAAGAAATCCAAAAGCAATGTTGCACATTCTTTCTTTGAAGATGACATTCCGACTACTCCTTTCTTGTCCACTATCATGCCACGATACTTGCCTTCTGGAGACATGTCTTCACCTCTATTGGCGACAACCAGTTGATAACCTTGCTTAACTCTATTCTGAGCAATTTTCTCCAGTTCTTCTATTGACGTTTTTTCCTCGTATTTGAAGGTGACCATATACAAATCTGGGAATTTCCTTCTCACTTCTTTGATGATTTTTGGGGTCTGTTTCAGCTTGATGGATTCTATTGCATCTTGCGAAGGAATCTTACCATCAAACACTTCTTTCGGAATATAATCCGCTACTGACGCGGAGAAAACTCCAATGTCGATAGGATTTTTCTCGAGGACGTTCATAACCTTTGAATAATATTCGTGGAAGTTTCTTATCAATATTGTATCTATATAGGAGGGTGGTTTAAGACCACCAGGACCCAAAATTAGTTTGACATTTGCCCTTCGCATATAGGCTTCCTCTGCAATTGCCATTCCCAATCTACCTCTGAATCTATTGGTTAATAGTCTCACGTTGTCTATTTTTCCCGGTGTTGGTCCTGCAGTAACAAGAATTGTTTTTTCTTCGAGAGGGCTCTTACTCAATTCTCTTATCGTCTCAACAACAATGTTGTGAGAGCTGGGAAGATTTGCCTTACCATACTTGTATGTTGGTTCAATGACTCTCACACCATACGATTTCAGTTTTTGAATGTTATCTTTGTAAGCAGGATTGGTCTCCATTATTCCATGCATTGCGGGGGCAACAAGAATAGAAGCGGTGCCTTGTTTCAGTCTTCCCAATGCAAAGGCAAGCGTACTGGTCACTGCATTACTTGCTTTTCCATCTGCCATCTGGCCGATTGTATTGAGCGTTGCTGGAGCTACTACGTAAGCATCAAATTGGTACAGATGTTCTGCCTTCGCCGAAAGCTCAGTAACTACAGGGTTTGTGCTTGTCCATTCCAAACAGTCTTTTGTCACATATTTCTCTGCTTCGCGAGTAAGATAGACCTGAACGTCTGCCCCATACTGACGAAAATGTCTAACAAGTGAAGGGGTTTTATAAGCAGCTATACTGCCTGTAATGCACAGTGCTATTCTGTTGTCATTCATGTGATCCCCTAAGCATACGACATCTCGGTCTCCAGTATTTTTGAAAGGACACATCCCTTTCTTGAATTATTTTTACTAATATTTGAAGATTCGCTTTCAGACCTAAATTACAGTTTCTTTAGCTCTAGCGGCATTGTGGAAGCTTGAGCGAGTCCCCATGTTGTCATCGATAATACGATGCATGTGGGAATGATGAAAAGTTAAGCAGGAAAAAGCAAGAGTACGTTATCAATACACTCTGAATTCAAGCGCTTGCTCATGAAGGATGTGTTATCTCGTACTTTGGATGAATCGTTTCTGTTCTTTTTCCCATTTTTTGCGTTCTGAACGTAGTCTGAAGAGATCTACGTCTTTGTAGATCAGATTTTCCTTCTTTGGTGGTATTGTTCTTTCAACTCGTTCTTTTTCAGGTGTGTATATGAAGGAATCACCGAATTCTGCAACATTGGCGAAGAAGCAGTAGGCGTAGATTGATCTTCGAGCGTCGAAGTGAGCTGCCCTGAAATCAACTGTGACGGGAGTGAAGGCTGGATTGAACACTATGTCCACAGGGGGCTCAAAGTTCTTTAGCTCCACTCTTAGGTCCATGTCGAGGAAATCTCGGCATATGGCTATTGCAATTCTTCCGAACTCGGTGTTGCAGACAATGGTTTTTCTACTGGTTTGAACTATTATTCCCTCCTTGAATTTTTTGCCCTCATGGTGTATGATTGCTGGGATGTGCTTCTCCTGTCGCCAAAGGATTCCGTCCGGTCCTACGACAACGCTAATGTTCCGCTTCGTTTTCTGGTCATGGTATGATCCTGGAATTATGTACATCTCGTACGCTTTTGCAAGGCTAACAACATCTTTTAACATTTTATCATAGTTCAGATCAATGGTTAGTTCTGGGAAAAGCAGAATGTTGACATCCTTTGCGTGTGCCATTTCTATCATGTGCTTGACCTTGGATCTTACAGTTTCAACCTTATCCTGTCGCAGTCCGAAGAGACCCGTGCCTTTCTCCTCGTAGAACTCTCCTAAAACATCACCTGACTCGGATGCGCCTATTTGAGCAATGGCAACTCTACATTCGTTCCTCGGGGTTTTTGGATGTTCTTCGCACAAGTTTTTGTAGACAAGTTCGTATTTCCTTGATCTTGGGATTACAGTAAATTTCTCGGTTGTTGGTTGCACTCTAACGTTTACAACCTTGGGGCGGCATGTCCGAAACTGTCCAGTTTCATCGAGATAGACGACTTGCGGGCTTACTTTAAAAATGCCAAAATCAGTAGCTCGTGCTGAAATCTTAATTGTTTCCACTTTGAGAGGTTCAAATCGTTTTCCTCCCAAGTCTACCGAACCCTTCTCTAAAGTATACTTGGGTGACACTTCAGTTACACTAAATCCTCTTGGGACGAGGTTGGCAATCCTAATCAATAGCCCGGAGTTCTTTGCCACATTGACAAGATCTAGTTGCATCTCAAAATCTTCTTCCTTACCCACTTCATCTGGAATCGTGAGGTGCCCTTGGATGCTGGCATGTTCAAATTTTTCTAAACCGACAGCCTTTTCGTGAGTTGGTGTAGGGGTAGTGAATCCTGCTGTTGATGAGACGATCGTTGGCGCGTGTAGAACCTCGCTTAATGACGCTGCAAGTGTTCGTTCCTCTCTGACCTTGTCTAGAAATTTTCGAACCTGTTTGGCTTTTTCTTGGTGCTTTGCTTTCAGGTAGGATTCGACTGAAGATTGCAGGACTTTTTCTGCAATTGTGTAGTGTCTTGCCTTTTTTTCCAGGTCTGTTTCCTTGTTTGCATTTTCCATATAGATGTAACCGTCAAAGAGGCGTTGGGTAGCAATAGCATATTCTGAGGCGGTGCTGAAGCCAGCTTTGAGATAGTAGTTTGATGCAGCTTCCATGTATTTCTTGGCTGTTGAATACGTTGTGAGGTCTCTGGTTGTTTCGAATTTTGTTCCCGCCTCAAGTGCTTTGCAGAAGCTGCTGTTGGCCAAGGCTAGTAGGCTTGTTTGCTGATCAAGAATGTGTTCCTTGGCTTGTTCGAAGAGTTTTGCTGCTTCATTATATAATATCGGCGACGCCTTTGTTTCTGCCATCATCATTTTCTGCCATGCTCTGCAGAGGTAAATTATCGGCTGTAATTCTCGGCGACCTTCCTTTGACCATGGTTTTCTGGCTATTGTTTCGAATATCTCTGCTGCATAGCCATACTTTCTTGAACTCGCTGTGTGATTACCTTGTCTATCAAGGATTTTTGCTTCTTCTAATGCAGTTCTTCCGGAGCAGTATTCCTCTCTTACGGCTGAAGCATTATTTAGCTCAGCTGCCATTTCTTTGTGATCTATGTCTTGGATTTTTTGAATACTGGCCTTTATGGATCCCCTAGCTTCTTTGAACAGCTTTGCTGTCTGCTGGAAGAGATCTCTTGCTTTTCTGGTTTGTTCTTGTCGGCTTAGGTTTTCGGCTTCTTCTAGTTTTGCCAGAGCCAGATAGTTTTGAGCGAGGTGATTCCATCGCTCAACTGATTCATGGAGTTGGGCAGCCTTCTCGTAATGTTCTTTTGCCAGCCCATATTGTTTCTCTGCATGATGATCTCTTGCTTTCTCGATTTCGCTCCATGCTTTCATGTAGACAGCGTAGTCCTTATAGAATTCAGCGAATTGATGGATTTTTTGAGCAGCAACCTTGTATTGTGTAAACGCATCTTCAAAGCTTTTTGAAGCCTCTTTGTGTCTGCCTAATAGATCTTCATCTCTTGCCATTTTCCAGAAGGATTCTGCGACACGACTTGGTAGGTCAACTTTCTTGAACTTTTCTGCTGCATTACTGTAAACCTCGATTGCTCGGGTCAAGATTGCTTTTTCTTCAGTCAGAAGGTAAAGCTCATACAATACCCGTCCAAAAGAATCTTCGAATTCTGCAACAAAAGCTATATATGATGGTGTAGGACGTGACGAGATCCATCTTCCACATAATGAAACACCATCTCCCATGTCTGATACAGCATTTTTGAAAAGTGCTTTTTTCTTAGTTCCACTTGTTTCCAATCTACTTAGCTCTGCTTCCAATAATCCTGCATAGTATTTGCCAACTCCCAGCACCCAATCGTTGGAAGGAAAAGATCGTTCAACGATTTTTATGTATTCTTTTCTATGAAGTAAAGCTTCTCCCAACAATTTCGCTTTCTCATCTTTTACAGGCTCTACACTGCAACGAAAATGTAGTGTTTTGCTTAGTGCATGATGAATAGAGCCCGCGGCATCCGGCGATCCCGATCGCACTGCGTGCTCCAATCCTTT
>Ga0209635_10000096_pt1 | contig 50600 bp, 49 predicted proteins | sample DeeMarSWOR230_32_FD_187463 | JGI IMG/M metagenome (GOLD analysis project Ga0209635, IMG submission 187463) | Marine sediment microbial communities from White Oak River estuary, North Carolina - WOR-2-30_32 (SPAdes) (version 2) | ecosystem: Environmental > Aquatic > Marine > Intertidal zone >...
GCAGAGTAAGCCCTTTTTTGATCCTTAAGGCACTTAGCGTTGGTGCTGATGGCGTGTTAGTTCTTGGTTGCCATCCCGGTGATTGCCACTATATTGAAGGGAATTACAAGACACTGCGCCGCATCCCACTGCTTAAGAAGATGTTGAAGCAGCTCGGGATAGAGGAAGAGAGAGTTCGGCTGGAATGGGTTTCTGCGTCTGAAGGAGCAAAATTTGCGGAGGTAACCAGTAATTTTACTCAAGCCATAAAGAAACTTGGGCCAAGTTCATTAGGTTCTTCCAAACAAAATTCTCAGGAGGCAAAACATGGCTAAACTTAAGATAGCTCTTTACTGGGCGGCTAGTTGTGGTGGTTGCGAAATTGCCACTCTAGCAATAGGCGACAAAATTTTGAAGCTAGCTGAAGTTGCCGACATCGTGTTCTGGCCGGTAGGCATAGATTTCAAGTATGCTGACGTAGAGAAGATGACAGATAAGAGTATTGACGTCTGCCTTTTTAATGGTGCTATCCGGACTTCAGAGAACGAACACATGGCCAAACTCTTGCGAGCTAAATCCAAGTTGATGATTGCCTATGGCTCTTGTTCCTATGAAGGCTGTATCCCCGGGCTGTCTAACTTTTATAACCGGCAGATGACATTCGACCGCGCCTATATCGAAACGCCGTCGACTGATAATCCTGAGAAAATTTTTCCTCAGACGAAAGTTAAAGTGCCCGAGGGCGAGCTTGAAATTCCTGAGTTCTACGATACGGTTAAGACTCTAGCCCAAACTGTGGACGTCGATTATTTCGTCCCTGGTTGTCCCCCGGAAGAAAAGACTACCTGGCTTGCTCTCGAAGCTTTGATTGAGGGCAAGTTACCACCGAAAGGCACTGTTATAAGTCACTCGTTGAAGGCTCTTTGCGATGAGTGTCCTCGTACTAGAGAAGAGAAGAAGATCAAGAAGTTCTACAGGCCTTACGAAATAATCCCTGACCCAGAAAAATGTCTGCTTGAGCAGGGGTTATTGTGCTACGGCATAGCTACTCGAGGGGGCTGTGGTGCTCTCTGCCCCCAGGCCAATATGCCTTGCACTGGCTGTTACGGGCCAGTAGAAGGAGTAATTGACCAGGGAGCTCATTTTTTGAGTGCTCTCTCGTCTATCATTGATTCCAACGACCCTGAGGAGATTCAAAGGATACTTGATGATATTCCTGACCCAGCAGGCACTTTTTACCGCTACAGTCTGCCAGATTCATTACTTAGGAGGGCGAGGATAAAATGAAAAAAATAATGATAGACCCTGTCACCCGACTTGAAGGGCACGGTAAAATTGCCATCTTCCTCAATGACGATGGTGGGGTAGCCAACGTTTATTTCCAGGTTCCTGAACTCAGAGGTTTCGAGAAATTTTCCGAGGGCCGCCCGTCCGAGGATATGCCCCAGATAACCCAGCGTATCTGTGGTGTCTGCCCCGAAGCCCACCATATGGCATCAACCAAAGCCCTGGACGACCTGTTTCACGTTGAGCCAACCATCGCAGCCAAAAAGCTTCGTGAACTCCTCTACAGCGCCTTCTACGTAACTGACCATACCACCCACTTTTATATCCTTGCTGCCCCTGATTTTGTTATTGGGCCGGATGCGCCTCCTGCTGAGCGCAACATCCTCGGAGTAATCGCTAAAGTGGGGCTGGAGCTGGGAGGCGCTGTAATCAAAGCCCGCCATGACAATCACTGGGTTATCCAGACAATTGGTGGACGCCCAATACACCCTTGCTTCGGATTGCCCGGCGGCGTGAGCAGAGCCATAAATGAGGAGGAAAGGTCGAAAATAGAAGAGATAGCCAAATCGTCGGTGGAGTTCGGCAAATTATCGCTCAAAGTCTTCGATGACGTGGTTCTCAAGAACAAGGAGTATTTGGACATGGTCCTGAGCGATACTTTTACCCACCGGACTTATTATATGGGGTTGGTTGATGAAAACAATAAGGTCAATTTCTATGATGGTAAAGTTCGTGTGGTTGACCCTGAGGGCAAGGAGTTCTGCAAATATGCGCCTCGGGACTATCTGGAGCATGTGGCGGAACATGTCGAGCCTTGGACATATCTCAAGTTCCCTTACCTTAAGAATGTCGGCTGGAAGGGTTTTATTGACGGCAAAGATAGTGGAGTTTACCGGGCCACACCTCTGTCCCGGCTGAATGCTGCCGACGGTATGGCAACTCCTCTAGCTCAGGAAGAATACGAAAAGATGTATTCCACTCTTGGTGGCAAGCCAGCCCACTATACCCTGGCAACCCACTGGGCACGCCTGATTGAACTTCTTTACGCAGCTGAAAGAATGGTGGAGCTTGTTCAAGAACCGGAGATAACCAGCACGGATATCCGTACCATTCCTACAGCAAAGCCTGATGAGGGAGTAGGTATTGTTGAGGCCCCGCGAGGTACCCTCACCCATCATTACATTACTGACGAAAGAGGGGTTATAAAGAAGTGTAACCTGATCGTGGGCACCACCAATAACTATGCTGCCTTTTATATGTCAGTTAAGAAGGCAGCTGAAGACTTGATAAAACCCGGTAAAGAGATAACTGAAGGGCTGCTCAACCGCATTGAGATGGCATGGCGTCCCTACGACCTCTGTCTGGCCTGTGCCACCCATTCTCTCCCCGGACAACTACCTCTGGAGGTAAGCATCTATGATGCCCAGGGCAACGAGCTTAAGAAACTGAGCCAGGGCATCTAACAACAAATTTTCGCAAATCGAAATGAAAACCCTTGTTTTAGGGCTGGGAAATCCCATTTTATCTGATGACGGAGCGGGGATTAGGGTGGCCCAAGAGGTAGGGAAAAAGCTCAATGACCCCCAAATAACTGTAGCTGAAACAAGTGAAGCCGGCCTCCGCCTCTTAGATTCTATCGTGGGCTATGATAAAGTTATTATCATTGATGCCGTTCAAACTGAAAAGGGGCAAGCAGGCCAGATATACCGCATGGAACCTCAGGATTTTTCCTCCGCTAAATATCTTTCCTCACCTCATCAAATAAACCTGGCCACTGCCCTGGAATTAGGAAACGTGCTTAACCTGGCGATGCCTCAAAAAATCACGATATTCGCTATAGAAGCCGAGGACATTACTAGCTTTAGCGAGAAATGCACGCCTGAGGTGGAGCAAGCAATTCCCGAATTGGTTAAGATAGTGCTACAAGAGTTAGTCGGCTAGATAAAGCCCACTCCTGCCTCCGCTTTTCCTTATCAGGCGAATCTCTCCAATGGTCATGTTTTTGTCTACTGCTTTGCACATATCATATATGGTCAAAGCACTTATAGATACCGCTACTAGCGCCTCCATTTCAAATCCTGTTTTCCCAACTCCCTTGGCTCTGGCGGTAACCTCGACAGAATTGCCATTTTCGGGCAGATCAAATTCAACTGCAATGTGGGTGAGCTGGAGAGGGTGACAAAGAGGTATAAGAAGGTGAGTTTCTTTTGCGGCCATGATTCCAGCCGCTTTTGCTACGGCTAAGACGTCTCCTTTTTCTAGTTCCCCCTTACGGATAAGCTCTATAGTAGCGGGCTTCATCTGTATCTTGCCTTTGGCTACCGCCTGGCGTTCTGTTTCTTTTTTCTGGGTAACGTCTATCATGCGAATTTGACCTAACTCCATTCTCAACCTCCAATCTGCGACATTTTTCGATTCACCAGCCTGACATTGCCTCCCCCCAAATAATGATGCTCCGGCTTGGAAGCAACTGCCTTTAGAATCAGGCGTTTTAGCTCCTCCATCGAGGCATTATCACGTAGCGGCATTTTTAAGTCAATCTCATCTTCTCCCAGAAGGCAGGGTCGTAGCTTGCCATCCGGAGTAAGTCGCATGCGGTTACACCGGGAGCAAAAGGAGGTCTCGGTGAGGGGACTGATGAAGCCTATAGTGCCCTTGGCTCCAGCTAAGCGGTAGTACATAGCAGGTCCGTTGCCAGTTATGGACTCACAGGGCTCAAGCTTGCCAAGCAGACTAATATGCTGTCGCAATTCAATAGAAGGTACAAAATCTGCTACACCCTTGAAGGGCATAAGCTCGATGAATCGGACATGCCATCCGTCTTCATAGGTCATCTTGGCAAAATCCAGTACTTCATCATCGTTTATGCCCCGCATGATCACTGTGTTTATCTTGACCGGCTCGAAGCCAGCCTCCTTTGCCACCTCGATGCCCTCGAGAACAGTTTTCAATTCCCCAAGACGAGTTATGTATCGAAATTTATCGAGTTTAAGCGTGTCCAGGCTCACATTAACTCTAGACAGGCCTGCCTGCTTGAGTTCCAGAACATATTTCTTGAGAAACGCCCCATTTGTCGTCAACGATAGCTCTTCAATTCCTTCCACTTGAGATATCATCTTAATGAGTTTGGGCAAGTCAGCTCTGACCAAGGGCTCGCCACCAGTGAGCCTTATCTTGTAGATGCCCAGCTCTGCCGCTGCATGAACAACCGTCCGAATCTCTTCGTAGGAGAGAATCTCGCTATGGGGTGTCTGGGGGACACCTTCGGGTGGCATGCAATAGATGCAGCGTAGGTTGCAACGGTCGGTAACTGAAATCCGGAGGTAATTTATGCTCCGTCCGAAAGAATCAAGAGGTTCGGTCATTCTTCCTCTCCTTAGCCATGGTTACAAGCCTCACACCTTCGACCTGGCTGAAAATGGCACCTTGGCTGATGGAATGAATCGTCTTATCAGGTTCGACAACCTTCGCTCCAGCGAGAATATCCACACCATAATCAAACAAGACCGGCGATAAGGGCGTGGTGGGCCCCACCATAACAACAAAGCTATTCTTGCTTAAGGCCAGCAACCTGTCAACTGTGTGATTTATGAGTGAAGTCCCCGTAAGACCAACCACGTCAGCTTGAGGCAGCACTTCTTCCGCCGCCTCTGCTGGCAATTCTCCTTTTTGAGGGTTTTGCTCTATGACCCAAAGCGTCCTTGCCATCTTTAGCAGCTTTGGAATCCACGGGAAGCGACCCACTATAGCTATATTTTTACCCCTACTATTCCGTGCCAGAACATCAAGAGCATTTTCATCAACGCATCCAGCTTCATCAATGTCTATTAGCGAATTAATGGCTGCCATTCCGATAGATGCTTCAAGGACATTGTTCGACCTGGCATATTGTGCCAACTCTAATGCCGATAGTCCAGTTAAGCTCCCCGCATTTCTCACTCGCCTGTGAGATGGATGTGGCTCATGGAAAGTGGAGGCCAGACCGCAGTGCTTGCTCAGCACTGCGGTCCAGAAGACACATGTATGTACTTCACGGACTACACTGTCCCCACTTAAGCTAGAGATAAGATTGTCCAGGACGTTGGTCATTAACTAGTTTTCCTTTCCATAATATGCACCCCGGTAGCCTTGAAAGTAGCATATATTTCCCTGCCCACCTGTAAATTCAAGTCTTCTGCCGATATTTTGGTGACCGAAGCTACTAGTCGGAAGCCACAATTTATTTCCACCCGGCTAAGTGGTCCAAGAAAGGTTACTCGGGTAACCTTGGCCTGAAAAGAATTCCTTGCCGAACTCTGGGTGCTAGATAAAGCTAAAGTGATATCTTCAGGCCTGATGCAAGCATATACTTCCTTTCCCGCGGGATAGTCAGAAACTGCCTGTATCCCGATTCCATCGGGATTGCCACCTATATTTACCGTGGCTATACCTTCGTTGTTTGCAACTATTATACCTTCTATAATGTTCTCCATGCCGACAAAATGAGCCACCTCTTCGTTTTGGGGTGAACGGAATATGTCGGTGGCATTGCCTGTTTGGACAAGTATGCCATCAAGTAGCACCCCTATCCTGTCAGCAAGTTGCTGCCCTTGAGACATGTCATGCGTTGCCATTATCATGGTAGTGTTACGTTTCCTGGCAATATATGAAATTAACTGCTCAATCTTGGCTGTGGAAACAGGGTCAAGGTTAGCTGTCGGCTCGTCCAATAACAACACCTCAGGTTCGAGCACCAGGGATCTGGCTAAAGCTACTCTCTGCGCCTCCCCACCAGAAAGTGTCCGGGCGTTCCTATCCTTATAGCCTTCTAACCCAACCATTTCCAGGATTTGGTCAACCTTCCCGGCAATCCTGTTCTTTTTTTCTCCCCTCCATCTTAAGCCACAGGCAACGTTGTCGTAGACGCTCAAATTAAATACCTGAGGTTTCTGGTGTATAAATGACATCCGACGACGTATCTCCAATCTTTGTTTCCCCGACCGGGGGATGCATTTGCCACCAAAATAGATTTCCCCCGCGCCAGGAATTTCCAGCAGGTTCATAATACGCAAAAGGGTCGTTTTGCCTGCTCCAGTGGGCCCGATTAAAGCAAACACGTCGCCTCTACCAACGCTGAGGTTGATATTCTGCAGTACTGCCCGCTCACCATATCTGTGGGTTATTCCCGCTATTTCTATTAAAGACATCATTACCTCTGCTGTAGCCTATTCAAGGCAATGTTGATGATAAGTGCCAAGAATAAAAGAATTATGCCCAGCGCCATTCCCAACGCTATGTCGCCTTTGGATGCCTCCAACGCTATTGCTGTGGTCATTACCCTGGTGGCTCCCTTGATATTTCCACCGACCATCATAGCACATCCGACTTCCGATATGGCCCTGGCAAAACCCATTATCACGGCAGCCAGTACAGCATACCTCGCCTCCTTCAGGACAAGCCAGACGGTCTGAGAGCCGCTGGCACCGAGCGAGGTGGCTGTATCCACAATCTCCCGGCTTACACCGCTCAACGCGGAAATGGTGAACCCAAGTATCAGGGGACTGATTAACAAGATCTGGCCAATCACCATGGCATAGGGCGTAAAAAGTATGCGAAAGAAACCCAGTGGCCCAACCCGGGAAAATAGCACAAGAACAAACAAGCCAACAAGGACAGTGGGCATGGCGAACAGCGTCTGGATAGTACTTATTAGGGCACGCTTTCCGCGGAATTGATTGAAATGTATCAGACTGGCCAGTGGTAGGCAGATCAGAGAGGCGAGAAGGCAGGAGGTCCCTGCAACGCTGAGGGACCTCCCAGCTATCCGCATTACCTCCGGGTCCAGAGATACTAGGAGTTCTATGGCCCGGCTAAGGCCGTCCCATATTTCCATATTTCAGTCAATTTTCCCAACTGCTTTAATATGCTATTTCTTGGCACAGGCTTCGTACTTGCCGGTGCAGGTAATCTTGTCAGCGCAGTTAGGGCAGAACTTCCAGTCTGACCTTACCTCAGCGCCGCACTTCATACACTTCACTATCATTGCTATGACTGACATGTCACACCTCCTCCGTTAAGATTATCAGCCGCAAATCTCCGGATCATAGGGGTAGAATAGCGATTCTCCATATTCTGTCACGCCGAAACCGGCGATTAGAGTCTGGATTTCAGGTGCTCTGAGGAAATTTACCAGATTATTAGCCATCTCATAATGGCTACCGTTCTTGCAGATGAGTACCGTGTAGACATTGAGCATGATATCGCCTGTGTCTACCAAGGTTACCAAATCCAAGCCACTTTTGTAAGCAAGGAAAGTTCCCTTGTCTGACAGGGTGTAAGCCATCAGTTCACTAGCCATCTGCAGTGTTGTTCCCATGCCTGTCCCGGCTTCGATATACCAGCCAGCGGTCGCTCCAGTTCCTTGAATATCCGTTGTATAATCATAGCCGGCTGATGCCCAGACGGCTTTTTCTTTGCCATGAGTTCCCGAGTTATCCCCTCGGGAGACAAATTTAACCGTCTCCGGGTCAAGCGTGCCCTCTTGCTGGATTTTTTGGAAGGTCTCTTCTGGAGTCAATTCCCCTCCGCCGATACCTGCAGGGTCAACCTCAGGGCCTACGATGATGAAATAGTTATAAGCCCAGGGGACCCGCTCCGCACCATATCCTTCTGCTTCAAGAGCGTAGCCACCGTCTATAAATGCTGCCTCCTGAAGGGGGTCATGGACGGTAACCACATCCACATCACCATTCATACCTAATTGCAAAGCAGCACCGGTGCCTTTAGCTGTTATCTGCAAGTCGGCGTTATATCTATCCTCGAATAAGCTCTCCAGATAATCCCACAAGCCGGTGTCGTAAAGGCTGGTAGTGGTTGCCACCCTTAGTACCTCTGGTGATGGTCCTAGTTGCTCGGTACAGCCGAGAAACGTTACGAGCACTGTCAAAATCAAAACGATTGAAGCTATCTTAGGCAAAATTCCTTTAATCGAAAACCTCCTTTTATCTTTAGAAACCTTCTTAAAAGACATGAATTGCCGAAGCTTGAAATGTGATGCTTCCACACCCTTTATCAATTTAAGTTCATCAAATGCCTGGCGGGTAATAAGGAAGCAACAAGCGGGAATAAAAAAGCACCGTCACAAAAACGGTGCTGTCCAAAAACCAAGCTTCATATTCCCTCCTTTCCAAGCACGGGAGGCACAGACATTTCTATCTATGCCCTCGAGGCTTTTCAGCCCACCGTCTGCTTGCCATGGATTATCTTTAGGCAAGACAGCTCGGAGAGAGCTATCATTTAATATCGAGGATTATATCAGGGATTTGCCAGCGTGTCAAACCCAGTGTACCCGCATAGATACAGAGCAATTGCCAGGTAAGCCAGACGATTATGTTTCTTCTGTCTCCCCACCTGGTGGAGCCTCTTCGGGAGCTCCAGCCTCCTCAACAGCTTCCTCCGCTTCAACCGCTTTTTCCACCACCTCTACCACTTCTTCTTCAACCTTTTCCACAGGTCGCCAACTAATTTTCACCACAACCAACTCTGGGTCGTTAAGAACGGTAATATCTTTATCCAGGGTGATATCCTTGACCCTTATCGCTTGCCCTGGCTCCGTGAAGGAACTGATGTCAACCTCTATGCCATCTGGTATTTTCGCTGGTAAACACTCTACAGTCAAAGTCTCAAGCTCATGCTCCAGCATATTGTCTTTAGACTTGAGGGCTGGCGCCTCTCCAACTAAGACAATAGGAACCTCCAATTTTATCTTTTCCTCCATTTTTATCTGATAAAAGTCCACATGGAGCAATTTCCCCCTCCGCCAATCTCTATCAAATTCGCGAACCACAACGGTCCTCGGTTTTTTCTCCTTACCGAGCTTGAGGCCAATAAGCCCCGTGTACCCAGCTTGAGATAACACTTGTTCAAGTTTATCAGTATCACACTGCAGTGCTAGAGACTCGATACCATGCCCGAAAAGATGCACGGGAGTAATTCCCTGTCGGCGTAAATGCTTGACTTTTTTACCAAGAATTTCTCGGTTAGTAACATCTAACTCTATTTTGTCCATTTTATCTCTCCAATCATACCAAACAAGGTTTCTCCCTGCAAGAAACTGCGCTCGTTCATTTGAGTAGTGATTCGAAAAACCTGCGCTTAGAAAGGGCAATTATGACCTTTGTAAGTACTCCAAAGCTCGCTCCAGGTCCATAGGTAAGGGCGAGGTAAATTCCTGGTATTGCTTAGTTGATGGTAGACAAAATCTAAGGCGATAGGCATGAATAAATTGCCTGTTAAGATGAGCCGATTTTATTCCGTAAATTGGGTCACCGACGACCGGACAGCCGATAGCTGATAGGTGTACTCTGATTTGATGTGTACGCCCTGTTAGGGGAGTGACTTCGACTAAAGTGTAGTTGTTTAGATATTTCCGGACTTCATATTGGGTGCTAGCCTCTTTCCCGGCTTCTACTATTGCCATCCTCCGTCTAATACGAGGGTCTCGCCCGATAGGTGCTTTAATTATCCCCTGTTCCGGGGACAGCCTTCCTTTAACAAGGACCAGATATCCTTTGGTCACAGTGCGGCTTTTGAACTGTGCGGCTAAATATTCCTGGGCAAAGTCGTTTTTGGCAATGACTATGAGCCCCGATGTATCTTTATCTAGTCTGTGAACTATGCCTGGGCGCATTGGCTCGTTGCTCGTGACCAGGCCGGGGCAATGAGCTAAGACAGCATTGACTAAAGTATGGCTGGGATGCCCCGGGGCAGGGTGAACTGTCAATCCAGCAGGTTTATCTATGACTAATATGTCCTCATCTTCATAAATTATAGTTAAAGGAATTGGTTCAGCTAAAGGATGGACAGGCAAGGGAGGAAGTTTGACCGTTATCCTATCGCCCTTGTTCAATCTCTGGTTTGCCTTTGCCCGTTGCCCGTTGACCAGAACATAACCTTGCCCAATTAATTTCTGTAAATAAGCGCGCGAGAATTGTGGAAGAACCTGGGTTAAATACTTATCAAGGCGGATGTCAGGAATAGGTGATTTGAATTGCAATGTCTTAATTTTGGGGTGTATGGTCGCGTCCATATGCTTTTCTAAATACCCCCGACCTATAAAAGGAATAAATGAGAACAAAAACACCCACCACTATAGCTGCGTCAGCGATGTTGAAGGCAGGCCAATGGAAGTCGCCCCACAGACGGAAATAAATGAAGTCAGTGACATAACCAAAACGGATGCGGTCTATTAGATTGCCTACAGCACCACCCAGAATCAAACCGATGGATACTATGCTCAAGTTAGTAGCTGGGGATAAGTAACGAAGAAACAGCAAGATAAAGAGCAAACCAGCTATGCTAATAATGATGAGAAGAAAGGTTTTATTGGCAAATAAACCAAAGGCAGAGCCCGGATTTTCCATATAGATCAAACTTAAGCGGTCAGTTAGAGGAAGCGATTCCCCAAGTGCTAAGTGAGTTCTGATCCATAGCTTGCTCAATTGATCTGAAGCGCTTATCAAAGCAATAACGAGGAGACATAATGCTACTTTCTTAATGCTGTCACGCAAAGACAGTTTCGAATTATCTTTGTCCACAACGAAGTCGCCGGTTTTGTCGGGTCACAACACAGTCGAACGCCCTTTATCTTGCCCCTTTCGTTTCCTTTGCTTGCTTAGCCTTACAGTTCAGACATAGGCTTGCTTGAGGTATGGCCTCAAGGCGAGCTTTCTCTATGGGTTGTCCACAGGAATCGCACAAGCCGTAAGTGCCGGCTTCATATTTTTGTAAGGCATGCTCAACCTCATTAAGAGACTCCCCCAGCCTTTCTTCCAAGGCCAGTCTTTTCTCTAGTTCGGAGGCTTCATCGGCTCCTTCTTCCCTTTTGCCGAATGGACTCCCTTCCTTCCTCTCTGCCGATGGTTGACCGAGAGTTCTCAGCTGTTCTAGCTTCTCTAGTAACTCTGTTTTCTCTTTCTTTAACCTTTCATAAAGTTCAGCAAACTCTGCCACTTCTTGTCCTCCGTATGATTTACAGCTATCTTACACCAAAATTCCACACAAACTGTGTGAGACATATATAGTTCTACTATACGACGTTAGGATTGCTAAAAAGTTCCCTTATATCAGGATGTAAAGAGTCTCCGAGTTCTTTCACGGATTCGCATCTAATTTTGTTAAGTTCCCTCTGCTTTTCTTCAAATTCAGTTCTGGAGTAAAGTTTCTCAGGATGCAAATAAATATCATCTACATATCTTATCGCCCCAGGCACCTGAAAGCCCGAGGGGGAATCTACCCAATCTTCTAAACCTCCTCTTAGCAAAGAATCAAGTATTGCCATGGTAAATTCCAATCTTATATCTTTGTAATATTCCCCTTCTCCTATTCCTCCAGTATTTATCAAATAGTAATTTAAGTATGGAATACCCTTTATTATCTCATAAAATATATTAGCATGCTCGGCCAGGTCTCCGGCGACAAAGGGGTCGTAGAAAAACTCGCTCCTGATTTTCCCTGCCTTTGTTGGGTCACCAGCCGAGGATTCCATTGCCTGTCCCAGAACCATCAAGGCTGCTGCTTGCTCCCGGGTTAGCTTTGATATTGCCGGGATCAGCGGCCCCCTGGTGATAAGAATCAGATTGTCAATCCTATCAACATCAATATAGGGACTGGCATGCATAAAATCTCTTCTTAATACCACTGCTCTGCCATTGGATGTTCTTTCGAAATTGAAAAAGTCAAAATCTCCGTCTTGGGTTACATAAACATTCTCGCAGACAGTTTGCGGTTTCAACAGTCCGTAAAATATTTCGATTTGCTCCCCGGGATTCACGCCTTCTGTTTTTACAAATATTCCCCCGGCTTCAAAGCCATGAAAGGAACCATCGGGCATGAGAGTCCCTCCATCATCCTGAACAAGCCAAGATTTCTCCTTCCCTTTCCTGGCCAGGATTCTACAAGTCGTAGTTGTTTTCCCGTTGGCACTTAATGCCACAAGTAACGTCCTCGCAATCCGATAGTCCCCGTGTGCTGATTGAAGGTAATCTTCCCTACAGCCAGTATGTAAGAAGATGCCGCCCCTTCTCGTCTTAGCTCCCCAATCCTCAGCGGCGAAAACCCCCTTCTTATATTCACCTATGTAGTTACCATTCCTAATTATCTTGACAAACCTTCCGTCATACAGCATAGCCAATCTGATAGTGATATCTCGCTCGGGGAGCGGCTTCGACTGGTTAGTTTCAAAGGCCTCGTCAGCGAAGAATAAGATGTGGTAGGTTGGCCTTTCGACTTCCCCCTTTGGGGGTATAAAAAGGTTCTTGCCTCCGTAGGCAACATGGGCAAACCGCTCAGGAACAATTAACCTGACCGTGGTCTTACTATTTTCATTGCCCACAATTCTGTCTATGGAAATCAATCTTTCCTGGCCTAAAGCCTCCTCACACTGAGCTAATAACTTTAATTCATCCTCACCAAAGGGGTGGTCAACACTGTTTTTGGTGAACATTGCTGACCTGGAAGTAGGCTCACTTTGGGCAACAAAATTTCCATAAACCGTTTTCCTAACCCCCGGTTGTTTTTCCACAAGTCCTCTCAGTTCCTCATCAGAGGGGTTATGAGTTAACCGATTTTCTTCTCGCGCCTTTTGCCAGATTCTGTCGGCAGTTATGGCGAATTGTTCCAGTTTAAACGTTACCATCATGCTCCTTGAGAGAAATGCGATTTTGCGTCTCCAATTTCCAGGAACCCAGCTCAGGGCGCTGAGTGCTGGGTCGGGATTGCCTAGACCTCGCGGAACTCCCCTTCCACCGTGCCTTCTTCTCCTCCTTCTCCCTTTCCTTCTCCTCCAGGTTTCTCTCCACTAGGCGGAGGCTGCCCTGGTTGCTGGTAAAGCGATTCTCCAACCTTTTGCATAGCCTGCGATAGCTCTTGCATAGCATTACGAATAGCTTTTACATCCTGTCCTTGAAGAGCTGACTTTACACTGGCTATCTTAGCATCTATTTCCTGTTTTACATTGGCGGGTATCTTATCTTCATGGTCACGGAGAGTTTTTTCTGCGGTGTAAGCCAAGCTGTCAGCAGAATTGCGCACCTCCACTTCCTCTTTACGTTTAGCATCCTCAGCAGCATGCTTCTCAGCCTCTCGGCTCATCTTTTCCACTTCCTCTTTGCTCAATCCGCTAGAGGCAGTAATAGTAATTTTTTGTTCTTTACCCGTGCCCTTGTCAAGAGCGCTAACATTAAGGATGCCATTGGCATCTATATCAAAAGTCACTTCAATCTGGGGCATACCTCGTGGCGCCGGCAGAATGCCATCAAGCATAAAGCGTCCCAACGTGCGGTTATCAGCAGCCATAGGACGTTCCCCTTGAAGAACGTGTATTTCAACGCTTGGTTGATTGTCACTAGCAGTGCTGAAAATCTGGCTCTTTTTAGTGGGTATTGTGGTGTTTCGAGGAATAAGCGGTGTCGCTACCCCTCCTAGCGTTTCTATCCCCAGAGTGAGTGGGGTGACATCAAGAAGAAGAACTTCTCCAACTTCACCTGTAAGCACTCCAGCCTGGATGGCAGCACCTAAAGCTACTGCCTCATCGGGATTGACTCCCTTGACAGGCTCCCGGCCAAAGAATTGCTTTAAGGTATCCTGAACTTTGGGCATCCTTGTCTGACCACCGACAAGAAGAACATTATTGATTTGGCTTGCCGTGAGCCCGGCATCGCTTAAGGCCTGGCGACAAGGCTCGATGCTCTTTTCTATCAAATCAGCGGATAGTTGTTCTAGCTTGGCTCGAGTTAACGTCATGCTAAGATGCTTGGGACCGCTGGCATCGGCAGTAATAAAGGGAAGGCTTATCTCTGTTTGAGCCACTGTAGATAGTTCTTTCTTCGCCTTTTCAGCAACGTCTTTCAATCTCTGTAATGCCATCTTGTCCTGCTTCAAATCGATGCCTTGCTCCTTCTTAAATTCAGTACATACCCAGTCCATAATCCTCTGGTCGATGTCATCGCCACCAAGGTGGGTGTCACCATTGGTTGACTTAACCTGGAAAGTACCCTCCCCTATGTCTAGGATGGAAATATCGAAAGTCCCACCACCAAGGTCATAGACGGCAATAGTTTGATCTTGTTTCTTGTCCATTCCGTAAGCCAGTGATGATGCTGTAGGCTCATTAATAATACGCAGAACATTAAGCCCGGCTATTGTTCCGGCATCTTTAGTGGCATTTCGCTGGCTATCGTTGAAATATGCTGGCACGGTGATTACAGCGTCTTCGACCTTGTCCCCAAGATAAGCCTCAGCATCAGCCTTCAACTTTTGCAATATCATGGCTGATATTTCCTGGGGACTATACTCCTTGCCCCCCATTACCACCCGGCAATCGCCATTGGGAGCCTCAGTAATCTTATATGGTAGGCGCTTCATATCGTCTTGAACAATGGAGTCCTTAAATTTACGCCCGATAAGGCGCTTTATGCTGAATATAGTATTCTCAGGATTGACTATTGCCTGACGCTTGGCTAATTCTCCTACTAATCTTTCCCCACCTTTACCTATGGCTACCATTGAAGGAACGAGATTGCCGCCTTCAGCACTGGGTATAACCTTAGGGTCACCTCCCTCCATAACAGCTGCTGCACTTAATGTAGTACCTAAATCAATTCCTATGGCTCTTCCCATTTCTACTTCTCCTTCCGAGTTGTTTGCTTTGTTCTTCTTTTTCCTTCTCCCCTACCAACTATCACTAGGCTAGGACGAATTACCTTTCCTCTAAATTTATAGCCTTTTTGCGCTTCTTCAATCACCATTCCTTCTTCCCCTTCCTTCTGCATTACAGCTTCGTGCACGCGAGGATCAAAGGGTTCTCCTTTAGCTTCAATCTCGGTTAGCCCTTGTCCCTCCAGAGTCGCCTTAAATTTATTATAAATGAGCTTGATACCTTCAGTCCAATTTGATTCTTCGAGCTCAGTAGGAACTGAAGCTAAGGCTCTCTCCAAGTCATCCATGACAGGCAGCAAGTTAGAAATAAGTGCACTAATAGCAAATTCAATAACCTCCCCTATTTCCTGCTCACTACGTTTCTTATAATTATCAAAATCCGCCTGGCTTCTTTGCCAGTTGGCCAAATATTTTTCTGCCTTTTCCTTCTCCTCAGCTAGAGCTTGCTGTAACGCTTCTATATCTTCAGCTTGCTCAATTCCTGCTTCGACTACCTCGTCACCCTCAGCCAACGTTAGACCTCCTTTAGATGTATTCAGCCACTGAGTCGCTTAGTAATGCTGAGAGCCAGCTAAGCGAAGAAATAGCCTTGGCGTAGTCCATGCGCTTGGGGCCAATCACTCCCACAATACCACTGGCCTTATCAGGCAATCCATACTGGCTAGTTACTAAGCTCAAGTCCTGTAATGCCGGCTCTGGATTTTCCTCACCAATGACTACCTTTACCCCTCCCCTGTTAAATTCCTGGCAAAATATATTTCTAAGCCAATCCTCTCCTTCCAGCACCTCTAAAATCTTAAGCATTCTCGGGCTGTTTGTGAACTCTGGTTGACTCAGCAGCAAACATAGTCCTTCAAGATAAGGCTCACCATATTCTAGCTTGTCTTCGGCAGCTACTATTTCTGCTAAACACTCAGATATCTGACTCTCTTCAGAAGAAAGTCCTTCTTTTTTAGCCGAGATCTCGCTGCTGGTCATCCCAGCGTAAATAGAAGTAAGTTCGTTAGCTAGCTTTGTTAGCTCATCCTGGCTAACCTTTCTACTAAAAGACAAGACCTGCCGTCTAACTTTTGCTTCATACAAAACCACGATCAGCAAAGCCATGAAATCCTGCAAGGCTACCAAATCGAGATGCTTAAAGCGACAGCGAGCCGCCTTGGGAGTGGTTATTACTACCAGGTTGTGAACAAGGCGCGCCAAAAGCGCTGCCACCGTCCTTAGCCATTGCTCTAGCTCTTCTTTTGCTTCCTGAGATATCTGATGAATTAGATACTGCTCAACACGGGGAAGTTCAATCTCTTCCCCTATCAATTCCACATAGTAGCGGTAAGCCTTATCAGTAGGCACGCTTCCAGCCGAACGGTGAGGGTGGACAACATATCCCTCTCGTTCTAAGTATGCTGTATCATTGCGAATGGTAGCCGGGCTTACCTTCAAGCCGTACTTTCCTACAATAGCACTTGAAGCTACTGGTACTGCTCCAGTGATATAATCTTCAATTATCACCCTGAGAACGGTTTCTCTTCTTTCTATTACAGCCATTTAGCACTCTCATCTTTTAATTGCTAAATAGATTAATTTATCACTGTAAACACGTTCTGTCAATGATACTGCGGGCACCCGCTTTGATGGGTTTTTTATTGACCGAGAATGAAATATTAAGTACTATTATAGCACAAATGTGAAACCGCAAAGGCATTTTCCTTGGCACAACGTGATAGCAAAGTAGCTCAAATCCTAAGTTTGGAAGCAGCGAGGCAAATAAGCACCATAAACCTTATTGCCTCTGAAAACCATGCCAGCCGAGCAGTGCTTGAGGCCCAAAGCTCGGTGCTAACTGACAAATATGCTGAAGGCTACCCCGAGCATCGCTATTATGGCGGTTGTATCAATATAGACGAAATTGAAAATTTGGCTATCGAAAGGGCTAAAAAGCTATTTAAAGCCGAGCATGCCAATGTCCAAGCTCATAGTGGCAGCCAAGCCAACATGGCAGCCTATTCAGTTCTACTGGAACACGGAGATACTGTTATGGGGATGAGCCTCAGCCACGGTGGGCATCTCACCCATGGCTCTGAGGTCAATTTCTCTGGGAAATGGTATAACTTTGTCCCTTACGGAGTCGATCCCAAAACCGAGATGCTTAACTACGACGAAATTGAACGGTTAGCTCTGGAGCATAAACCTAAGTTAATAATAGCCGGGGCGAGTAGTTACTCTCGTATTATTGATTTTGAGAGGCTTCGCTACACAGCTGATAAGGTGGGTGCCAAGTTATTGGTTGACATGGCTCACATAGCGGGGATAATAGCCGCTGGACTTCATCCCTCTCCTGTATCCTATGCTCAAGTTACTACTGCCACTACGCAAAAGACCTTGCGGGGACCCCGGGGTGGCTTTATTTTATGTGATAAAGAGCTGGCTTCAGCTATTGATGCTGCAGTTTTCCCCGAGATGCAAGGTGGTCCTTTCATGCATATCATCGCCGCCAAAGCCGTGTGCTTCTTTGAAGCTATGCAACCCGAGTTTGTTGATTACCAGAAGTCGGTGCTGGAGAATGCTCGCGTTTTGGCTTCCGAACTCCAGAGATATGGGATGCGTATTGTTTCCGGGGGCACAGATAACCATATTGTCCCCATTGACCTTTCGCCTCAGGGGATAAGCGGCAAGGATGCTGAAGAGGCCTTAGGAGCAGCGGGCATCTCGGTAAATAGAAATACCATTCCTTTTGACCCCAAGCCACCAATGATTACAAGCGGTATCAGGCTGGGCACCCCAGCAGTGACCACGAGAGGTTTTGGCACAGAGGAAATGAAGCGCATTGCTGCCCTCATTGTCAAAGTGCTTTCTCCTTCGGGGGATAAGCGTACCCAGGAACAAGTCCGCCAGGAGGTACGAGAGATGTGCCGACGGTTCCCCATTCCCGGGCTGGCATGAGACACTTCTTCTTTTGAAGTATAGTTAACCGCGTAGATCTCCCAGTTCTCCCTCCCCTAGCGGGAGGGAGTTAGAGGGAGGGGGAATTCACTAGGTTTCACCCTCACCTAGCCTCTCCCTTCAAGGGAGAGGAATTATATACGGCATTATGCGGTTGACTGTAGTTTCTTTGGTCGGTTTTTACTAACCCTTCCCAAGAAACAGCGGTGATTTCGTGTTATAATCAGGTTAGCATTCAAATAGCTAAAAGGTAATGATGGATGAATTAAAAGTGTTCAGCGGCACTGCTCACCCTGCCCTAGTAAGCTCCGTGTGTGATTACTTAGGCATACCCCTGGGGGAGGTTGAGGTCTTTGAGTTTAGCAATGAGAATATTTTTGTGCGCATCCTCGAGAATGTCCGGGAACGAGACGTTTTTGTCATTCAACCTATTTGCTCTCCAGTTAACAAAAGCCTGGTTGAGTTACTTATCATGCTCGATGCCTTCAGACGAGCTTCAGCGGGGCGGATTACCGCTGTCGTTCCTTATTATGGCTATGGTCGCACTGATAAAAAAGACCAACCCAGGGTGCCTATCACTGCTCGCTTGATTGCCGACCTGATTACTACCGCTGGAGCTAATAGATTGCTCACCATAGACCTCCACGCCCCTCAAATTCAAGGATTCTTCACCATACCTGTGGATGAGCTTACCGCTCGATCCACCTTGGCTGAGTATTTCAACGAAAAGGCTCTGGGTAACCTGGTAGTGGTTGCCACTGATATTGGTATTTCCAAAGTAGCCCGTGATATGGCTGCTAAACTTGGAACCCCCCTGGCTATCATTGAAAAGAGGCGCCTGGGTAATGTCGATGCCACTGAAACCCTCAACATCATTGGCGAGGTTGAGGGAATGCGTGCCCTGACTGTTGATGATGAGATTGATACCGCTGGGTCTCTGGTCGGGGTGGTGAAGGCTCTTTTAGAACATGGCGTTACTGAGGTTTATGCTTGCTGTACTCACCCCGTTTTCTCTGGTTCCGCTATCCAGAGGATAGCCGCCAGCCCGGTGAAAGAGGTAGTCGTTACCAATACCATACCTGTTAATGACGACAAGAAACTGGACAAGATCACCGTCTTGCCTATAGCTTCGCTTATTGGCGAAGCCATTCATCGTATTCACACCGGCCTATCAGTGGGAGCGATGTTTGAGTGATAATGGATTAGTCAGCAGCTAGCTGAAAATTGAGGACTGATAGCCAAAAATGCTTAAGTGGCTTAGCAATCTGGTTGATTCCAATGAGAAGGAACTGAAACGCCTTCAGCCTTTAGTTGACCACATAAACTCATTGGAGCCTGAGTTTGAAAAGCTCAGCGACGCTGAACTCCGGGCGAAAACCGATGAATTTAAGGCTCGGCTAGCCGAGGGTGAAAGCTTGGATGAGATTTTACCGGAGGCTTATGCCGCTATTAGAGAAGCGGCCAAGCGAACCATAAGGCAAAGACATTTTGATGTCCAGTTAATGGGGGGAATCGTCCTTCACCAGGGGAAGATAGCCGAGATGAAAACTGGCGAGGGAAAAACCCTGGTCGCTACCTTGCCCCTCTACCTCAATGCCCTCACCGGACAAGGCAGCCATCTGGTTACCGTTAACGATTATCTTGCCAAGAGGGACTGCCACTGGATGGGCCCTGTTTACCACACCCTAGGTGTAAGCGTGGCAGCTATTACTGCAATGCAAACGCCCGATAACCCCTTCCCATCTTATATTTATGATCCTGATCTTGATTCAGGAGACCCGAAGTGGAAACATCTACATTCTATCCCCTACCCTCCTAACCAACCCCAAAAAGCTCGCCGCCAGGCTTATGAGGCGGATATAACCTATGGCACCAATAATGAGTTTGGCTTTGATTACCTTAGAGATAATATGGTCTTGGATTTGTCTCAATGCGTGCAGCGTCCTTTGAACTATGCCATCGTCGATGAGGTTGATAACATCCTTATTGACGAAGCCCGCACGCCACTTATTATTAGCGGTGCTGCCGAGGAAGCAACCAAAAGATATTATACCTTCGCCCAGCTAGTTTCCCACCTTAGCAAAGACGCAGACTATACCATCGACGAGCGTAAGCGTACTGTCCACCTTACCGAGATTGGCATGACCAAGATGGAGAAGATGCTGAAGCGGGAGGGCTTGCTCAAAGCCCCTGACCTTTACGACCCCTCTAATTATTTTCTCACTCAATATCTGGAGAGTGCCCTTAAGGCTCGTGTCTTGTTCAAGAGGGACAAGGACTATGTGGTTAAGGATGGGCAGGTCATCATCGTGGATGAATTCACCGGCAGACTGATGTTCGGCAGGAGGTATTCTGAGGGATTGCATCAGGCCATCGAGGCTAAAGAGAGGGTACAGATTCAGCGAGAATCAGTTACATTAGCTACCATCACCTTCCAGAACTACTTTCGCATGTATCAAAAACTGGCGGGCATGACCGGTACCGCTATCACTGAAGCTGAGGAGTTCCACAAGATTTATCAGCTGGAAGTGGTGGTTATCCCCACAAACAAGCCCTTGATTCGCACTGAATACCCCGACCAGATTTACAAAGACGAGAAAGCCAAGTTTGCCGCCGTAGCAAAGGAAATCAAGCAATTTTATGACCAGAAAAGACCTGTCCTTATCGGCACAACCTCTATTGAGAAATCAGAGTATTTATCTGACCTCCTGAGGAGAAATGGTATACCCCATCAAGTGTTAAATGCCAAGCATCACGAAAAGGAGGCAGCCATAATCGCTCAGGCCGGGCGTCTCGAGGCGGTAACTGTGGCCACAAATATGGCCGGGCGGGGGGTGGATATCATACTTGGTGGCAATACTGAGGGGCGTGGTGAAGCAGAATGGCAGGAAGAACATAATAAGGTTGTTGAGCTTGGCGGACTTCACATTGTAGGTACCGATCATCACGAAGCCAGACGCATTGATAACCAGCTGCGGGGAAGGGCAGGAAGGCAGGGAGACCCCGGCAGTTCTCGTTTTTATGCTTCCCTGGAAGATGAGATTATTCGCCGCTTTGGCGGTGAGCGTGTCAAGGGAGTTATGCAGTGGGCTGGTATAGATGAAAATACCCCAATTGAGCATCCCTTCGCCACTAAGGCTATGACTAATGCTCAGGTCCAGACCGAAGGCCATCATTTCAATATTCGTAAACACCTTGTGGAATATGACGATGTCATCAACAAGCACCGCGAGGTGATTTATGCCGAAAGGAAAAAAATCCTCAGTGGCGCCGACCTTAAGGCAAATATAATATCTATGGTCCAGGATGAAATCCAAAGCCTGGTAGCCAGGCGTCTCAGCAATGCTAGCTACGAACTGGAACAAGAGCAATCTAACCTATCCAGCTTGCTTGAGGATGTATCCACCATCTTCCCCTTGCCTCCACAGTTCAGAAGCGATGGGCTTTCCGAACTCAATGACAAGCAAATCGCAGAAAAGTTGACTGATTATGCCATCGAGCTTTACAGCCAGCGAGAGCAGGAGCTAGGCCCTGATAATATGCGATTAGCGGAGCGACTGGTAATGTTGCGAGTTATTGACCGGTTATGGATGAACCACCTTACTGACATGGAGCATCTGCGTCAGGGGATAGCTCTGCGGGCTGTTGGCCAGGAACAGCCACTGGTAGTATATAAGAGGGAAGGTCATGCCTCTTTCGAAGCCCTCTTAGCTAGCATTCAGCATGACGTTGCTCATACCATCTACCGCGTTGGCATTGCCAAGGAAATTCCACAAAAAAAGAAGGAGGCGGTGATGGTGGGCAAGAAAGTTGGGCGTAAAGTCGGGCGTAATGACCCCTGTCCGTGCGGCTCAGGCAAGAAATACAAGCATTGCTGCGGGAAATAATTAGTCTCCTCTCCCTCGAAAAGAGAGGATGGAGGTGCGGGTGAAGGTGTAGTGCTGCTGAAGATAATACTTCTAAATTCCCTCTCCATCGACGGGAGAGGATGAAAGTGAGGGTGAAATGCCAATTTATGAATATAAAGCAGTAGACGGTGCTCATTGCAGACTGTGTAAAGGAAGGTTCGAGGTCAGGCAGGGGATAAATGACGAACCGCTGAAAAGATGCCCCGAATGCGGTGCCGAGATAAGTAGGCTCTTTTCCCGCCCCTTCCTGAGCCGAAAAGAATCTTTTAGCCATGAAGGCCCCCTCAATTATATGGAGGACGAGGCTGATGAATCAGGGCTCGATGAAGACCTTGCCGAAGACGAAGTCTGGGAGTGAGGGCAGAAAAGGTAGCCGCTGCCGATAACTATTTGCACAATCTTTGATTGCACCTCGAGTCCCAAGTTCTTCATACTAGAAAGTGCCGACGTGGTTAATTCGAACTGTTGCACTGGCCAGAAAGGCTTGCTAAAATAGCTAAACCGCTGATAAGCAGGTTGTAGCTATGATAAATTCTCCGGTTTTAGTGCTCAATCAGAGTTACGAGCCCCTTAACTTATGTCGCACGCGCCGAGCTATAGTGCTAGTCTTTCGCGGCAAAGCTGAAGTGCTGGAAAATAGCAGAGGTGAGCTTCACTCTGTGACCCAGGTATTCCAGATACCTTCAGTAATCCGACTCGTCTATATGGTCAAGCGTCCTCGCCATCAGAAAAAATTGAGCAGACTCGAGGTATTTAACCGTGACCAATACACCTGCCAGTATTGTGGCCGGCAGACCAAGGAGCTTACCTTAGACCATGTCATTCCGCGGCGGCGGGGTGGGGAGCACGCCTGGGACAATGTGGTTAGTGCCTGCATTCCTTGCAACAGGCGCAAAGGCGGACGCACACCGGATGAAGCAAGAATGAAACTGCTGCGCCAGCCGCGTTCTCCTCGCAATGATGGCTTCTATGTTCCCTACAACATCCTCAATAACCATGTTGAATGGCAAAAATATCTACCCTCTATGAATTAGCTTAATGCCGTGAATTTGCTCTAAGTTTAATCGGCTTCCTGAGAAAATTGCGACTTTTCTTCCGGACGAACCAGTTCATCCAGAGCTATCTCTTTAACCACTTCATTATCCAACTTTACTGTTACCGTTTCCTTGAGTAAGTTAGTGCTGACTACCCTGGCTTTACCCCAGCGTGTTACTATTTCCTGTTTCGGCTGAGGCATCTTCTTTTTCATAGCTGCATAATCTTTGCTTTCATACGATAAGCAGCAAAGGAGCCTTCCACAGATGCCCGATATCTTCATAGGATTCAAGGCCAAGTTCTGTTCCTTAGCCATTTTAATAGATACTGAGGCAAAGCTGGTGAGGAAATTCTGGCAACATAAAGGATAGCCGCACTTGCCTATGCTGCCCAACAACTTAGCCTCATCCCTTGCCCTCACTTGCCTTAACTCCACCCGTGTTTCCAGAGCACGGCTTAATCGCCGAACCAGGTCTCGAAAGTCCACCCTCTCCTGAGCGCTGAAGAATATGGTCAGGTGCTCGTCCTTAAAATCATAGCGAGCCGCCTGTGGCTTCATCTCTAACCCAAGTTGGGCTGCCATTTCATGGCACTTGCTTAAGCCTTCTTCCTCCAGGTTCCGCCGAACTTCCTCTAAATCCTCTTCCTCAGCCTGGCGTACTACCATCATTAATTGTTCGTTTGGTTGAGATGGGGCTTCCAGAGTAACGACTTTAGCCACGTCTAGACCACGCCCAGTATCCACCACTACATAGTCGTTCAATTGCAGGGACATCTCACCAGCATCACAGTAAACTAATTTACCTCTAGGCTGGAATTTGACCCCAATTATGTTAGCCATTAACTTGTAAATCCCAATTCCTAATTCCTAAACTCTAAACAAATTCTAACAAATATTAAAAATCAAAGATAAAAAATTAAAATCACAATTCAAAATGCAAAAAGGCTTTACTAAACTGATTTTTTTTAAATTTTGCCCTGTCATTTTGCATTTTTACTTTTGCCTTTTGCATTCCTTTTAGTATTTAGTGTTTAGGATTTTCCCTCCTGGGTAAGTTAAGCATCAGCCACTCCAATGCTAAACGGGGATTAACATTCTTAGAGATTTCCTCCTGTAGCAAGCAAAGGTTAGCAAGAAACCCTTTAATCTCGCTCAGACTTAATCCCCGGGCTTGTTCTTCCAGAGCTACCTCATAATCCACATTGATGATAGCCACATTGCAACCGCCTTTAATGAGCATCAAATCACGCCACCAATCGAGCCAAATCTCTATTATTTCTGCCCCGGCTTTCCGGTTCTGACTAAACTGGTTTGATAGCTCCTGGGCATAGGCAAACCTTTGCCCCAAACCGGCAGTTAATAAGGAGACCAGCTTGGCTATCCTTTGGGAGCGCTGCTCCAATATGTCGTCATTTGCCAAAGCGGACAATGCCCAGCCAAGGCGACCATGGCACAATTGAGTCAAAAGCTTCGCTCTATCAGCGTCAAGGTTATATGAGTTGACGAGTATCTCTTGCACTTGCTCTGATGGCACAGGCTTCAATTCCAGACGCTGACAACGTGAAATAATTGTCGGCAAGAGGTGCTTCTCCTCAGCAGCTAATAAAAGCCAAACTACCCTTTGCGGTGGTTCTTCTAATATCTTGAGCAAGGAATTAGCCGCCTCAGTAGATAGATATTCAGCGTCATCAACGATAAACACTTTGCACTTACCCTCATACGGTGGCAGGTTGGCTAAGCGTTGCAGCCCTCGAATATCATCAATGCCAATCTCCGTTTTAGAATCCAGGCCAATAGGGGTGACATCAGCATGCTTGCCCTCTAGGATTCGCTGGCAGGAACGACATTGACCGCAAGGCAGCTCGGGGCCATCGCAATTTAGGGCTTGAGCCAGATTGATGGCCAAAGTCCCTTTGCCCACATGCCGTGGCCCTACTAGAAGATAGGCGTGGACTATAGCATTGGTTTTAAGACTGTAATCCAGCAAAGATAAAATTTTATCCTGTCCTATAACTTGCCACATGTTAAATCAGGTCCAGGCCCATCAAATCCTGATAAGTTTCCCGGCGCCGAATAAGACGCCCTCGACCTTCCTTCACCATAGCTATAGCTGGCCTGGGCATGGCATTATAATTGCTCGACATGGGTATGGAATAAGCGCCACAAACTGGAATAGCTATTATGTCACCAGGATGCACTGAAGCCAAATTGATATCCCTTACTAAAATATCACCTGATTGACAGAGCTTGCCAGCAATGGTAACCACTTCTCTTTCCGCTTCCAAAGCTTTGTTAGCCACCAGAGCCTCGTATTTAGCTCCATAAAGAGCCGGGCGGATATTGTCGCTTATGCCACCATCGACACAGACATATTTCTTTATGCCAGGTATCTCCTTTATCGCCCCGACCTTGTATAATGCTACTCCGGCTTGGCCGACAATTGCCCTTCCTGGTTCGATAATGAGACGGGGGCGACTCAATCCCAGTCCCGAAATAAGACTATCCAGCTTGTCAGTTAGAGCCTTAGCATAATCAGCTATTGTGGGCACTTCGGAGTCCAGGGTGTATGGAACAGCAAAACCGCCACCGATGTCGAATTCGCTAAGATTAAAGCCGAATTTCTTGTCCATTTCCTGAGCAAAGCGAAGAATAATCTCCATAGCAAGCTCATAAGGCTGAATCTCGGACACTGGGGAGCCGAGATGGAAATGAAAGCCCAAAAGGTTAAGGCTGGAGGCTGACAAAGCTTGCTTTACCGCCGCTTCAGCCTGCCCGGTAGCCAAAGGAAAGCCAAATTTGCTCTCTATCGTCCCGGTGGTAGTATATTGGTGACTGTGGGAGTCAACCCCCGGAGTGAGGCGGAGCAAAATATCCCGCCTCATCTCCCTTTCCCTGACTAGCTTGTTAAGCAGCTCAAGTTCATGAAAGTTGTCCACCACAATCCTGCCCACTCCCAAGTCCAGGGCAAGATTTAGCTCTTCCGGCGTCTTGTTGTTGCCGTGAAAATAGACCTTGTCCAGAGGAAAATCCACGGAATGGGCGATGCTGAGTTCCCCCCCGGAGACAACTTCGAGTCCCAGGCCTTCTTCCTTAAATATGAGAGCCAAAGCCCTGTTCAGGAAGGCTTTGGAAGCATAAATAACCAGGGTGTCAGGATAGTATTTACCGAACTCGTCCTTAAATTCACGGCACCTATGGCGGAGGGTGAACTCATCGAAAAGATAGAGCGGCGTGCCGAATTCCTCGGTCAGATCAATAACATCGCAGCCGCCGATAAGGAGGTGATCTTGATTATTCACCTCAGCGGCTAAAGGGAAAAGAGCCAGCTCAGGTGCCTTGCTTGTGTTCATGCTGATATGGTAGCTTGTAATGCCCCGTAAGTCAAAAGCCCTGAATGAATTCTTCATTCCGGAGACACAATACCTATTTTGTATTAGGCCTAATTAGTATGGTGTCCCAGGATTTCCATACAATTCATAAAAATCAATATTCTAAGCAATCAATGCTGACTTTAGAATCATAATCCAAGATTTTTACAACTATTCCATCACAACTGATCTTGAATTTCATGTGTTCAGGATATGTTGGTATCTTGCGAATGGCATCGATAATACCAAAATATGCCAGGAAGCATCCAAAGCAATAATCAAGATCTTTGAGGTTGTTTCCTTCTATAATAACCACACCCGGAGATTGAGATAAGAGAAATACTTGGTCATTCCAAAAACCCTTGTCCGAAGTCAAAAGTAGTGCTTTTAATTTTTTGGCTTGTTCGCATATCTCTGGATCTTCTTCTTGTTCAGCCTTACCAACAAGTTTGAACGCCTTATAATTATTGACTTCATCAATAAATCCCCGTGGTAATGAAGCATCTACGAAAATGCGGATTTTCTGCTTTGGTGGATTCCAAGAGAACCACTGGTTTTTTAACCACTTCCCAAATTCAGGATCTTTGTCATATGCCTTCTGCAAATATTCAGATATTTTCATAGTAATTTCTTAGTTCATAATAGCGTGTAACACCAGTATATACGAACTCCAAGTTTCCCTAATCCGATTTATCCACTGCCATGATGGTGTTCCCCATCCCACCCCTTAACGCTTTAGCTTCGCTATTACAGCATCGGCTACCTGGCTGGTGCCTACTGCTGTGGCAGAGTCGAGCTTCAAATCATAGGTGACATTCTTTCCCTCGGCTATGACCTCAGTTATAGCGCTTTCTACCTTATTGTTTGCTGTATGCTCCCGATGGGGAAAAGGAATGCGAAGCAATCCGAAGAGTCAACGAAGGGATGCTGCATATTTTATCTTCCCTCTCTATCTTCTGCTCTTCTCCCGTAATATTTCCATCTTTCATTTTCATCTCTTTGAATAGATAGTAAAGTGCTGCTCCGGTAAAAAATTAAATTCCCTTTCCAATTTATATCCCGCTTCTTCCATTTCCCGTGTAATAATCTCCTTAGGAACATCATGCCCAAATATTCCACGAAAAGTGAAAGTTTTGCCTTCTTTGTATTCTATTATGATAACCATGCCATCGGGTTTTAAAAATACTTTTAAATTCTTAAAATACTCCACCCGATTTGGTATATGATGGGTGACGTTACGCATAAATATAAAATCTAAGCTGTTTTCAGGTAAACCTAATTTATCCCCTAATACGAGCGTTGGTATAACATTATCCAATCCTTTTTCTTTGGCACTACTTTTAACATGCTCTAAAAATTCTGCCTTTGTATCAATAGCATAAACTCTTCCTTCTTTACCTACCATCTCGGCAAATCGTAGAGAAAAATAGCCTCCCCCAGATCCAATATCAGCAATACTTTGGCCAGGTTTTAATGCAATAGCTTCTACAATCTGGTCAGGTTTGTTTCTCGGATCAGAAGCTTTCTTATTAAACATCTTTGCTTGAAAGTCTGCCATTTTTTACCACCTTATATAAGTTATGCCCTCTTTTTATATCTTTTTATTTGGAGCATCCCGAAGCCGATTCAGATTAACGCTATAGTTTTTCTATTACTAGGTAACATCTTCGCCTTCAGCAGCCTCAAAAACTTTCTCGAGAAAGAGCGCTCTCTTCATATCAACACTCTTCTTCTAGAATGACGTCATGATTTCACTCTATTTTCTGAAACACTAGGCTGTAGTATTTCATTATTATCCCCTTGGGTCCCTCTTTATGAACAATTTCGAAGCCATTTCTTTTTAAACAATGGGTTATATCATCAATTGTATAAATACCGTAATTCTTTACGATTGGCCTAAAAATTCTGGTAGTAAATCTTGAATATGCGAGATCACCGAAAATAAGAAACCCTTGTGGCTTTAAAACCCGACTTATTTCTTCCAACGCCTTTTCCCAATGGCCTATATGATGCATGACTCCAAAAGAGAGAACAATATCGAATTCGTTATCCTCAAAAGGCATTTTTGTTGCATCCATTTCCAAGAAACGAATACTTGGTATATCGTCAATATTCTCCTTGGCAAACTGAATCATTTCCGGGTCAACATCAGTCCCAGTAACGTTCAAGTGATATTTCCTGGCTAAGTATTTACACGTATGCCCATTGCCGCATCCCACTTCGAGGTAATTTTGATTTTCTTTCGGGTTTACATACGGCAATAATCTTTCAACGTGTTCAATACCGCGCTCGGCATGCTTCTGGCTGACCATGACTCTTTTTTCGATTTTAGTTAGCTTCATTTTTCATCTTCTTTCACATAGTTTAATTCTTACTTTCTCAAAGGGTGAACCTTTTATGCCGTGTTGTCCGAACTCCGTAGAGGTAGTAGCGAAGCGGAGAGTGCCAGACCCTGTACATTCCTAAACGTTAGGTTGACAAAGGTTGCTTGGATATCAAAAAATTGATAACAATTTTAGTATATCATTGTGTCGTTCCATTCCTTCTCTACAAAAGTCTTCTTCATCCCCACCATGGGTACAACCTTCTAATCCAATCATATAGATCCCCTCATCAAAATAGCTTTTCGGGAAGAGTATTTGCAAAGCATCCTCATTTACTACTCTACCAAAGAAATTATATTGCTCTACACTTCCATTAAAATATGTACATCTATAAATGAATCCTTCTTCGTGCTCATTTTTTATATCTTTAGCTACCAAACTTATATCATATCTATATGTGTTTCTAATTTTGCCTGCTACTTTCATTTCCAGAAGTAAGTAATCACCATAATCTGAAGATTTTGCCCATAGAATATCTATATCTTCATCCGATACATCTCCCTCCTCATCAACATGATAATTATTAAAACGGTGCGTCGGGGTGTTTGCCAATAGGAGTACTATAACGATTATTGCTACTATGGGGATGGCTAATAAAATCACTAGTTTCTTTTTCCTGCTCAATGTTAGGGCCATATAATAATACCTCCTTGGTTCTTTCCCCTACGTGTAAGAGGCTCTAGTATTTCGGACGACACCACCATATACGAACTCCGAGTTTCCCTAATCCAACTTACCCACCGCTATAATGGTGTTGCCTATCACGCCCCGCCATAATTTAAATCTTTAGTCGTTCAAGTTACTTCTTTTTGATTAATTCCACACCTTCCTTAAAAGCAATTCCACTAAGGATACCCTTAAGAATTTTGGCTTTGGCCTTAGTATCATTTGGCTTGATATTGTCTTTTTTTATTTTTTGAATTGCCTTATCCGATGAATTTTCAAGATTTGCTAAATCGAGTAAAGACGCTGATTTGCAGTAAAAACTTCTCGATCTGCCATCATCAAAATTAGCTATCATTGTTTCGAGTAATTTAATTCGTTTTTTCTGCTGTCCTATGAATTTTTCAATTCCATGTTCTTTTATAAAATTCAAATTCGTCATAACTTTTTTGTACGATGGATAAGAAGAGGATTCTTTTACTTGTTGATATTCTTCATCACTTTTGAATTTAGAACACGGAAACTCTGAACACTCAGCACAGACCTCGAGATTCTTTTTCTTGACACAACAAGTTATGAAGGAACATGATGGATGCTTATTAAAGAATTCTGGGCCACAGCAACCAGGACATCTTGAAGGCCCCACTGTATAGTATCTCGGGCATAAACCACAATCAAGACCACATACACCAACTGTTGGATAGATTTTTACATGTTCATTCATTTTGTTCACCATATAAGAAATTTTACCATGCTTTTTATCAATCGCCGAAGTAGAAGCACCTTATGATTACCGTATGGTGGCTGCGATTATGAGGACGGCGGGTATCGCTGATATTATGGTCGCGGCGATTGCCTTGCCCAAAGGGATACGGTGAGCTTCCCGGGTGGCAATAACGCAAGCAGCCGCCATCCATAGTATAGTGAATGTCTGATAGAAGATATTCCATACTTGCCCAAAGGTTCCCAGCGTTCGTAAATCAATCGTGAAAGTGATGCAGATAAGATCGGTAGTCCACATAATTGGAAGCATGGGAATACAAAAAGCAAAGCCCAAAGATACCAATATACCTTTAAATGTCCCCTTTCCACCAAATGCTCGCCCAAGGCGGAGATTTAAGTAGCTGAACAAATACCACGCCCCTATCATCACTGGGGGAGCAAAGAATATCTCCCAGAAGTAATAACTTTCTTTGCTGATAGGGAGGAAAGGTTCAACAACAGGTTCAATTCCATTTACAGCAGCGATGGCGCAAACAACCGAATACAGGACGCCGACGAGTAGAACTGCTCCCCAACCCTGCTTTACATTCTCTTCCCGCGATAACTCTCTGAAGGTTGCTGCCGGGTGAGCTAAGGTTCCCCAGATATACCTCGCAAATTTGCTCACAGATCCCAGCTTTTACGGTTCTCTAACTTCAGATTAAGACCCTGGCTTTAGTTTCTCTATCACAGCGTCGGCTACCTGGCTGGTGCCTACCGCAGTGGCGGGGTCGAGCTTCAAATCATAGGTGACATTCCTACCCTCGGCTATGACCTCAGCTATAGCGCTTTCCATTTTATCGGCGCTATCTTTCTCTTCCAGGTAACGCAGCATCATCACCCCTGAGAGCATCGTAGCCACGGGATTCGCCTTATTTTGCCCGGCGTATTTGGGGGCGCTTCCGTGGGTAGGTTCAAAGATAGCTACCTCATCCCCAATGTTGGCTCCCGGCGCTACGCCCATGCTGCCGACCAGCCCGGCACAGAGGTCCGAAATTATATCGCCGTACAAATTAGGTAATACGAGGACGTCAAATATGTGGGGCTTCCTGACCAGCTCCATGCACATTGCGTCCACCAGCATATCGTTAAATTCTATATCGCTATATCCCTTGGCAACTTCACGAGCAGTATCCAGGAAAAGTCCGTCGGAGAACTTGAGTATGTTAGCCTTGTGAACCGCAGTAACCTTTTTTCTGCCGTTCTGCCTGGCATATTCAAAAGCAAATTTGACAATTCGCCGGCTAGCTGTTTGAGATATAACCTTCAAGCTCACAGCGGAATCTTTCCTTATTTCTTTTCCTGTGGTATCAAGCACGAGATCCAGCAATTGCTTCGTTTCCGAATCACCCTTGGCAAATTCGATACCGGCATAGAGGTCTTCGGTATTCTCCCTGACCACTACTATATCCACGCCTTTGAACGGCGTTTTTATACCGGGGTACATTTTATAGGGGCGAAGACAAGCATAAAGGTCTAACGTCTGCCTTAAAGCGACATTGACGCTCCTGAAACCGGTACCTATGGGTGTGGTCACCGGTCCCTTAATGGCGACTTTGTTTTTCCTTATGGACTGGAGGGCCTGGTCAGGGAGAGGTGTGCCAAACTTATCTTGAGCCTGACTGCCTATGATCACAGTGTCCCACTGGAACTTGACCCCCGTAGCTTCTAGCACCCGCCGTGTCGCCTCAGCCACTTCAGGCCCTATGCCATCACCGGGGATAAAAGTTACTCTGTGCTGCATCACAATAAATCCTAAATGCCAATCCCTAAACTCTAAACAAATCCAAAATCCGAATGCCCTAAATTCAAAACCCTCATGCTAGTAATGCTTTCATAGCTTGAAGTCCTTATTCTTCTGTATGTACGGGATAAGCCCACCCTCTTTAAGTATGGCGGACATTATCGGCGGCATTTTATTACAGTTTAATGTAATACCAGAGGTCAAATTAACAATCGTACCATTTGTCAAATTTATCTCCAGTTCATCGCCGTCGCCAATCTTACCGGTGTTGCAAAGCAGGACAGGCAAACCCTGGTTTATGGCGTTTCGGAAAAAGATGCGCGCTGCCGATTTGGCTAAAATAGCGCCTACCCCTGACATTTTGATCACTACCGGAGCATGTTCCCGACTGGAACCCAGACCGAAGTTTTTTCCCGCCACGAGAAAATCACCCGACTTAACCTTTGAGGCAAATCCAGGCACAGCATCCTCCAGGACATGCTTGGCGAGTTCAGGCAAGTTGCTCCTCAGATCGGCAAACCTGCCGGGAATAATATCATCTGTGGAGATATTATCCCCCAGTTTAATGGCTTTACCTTTAAGCACCAAATCAGGCATCTTCACCCTTCTGGGAAATTAAAGAGAAAGGAAGAAAATTAAAATACATGTCATAAAAATCAAAATGACAAACCAAAGTGAAAAAAGATTTCATTTTTATTTTTTGCTCTGCATTTTTGCCTTTTGCATTTTTATTTTTTATGTAACTTCCCTGGGGTCAGTAATCTCGCCCTTTATAGCTGAGGCGGCGGCAGTGGCCGGGCTAGCCAAGTATACCATAGCCTCTGGATTGCCCATTCTTCCCTTAAAATTACGATTGGCGGTGGAAAGACAGACTTCGCCATCTCCCAATACCCCCTGGTGGAGACCAAGGCAAGCGGCACAACCCGGCGGTAGAATAGCTGCTCCAGCTTCAATTAAGCTCTGGATATAGCCTTTTTCTATAGCTCGAATGAGCACTTGTCTCGAAGCTGGTGCTATGAGCAATCTAGTACCGGGATGTCTCTTCTTGCCCTTAAGGATCTCAGCAGCCACAGCTAAATCCTCCAGACGTCCGTTAGTACAAGTGCCAATAAACGCCTGCTGGATTTTGACCCCTTTTACTTGAGTCACTGGACGGACGTTATCCACAGCGTGGGGAAGCGAGAGCATTGGCTCAAGCTGGCCGAGATTCACGGGTATGATTTGCTCGTAATTTGCCTCAGCATCGTGATATAGTACCTTGTACTTGTCGCCCCGACCATGCTCTATGAGGAAGTCCTCGGTGATTTTATCGGCGGGAAACAGGCCGACCTTGGCCCCGGCTTCCACAGCCATATTGGCGATAGTGAGACGCTGCGACATAGTCATCCGAGCCAAGGCCTCGCCACCAAACTCCAAAGCCTTGTAATTAGCACCATCAGCGCTAATCTGGCCAATGAGATACAGAATTAAGTCCTTGGCATAAACTTCCCGAGGAAAGACGCCATTGAACTCAATGAGAAAACTTTCCGGCACCCTAAACCAGGTTTTACCCAGAGCTAAGGCTACGGCAACATCGCTGGAACCCATGCCAGTGGCAAAAGCTCCTAAAGCACCAGCGGTAACAGTATGAGAGTCTGAGCCGAGGATAACATCTCCCGGGTTAGCAAATTGCTCCGCTACCAACTGGTGGCATATGCCTTCGCCTACTTCGTAGATGCGACAGCCTGTTTCTTCAGCGAAGCGGCGCAGAAGAATATGGTCATTAGAAATCTGCCGGGCGGGGCTAGGAGCAGCATGGTCCAGGAATACTATTGCTTGCTGCGGCTTAGCTAGGGCTTCAAAACCGCTTTCCTTAAACTGTCTTATAGTGAGGGGTCCAGTAGTATCCTGGACAAAAGCCAAATCTACGTCAGCAATCACAACGTCCCCAGCTTTAGCCTCTCCATGCGATTTAAGGCTTAGAATCTTCTCGGCTAATGTCTTGCCCATATATAGAAATCCTAATTTCTAAGCTCTAAACAAATCCAAAATCCCAATTCCAAATAACAAAACCCTATTGTCCCACTTTGTTTCACTATTTTAATCGCTTTCTTTTGCTATAATCAATAACATGCCTGATTCCAAACCAAGCGAGCCTAGTTCTACCCGATGCGGCAGGAGCGTCTTTTACTGGGGCAAGCGAACTTATGTCATGGGCGTTATAAATGTTTCCCCGGATTCCTTCTCCGGGGATGGAATAGCAGATGTTGAAGAAGCTGTAGCCAGGACAGAACGATTATCCTCTGACGGAGCAGATATAATTGACATCGGTGGGGAATCCACTCGTCCTGGCTCCACTCCTCTTTCAACCGACGAAGAATTACGGCGAGTGATTCCTGTCGTGGAAAAGCTGGCCAACAAGATATCGGTGCCGCTAAGTGTAGATACCTACAAGCTGGAGGTAGCCCGTCAGGCTCTAAATGCCGGAGCTAACATGGTAAACGATATCTGGGGACTGCGGAAGGAGCCCAGGTTGGCCGAGCTAGCAGCTCAAAAAGATGTGCCAATTGCTTTGATGAGCAATCAGCGCGACTCTCCATGCCACGACATTATGTCTACCCTTATTTCCGATTTCAAGAGAGCCATCAAGCAAGCGTTAGACGCGGGAGTGCCCTGGGAGAATATCATCATCGACCCGGGCATAGGTTTCGGCAAGACACAGGAGCAGAATCTGGAGATTTTGCAGCGGCTGGAAGAACTTAAGGTGCTGGGCAGGCCTATCCTTCTGGGTAGCTCACGTAAGTCCTTTATAGGCTGGGTCCTCGATTTAACTCCTGAACAAAGGTCTAATAAAGTGGCATTTGTTCCGCCCGGCAACCAGCGGCTAGAAGGAACGGCAGCCACCGTGGCCATCGGCATCGCCAAGGGCGCTGATATTGTCCGGGTACACGATGTCAAGGAGATGGCACGCGTGTGCAAGATGAGCGATGCTATTGTGAGAGGCGTGTAAGCGAATTGGCCACTGCCTATCTTTGTTTGGGTTCAAACCTGGGAAAGCGGGAAGAAAACCTCTGCCAGGCTTTAACGCTGCTTTCTCTAAAAGTAAACCTTGACGAGGTCTCATCCATCTATGAAACCGAGCCAGTCCCGATTCAAAATCGGGACAAGGAGCAGCCATTGTTCCTCAACCTGGTCTGCCGAATTACCACCAATTTGTCTCCTGAGGAGCTTCTCCATCTGGCTAAAGAAATTGAAACCAGAATGGGCAGAGTCACCAGCGGGCAAATAAATTCACCTCGCCCTATAGATATAGATATCCTTTTCTATGAAAACAAGATTATGGAAACACAGAACTTAACTATTCCACACCCCCGCTTGAAAGACCGGGCTTTCGTTCTTATACCATTAGCTGAAATCGCCCCGGACTTAGTTCATCCCAAGCTGGGCAAGAACATCGCCCAATTAGCTAAAGATGTTAAAGGACAAAAGGGAGTGCGAAAGCATAAAGGAGGATTTGATGTATCAGCTATTTGTGGAAGAGCACTTTGATGCTGCCCATTACCTCCCAAACTATCATGGTAAGTGTGAAAGGCTACATGGCCACCGCTTCAAGGTAGTAGCTCGTTTAGAAGCAGCCAAGCTCGATGAGACTGGCTTGGCCTATGATTTTGCCCAGCTGAAGCAACACCTGAGGGAAATCCTGGCCCAATTTGACCATACTTGCCTGAATGACGTGTCTCCCTTTGATAAGATTGGACCCTCCAGCGAGAATATTGCTGCCACTATATATGATGCGCTCCAGCCCTGTCTTTCCAGCTCTCCGGTAAGGTTGGTGAACGTAGAGGTTTGGGAATCGCCCACAACAGGCGTGTCGTATAGCCCTTGAGTTAAGTTTGCTGCTCCGGTGGTAACAAATTGGGAATCGTATCTACAATGGGGTAGGAATAGTTGCAATTAGAGCAATAAAGGGAACCCCTGACTATTTCTTCCCCTTCTTCTTCATCCACTTTGAGCTCCAAATCCCCTTTACATACAGGACAGGCTAAGATTTGCATCAGTTCTTTTTTCATTTCCGATTCCAAATTATATCATATGAGCAGCGAAACCAAGACAAGAAAGTGCTATAATATTCGGCAGGAGAATGAAATGACAACCCAGATTAAAAAGACTTACAGGGGCTTAAATCCCGGAATGCTCTGCGATGAGGTACAAGGCTTGCTGCAGAAACGAGGGATCATAGCTGTTGAGACTGAGTCGCAAACATATGGTCTTCCCAGCGGCGACACTCAATCGCGTACCACGCTGGCATTAAAAATACAGGCCGAGCAAGAGAAAGACCAGCAAGAATGCGGCATGGCACATATTCTAGGCTCACCACAGGGCGAAACAAAAATGCTCCTTGACGTAGATGAAACCCTCTTCCCCCAAGAAAAGCTCTCCGCTTTTCAAAATGACCTCGATTTTATCCTCGGCTCATACGAAATTAAGTGGTAAACGAGCAGCTTTCAGACCAGAACCAGCTTGCCGGGGAAACCAAACAAGAACGAAGAGAAAGGCGGCGAGCAAAGGAAAAGGCCAAGATGCCCCAGCATGGCAAGAGCCTGGCAAGAATATATAAGGACGCTGTATCCAAAAGCGCGAAGACCAGGAAAGCCAGTAAGCAGTCAAGCTAAAGCCTGGCGGTTGTTATGATAAAGAAATTCCTTCTCAGAGGTCCAATCATAGTCCTGATTTGCCTGGCAATTGGCTTCGCCATAGTTTACTGCGGCGGGTGGTTACTCCAGCAATTGGGGTGTTCAAGGCCTTGAAAAATAAAGTTATTCAGGGGTAACTAGTTAGTGCGGCGCTTTGAGCAGATTGCAGAGCACTGTTCACATTCATTGTCGCACGGCTCAGCATGAATGGTTACACTAGCCTCTTGAAATGTGCTTTGTATTTCGAACTCAATCCAGTCGCATATTTGATGAGCCTGCTCCAAACTAATGTCCCTGGCCATCACCAAATGAAGGTCTATATAGCTCTGGCTTCCAGCCCGACGTGTCCGTAGTGTATGGTAGCCGAACACCTCACTGCTGTGTTTCCTTAAACATTCTTCGATAACTGCCTGCTGCGAAGGAGGTAGCCTTTCATCAAGCAGCCCGGATATTGGCTTACGGATAGTATCAATAGCTACTTTCAGGATGTAAATAGCAACTCCGATAGCGAGTATAGGGTCAATAATATTGAGCCCGGTGAATCGCACTATCGCCATTCCCACCAACACGGCTGAGGCGGAGTAGACATCAATGGCAATATTGCGGGCATTAGCCTCCAAGGCTACAGAGCCAGTGGTCCGGGATACACTTAGTAGATGCCGAGATAGGAAGATACTGACCACTATCGAAACCGCCATAACAGCTATTCCAGCCTCGGCTAGTTCAATGCTAGAGCCTTCTATTATCCGGACTATTGCCGAATAAATTATCAGTCCGCCAGCGATAAAGATGAGAATTCCCTGGACAACGCCAGCAACGTCCTCTGCCTTACCATGACCATACGGATGTTCGGCATCAGCTGGCTTAGCTGCAATGCGAATAGCAAAGAAGGTGATTAGCCCGGCAAACAAATCCAATAAACTGTCGGCTGCCTGAGCTAGTATGCTGATACTGCCGGTCAGCCAGCTAACGACCACCTTAAATATTATTAAACCGACGACAACGCCGATCAGCAATTTAGTAGCTCCGGCCTTGGTTGAAAACATCTTATTTGGTTTCATGGGTTCCTTGATATAAAACTACAGAGAACCAGAAGTTTACAGCGATATTTCTACTAAGGCAACTGCTATCTAGTGGTTGTTTACCAACCCCTCACCCTTTATCCCTCTCCCCTTCATAAGGGGAGAGGGAGGAGATTTTAGAAGCAAAAATAATTGCTTCAAGAGTGCCGACCGATACTAGAAAAGTTCCTAGTAAATAAGTTAAACTGTCTAATTTATGGATGACCCTGTGGGCAACGGTACCAGTAAACGAATGGTACTTCTTGTCACCACGATAGCCTCCTTTATTTTTCCCTTTGCGCTCTCCTCTGTGAATATTGCTCTCCCTACAATCGCGAAAGAGCTATCATTGGATGCGGTCACGTTAAGCTGGATTGCTACGGCCTACCTCCTTTCTTCGGCAGCCCTTCAAGTTCCCTTCGGCAGAATAGCAGACATATATGGCAGGAAGAAGATTTTCACATTTGGCACAGTTATCGTCACGCTCTCATCCCTCCTTTCGGGAATGGCAAACTCCGCCACTATGCTTATTTCTTGCCGAGTTTTTCAGGGAATTGGCAGTGCCATGGTTATCGGAAACGCAGCAGCACTGCTTATTACTGTATTTCCCGCCAACGATAGGGGAAAAGTCTTGGGGATAAATGTCGCGGCAGTATATATGGGCCTTTCCCTGGGCCCGGTTCTGGGTGGGGTCCTGACACACCATCTTGGCTGGAGGAGCATCTTTTTCCTGAGTGCGCTCCTGGGATTGGTAGTTATCGGCGTCACTTTATGGAAGCTAAAAGGTGAGTGGACTGGGGCAAAGGGCGAGAGATTTGATTTGGTCGGCTCCGTAATCTACGTCCTTGGGCTTGTAGCGCTAATATACGGTTTTACCCTCCTGCCAGCGATGTCAGGAGTTTGGTTGATTATCGGAGGCGCCATTGGGCTTTCAGCATTCACCAGATGGGAGATGAGAACAAGAAGCCCGGTCCTGGACATAAGCCTCTTCAGAAACAGCAAAGCCTTTACCTTTTCCAACCTGGCAGCGTTGATCAACTACAGTGCCACATGGGCCATATCCTTCCTCATAAGTCTTTATTTGCAATATCTGAAGGGATTCAACCCTGAAAGTGCCGGCTTGATTCTGGTCGCCATGCCCGCCATGCAGGCTATTCTTTCACCGCTGGCTGGTAGGCTTTCGGACAGGATTGAACCAAGGCTAATTGCCTCAGCAGGAATGGCGTTGACCACTGTGGGGCTTATCATCTTCATTTTTCTAAATAAAGAAACTCCATTGGGACTCATTGTAGGCAATTTGATTCTGATGGGTTTTGGCTTTGCTCTTTTCTCATCTCCTAATACCAACGCGGTTATGAGTTCTGCCCCAAAGGCAGCTTACGGGGTAGCCTCAGCAACGCTGGGAACAATGCGGGCGGTTGGTATGGTCCTCAGTATGGGAGTCGCCATGCTGATGTTTGCCCTCTACATCGGGAGAGTTCAAATTACGCCTGAATACTATCCGCTTTTCCAAGAAAGCATGAATGTTTCGTTCATCATTTTCGCTGTTCTTTGCTTCGGCGGCATATTCGCCTCGCTCGCCAGGGGAAAGGTGCGATAGTCCTCGCCCTCACCTTAATCCTCTCCCGTCAAATTAGAGGAGACGCCGTTAACAATGGCAAGAAAGCAGTTCTTGTTTTCAGGGCAGGTGAGTTATTTCGGAGGGCGGTTTTTTATGTAGCTCAAACTCTATTCCGGCTTCCTGGAACAGGTCTATGAATGAGTCATCAGCATAGCTGCCAAAGGTTACGAAGCGCTTTATTTTGGCATTAACCAGCATCTTGGCGCAGAGTACGCATGGCGAATGGGTAACATAAATCGTGGCGCCCTCCAGGCTCACCCCATGGAGTGATGCTTGTATTATTACATTCTGCTCGGCATGAATGCCCCGGCATATTTCTTGCCTGGTTCCAGATTCTATGCCCAGTTCATCCCTGAGGCAGCCGAGCTCAAGACAATCTTTAAGCCCGGCGGCAGCCCCATTGTAGCCGGTGGCTAATATATGCTTGTCCTTCACCGCCACAGCGCCTACATGGTGGCGCCTGCAAGTGGAGCGCTCCGCCACCACGGAAGCTATCTTGAGGAAATATTCATCGATATCCGGCCTGGTTTCCTTTTTCATTTCAAAGCGGATAAAACTCGTTCTGCCTTCCTTTTCAGTTCCTCCAGGGAAGCCTCATTTACGATGGTAAAGTCAGCCATAGCAATTGGCCCACCCTTGTTGCTATTCTCTATCTCGGATTTATCTCGACTGGCTGCTTCCGCAAGCGTTAAGGGCCGTTCTGCTCTATGAGCAAGCCTTCCATGCCTGGTTGCTGCCGATGACCAGACGGCAACCGTGGTGAACTGCCCCCCATAGTATTCCTTCAATAAAATATACTCTTCCCAGGAGTAAAGCCCATCTACCACAACATTCGATGATTTCAATGAGCTATCAATTCTGGGCAAGTTCAATTTGGCGTAAGCAGCCATCCCGTGCTCTTCTCTCAGTTGTTGTCTGATATAGCGCTCATTTTCCTCATTCGGCTCCAGTCCTCTGTTCTTGAGTTCCTCGTCTGTAATATCTCCAAACCGTACTTTCTCAAAGCCATGTTCTTCAAACACCCTGGCTACCTCTGACTTGCCCGCACCTGCCATGCCAACAATTGCTACCACTTTCACGGCTTATACGTAATCAACCCGATAAGAGTCGGGGAATTGCGACAGCACTTATATTAACAAGATTTATGCAACTATCATAGTGCCTTGCCTGGCAATTCAGCACGGATTATACTAAGTGCCCATAACGCGGATTACATCGGCCTAATCTGTCGGTGAACAAATGTTTAGTATCCTTTCCAGAGAAGATATCCTGAAGATGCTGGAGGCAAGTCCTCCCCTGGTGGAGAACTTATGTGATGCCCAGCAGCAAGTTCAACCCAATGGCATAGACTTGACCCTCAAAGAAGTATCTTTGCTTTCTTCGCCGGGCAGCCTGGGCCCCGGCAACGAAGGCAGAGCCCTTTCCAGTACTTCCCCGCTCGTTTTCGATGGCCTGGGCCGTGTAGACCTATTGCCCGGTTGTTACCTGGTTACATACAACGAGGTGGTTAATCTTCCCAAGAACATAATGGCCCTGGCAATGCCCCGGTCAAGTCTTCTACGCTGCGGGGTCAGCATTCATAATGCAGTTTGGGATGCTGGCTATTTGGGCAGGTCGCAATCTCTCATGGTGGTCTACAATCCACAGGGATTTCGGCTGCACAGGAACGTTCGAATTGTTCAGATGGTTTTTTTCTCTTTGAGTCGCGAGGTAGCCCAAGGCTATCAAGGTGCGTTTCAAGGCGAGAACATCTGATAGGATTTTACGTCGAGGCTAACTACGTTTGCTTACTTGCTTCAACTCGCGGATATCACTAGTTAGAGATACACGTATTTTCTGGGCAACCTTGCGGAAATGGAATCCCTCAACAGCAAGCGTCATGGATAAAGGGAAAGACTTTGGCTTTTTCAGCAAGGTCCAGACAAACAACTTCCAATAATGTATTCTCCCTTTTTCCTTGACCCCCAAAACCCACATGGCCCTTAGCCATCCTGCGATATAGAGAAGAGAAATCTTTAATTTCCACTTATTCCTAGGTTTATACTCCCTCAGAAAGGTTCTAATACGCTCATAGTATTGCTTGGGTGCATAGATTGTATCTACAACATGCTTATAGCCCCTGGCAAGCGTTTCATAACCCATTTTGGGGATGAAGTTGGTTGAACCATCTGTATTGTCCCCGGTACCACCTACCAGTAGACGGTTCTCCTTCTTTAAACGTTTGTATAATCTCGTCTCCGGAGGAGCCATCAGTACACCAACCATAGCGGTAACTATTCCACTCTTTTGAATGAAATCAATTTGGCTTTTGAAGATGGAAACTGGGTCACTATCAAACCCAACAATAAAGCCTCCCTGCACCTGCAAGCCGTAGCGCTGCATCTTCTTAACCGAAGCCAACAAATCACGATTTTTATTCGGCAACTTATTACATTCGATTAAACTTTCTTCATTGGGGCTTTCGATGCCCACAAACACCATGTCAAATCCCGCCTCACTCATTAGCCGCATCAGCTCTTCATCATCGGCAAGATTTATAGATGCTTCCGTAAAAAATGAGAATGGACGTTTCTTCTCTTCCATCCATTTAATTATTGCCGGCAGAATTTCTGACTTTAGCTTCCGTTTGTTGCCAATAAAATTATCATCAACAAAGAATACGCTACCTCGCCACCCCATATCGTATAATGCGTCCAGTTCGGCTACTATCTGACTTTCGTCCTTGGTTCTTGGCCTGTGCCCGTTCAGTATAATGATATCGCAGAATTCACAATTGAAAGGGCAGCCTCGAGAATACTGGATACTCATCATCTGGTATTTCCTCTTGTTGATAAGCGACCACAAAGGCACAGGAGTTTTCCTTATATCTGGCCGTTCTTCAGACGTGTAGATATGTTTGGCACAGCCTTTCTCTAAATCATCTAAGAAGAGCGGCATTATATTTTCAGCCTCGTTAAATACAAGATAGTCTATATCATCAAAAAAACCAGAATCTTCATACCCAGGGCTAAAAAAGGGGCCACCGGCAACAATCTTGGTACCTAACCTTTTGCACCTATCGATGACCTCCCTTGCCGAATCTTGCTGCGCCACCATAGCACTCATAAATACATAATCAGCCCACTTAAGGTCTTTATCTGTCAGGGTTGTGGTGTTCAGGTCCACAAGCTTTTTCTCCCATTCCTCGGGAAGCATGGTAGCTACAGTTAATAAGCCCAGGGGAGGAAAAGATGCCCTTTTAAAAATGAATTTCAAAGCATGCCTGAAACTCCAGAAAGTATCCGGATACCGGGGATAAACTAAGAGTATTTTCAACCTACGCTCCTTTCAATATAGTCTAAATCATAATACCATAACATAATAAAACAATATTTTGCTAGTGTCATGCACAAGCCCCAAAAATTTGGGAGGCACAATTTAAAAGTGCATGACATTTACACAAGAGGAAATCTTGCAATGATAAGGAGGAGGAAGTAGGTCCAAAAACTGCCATATCATGCCTGCCAGCGGGCCGAGCTACCACATTAAGGATAAACTGGAGAGGATAAAGAAGGGAGCAAGATTTTTAACAACTGGATAGATGATTATAAGTTGGGACTAGTTCTGTGCGCCCGCTGGCTTTCTTACACGCTCCAACTCCTGGATATCACTAGTCAGGGATACACGTATTTTCTGGGCAACCTTGCGGAAATGGAATCCCTGAGCAGCAAGCGTCATGGATAAAGGGAAAGACTTTGGCTTTTTCAGCAAGGTCCAGACAAACAACTTCCAATAATGTATTCTCCCTTTTTCCTTGACCCCCAAAACCCACATGGACCTTAGCCATGCTATGAAATGGATAAGAGAAATCTTCCATTTTCCTTTATTGCTAGGTCTATACTCCCTCAGAAAGGTTTTAATACGCTCATAGTATTGCTTGGGGGCATAGATTGTATCTACAACATGCTTATAGCCCCTGGCAAGCGTTTCATAACCCATTTTGGGGATGAAGTTGGTTGAACCATCTGTGTTGTCCCCGGTACCACCTACCAGTAGACGGTTCTCCTTCTTTAGACGTTTGTATAATCTCGTCTCCGGAGGAGCCATCAGTACACCAACCATAGCGGTAACTATTCCACTCTTTTGAATGAAATCAATTTGGCTTTTGAAGATGGAAACTGGGTCACTATCAAACCCAATAATAAATCCTCCCTGCACCTGCAAGCCGTAGCGCTGCATCTTCTTAACCGAAGCCAACAAATCACGATTTTTATTCGGCAGCTTGTTACATTCGACTAAACTTTCTTCATTGGGGCTTTCGATGCCCACAAACACCATGTCAAATCCCGCCTCACTCATTAGCCGCATCAACTCTTCATCATCGGCAAGATTTATAGATGCTTCCGTAAAAAATGAGAATGGACGTTTCTTCTCTTCCATCCACTTAATTATTGCCGGCAGAATTTCTGACTTTAGCTTCCGTTTGTTGCCAATGAAATTATCATCAACAAAGAATACACTGGCTCGCCATCCCATATCGTATAATGCATCTAATTCGGCTACTATCTGACTTTTGTCCTTGGTTCGTGGTCTATGCCCGTTCAGTATAACAATATCGCAGAATTCACAATTGAAAGGACAGCCTCTCGAATACTGGATACTCATCATCTGGTATTTCCTCTTGTTGATAAGTGACCACAAAGGCACAGGACTTTCCCTTATATCCGGCCATTCTTCAGACGTGTAGATATGTTTGGCACGGCCTTTCACTAAATCTTCTAAGAAGAGCGGCATTATATTTTCAGTCTCGTTAAATACAAGATAGTCTATATCATCAAACCCAAAGTTTTCATACCCACGGCTATAAAAGGGACCACCGGCAACAACCTTGGTCCCTACCTTTTTGCACCTACCGACGACCTCCCTTGCCGAATTTTGCTGCGCCACCATAGCGCTGATAAACACATAATCAGCCCACTTAAGGTCTTTATCTGTCAGGGTTGTGATATTCATATCCACAAGCTTTTTCTCCCATCCCTCGGGAAGCATGGCAGCTACAGTTAATAAGCCCAGAGGGGGAAAAATTGCCCTTTTAAACATAAATTTTAAAGAATGCCTAAAACTCCAGAAGGTATCCGGATACCGGGGATAAACTAAGAGTACTCTCACCCTACGCTCCCTTCAACATAGTCTGAATCATAATATCATAACATAATAAAACAATATTTTGCTAGTGTTATGTAAAAATCCCAAAAATTCAGAGGAGGGAGGAGGTCAAAAAACTGCCATATCCTACCTACCAGCGGGCCGATCTACCACATTAAGGATAAACTGGAGAGGGTAAAGAAAGGAGCAAGACTTTTAACAACTGAATAGTGGAAGGAAGGTAAACTTAAAACAATCAACGACAGACTTCCAAGTCTATCGACCGACCTAGGAATCCCTAAGCTTTTAACTTATGACTCCTTAGAAAGGAGGTGATTCAGCCACACGTTCCCGTACGGCTGCCTTGTTACGACTTCGTCACAGTCACCAACCCCACCTTAGGCGACTGCCTCTTGTTAATCACAAGTTAGCCCATCGACTTCAGGTGTTGCCAGCTCCCATGGCGTGACGGGCGGTGTGTACAAGGCCCGAGAACGTATTCACCGCAGTGTAGCTGACCTGCGGTTACTAGCAACTCCGCCTTCATGCAGGCGATTTCAGCCTGCAATCCGAACTGGGGATGATTTTTAGGGATTAGCTCCGGATCGCTCCTTGGCAACCCTCTGTATCACCCATTGTAGCGTGTGTGTAGCCCAGGACATAAAGGCCATGCTGACTTGACGTCATCCTTTCCTTCCTCCTTGCTGTACAAGGCAGTCTCCTATGAGAATTTAACATAGGACAAGGGTTGCGCTCGTTGCGGGACTTAACCCAACACCTCACGGCACGAGCTGACGACAGCCATGCAGCACCTGTGACAGCTCCTGACTGGATACAGGTCGTCTTCCTTTCGGATTCCTACTTCTGTCATGTCAAGTCCTGGTAAGGTTCTTCGTGTAGCATCGAATTAAACCACACGCTCCGCTGCTTGTGCGGACCCCCGTCAATTCCTTTGAGTTTCAGCCTTGCGGCCGTACTCCCCAGGCGGGACACTTAAAGCGTTAGCTTCGACACAGAAAGGGTCGATACCTCCTATATCTAGTGTCCACCGTTTAGGGCGTGGACTACGCGGGTATCTAATCCGCTTCGCTCCCCACGCTTTCGAGCCTCAGCGTCAGAAACAACCTGGGAAATCGCCTTCGCCACTGGTGTTCTCCCCGATATCTACGCATTTCACCGCTACACCGGGGATTCCATTTCCCTCTGCTGCTCTCAAGTCCCTCAGTATCAAATGACGCCTTCTGATTGAGCCAGAAGATTTCACATCTGACTTAAGGAACCGCCTACGCTCCCTTTACGCCCAGTAAATCCGAATAACGTTCGCCTCCTACGTATTACCGCGGCTGCTGGCACGTAGTTGGCCGAGGCTTATTCCTTGGGTACCGTCAAAATTCTTCCCCAAGAAAAGAGGTTTACAACCCGAAGGCCTTCTTCCCTCACGCGGTGTCGCTGGGTCAAGCTTTCGCTCATTGCCCAAAATTCCTTGCTGCTGCCTCCCGTAGGAGTTGGGGCCGTGTCCCAGTCCCCATCTGGCTGGCCATCCTCTCAGACCAGCTACTGATCATAGCCTTGGTAGGCCATTACCCTGCCAACTAGCTAATCAGACGCAAGTCCCTCTAGGAGCACCCTAAGGCTTTAATAACCAAGCATTTGCTTAATTACCACATAGGACATTAGCTCGCCTTTCGGCAAGTTATTTCCTACTCCAAGGTAGGTTACTTACGCGTTACTCAGCCGTTCGCCACTACCGAGCACATAACAAGTTATGTGCTCAGCCGTTCGACTTGCATGCATAAGGCGCACCGCCAACGTTTATTCTGAGCCAGGATCAAGCTCTCTACTCAAAACCTTCCTTCCACTATTCAATTGTTAAAGTACCCAAGCACGAATATTCTACAGGAATCATCCCTGCTCTGTCAACTTTTTCTCCTCTGCCTCAGGGCAAAATAATATCTTAATCCGTGGTGCGAGGGCAAGTTGACACTAAGGAAGTTTTCCATTATATTTTATAATAGATTCTTTACGAGGCCCCGTGGTGTAGCGGTTTTAACATGCCACCCTGTCACGGTGGAGATCAGGGGTTCGAATCCCCTCGGGGTCGTATCCCCAATACATGGTTTGACAGCCATTCATACCAGCCATCGAAGAAAGACCTACATTCGAATATCCATTGCAACTTGTTCTCCACTCGCCACATCCTGCTGCCCCGGGGGATGAAATAGACCTAGAGTCCAAAATGAGGAAGAAAAACGACAATGCCTTTCTATTACCAAGACGAGGACTTCGGTCTGGCAGTGCAACTCTTGAGACTCTGGATTGCTGAGACGTCGTAATAAGCAGGAGACAAAAATGTCTAGAAAAGTTCTTATAGCTTATGAAACTCATTATAGGGCTACTGAATGTACCTCAGAAAAAATTGCCAAAGTCCTTCGAGGTGAGGGATTAGATGTTAGAGTGGTAGACTCCAGTTTTGAAATGGCAATAATCTCATGTTAGCTTCATCAGGTATTTCTCGTAATCGGCAATCTGGTACTTCTTGCCCCGAGCAATGACCCTGAAATTTTCTCCCTCCAGTAGCCTCTTATGCGCTTCCTGCCCACCGGGGTATTTTTCATTTAAAAAACCATCTGCTTTGAGCGTCCGCCAGTACGGTATATCTAATGACTTGCCTTCCTTGCTTGCTTCTTCCACCGCATTGGCCGCCGTCATGATGAAAATCCCGGTGGTTAAAGAGCAGCAACCTTTTACATCGTGCTGCCAGGCAATCTTTTTACATATTTCGACAATCGTGATAAGCTTACCCTTCGGTACCTGCTTCATGATTGCCACTACTTCAGACGAGTTTACCAGCACTATCTCATCACCGACTTCGGCACCCATCTTGTGCACGGCATTGTAACAGGGAAACCTTTTCTCCAGCCTAAGCACCTTGGGAAAAGAGGGGTTGTCCTTCAATTTCTCTTGCAAGGTTTTTCTCATTTATCCTCCCACCGATATTTTTGCTTCTTTTGCCGCAGTCTATCAAGACCGCAATTAAAGCAGATACCATTGTGGCAACATATTACCCCACCACACTCAGGGCATCGCCACTTCTCCTGCTCTCTTTTAAGGAATTTATTAATACCATTATCTCTGATGTATTCGAGGTTCTCAATCATGCTCATCTTGAAATATGCTCTGTAGCGGTTATCAAGACGCTTTAACCCCTCGCAGGGAAAATTGCTACATTCATAGCAATATCTTACCTTATTAGACATGAGCAGTTCGCATCTTTTCTTCAAGAAAGCGCACTTCTTATCTCGTGGTCTGCACCCTATGCAATAAGGTATTCTGACTCCCTTGCTTTTAACATCATGGCGATAGGCAAGATACCCACTGCATATTTCACAGTTCATCCCACAGGGAGCGATTAGTTCTTCATTCATGGATTCCCCAACGGTAATATACATGATTTGAAGCGACAGACACCAGTTCGCTAAGAATCAATCTATATCAGCGTTGGAGTGAGTGAATTGTACAATCCCGAGTTTTGTGCACTGGCAATTTGTCACCTCTCCCAGTGCGCTAAGAGATGCAATGCAAATGAGTCAAGGGATTGCTTGCCAGCACAGTTAGTTGACGCCAACTCAATAAAAGGTTATTATTAATACGCAATGTTTTGCGTTTACTATAACAACGAAATAAAGAGGAAAGATGGACTATACAGTATTGATAGGTGTCCTTGCTCTTGTCGTGGGCATCTCTGTTGGGTACTTTGTCAGGCAGCTAGTAGCCAACCGGGAGATTCAAAAAACAAGAAAAGAGGCACAGAACTTATTAGATGAGGCAACAACCAAGTATAATGAGCTACTCCATGCAGCTAGAGAAGAAGCTATCAAGGTAGGCAAGGCTGCCGAGGCGGAAAGCAAGGAACGTCGCCTCGAAATACAACGAATAGAAAAGCGTGCTAACCAGAAAGAAGAGTCGCTGGAGCGGAAGTTAGAGGCTGTAGAGCGGCGTGATCGTGATTTAGATAGCAAGAAAAAAGATATCGAGAAGACAACAGCTGAACTTCAGACAATAAGAGAAAAACAGCTGGCAAAGTTAGAATCCATCTCTGGCACATCTAGTGAAGAAGCAAAAACTCTCTTATTTCAAGAGCTAAAACAAGAGGTTGAAGAAGAGGCCTCGCAACAAGTGAGGGCGTGGGAGGCGCAAATAAAGGAAGAGGCTGATGAAAGGGTTCGGGACATTCTGGCCACAGCTATTCAAAGGTGTGCTACTGATGTAGTTTCAGAAACTACGATATCCGCTGTTCCCCTGCCTAGTGACGAGATGAAGGGGCGGCTCATTGGGCGTGAAGGACGCAATATCCGAGCCTTGGAGCAAGCTACTGGTGTTGATCTTATCATTGACGATACTCCGGAGACAGTTACTATCTCCAGCTTCGATCCTGTGAGGCGTGAAGTAGCTCGCCTTGCCTTAAGCAAACTTATCCTTGATGGGCGTATTCATCCAGCCCGGATTAAGGAAATAGTAGACAAAACCAAAACAGAGGTTGAAGCTACTGTCCGTAGTGAAGGTGAACGAGCTGCTTACGAAGCTGGAGTAACAGGCTTACATCCTGAACTGATTAAGCTAATTGGCCAGCTTAAATTTCGTACTAGTTATGGTCAGAATGTTTTACTTCACAGTCTCGAAGTTTCTCATCTGTCGGGTATGTTGGCTAGCGAAATTGGGGCTAATGTCAATGTCGCTAAGAAAGCTGGCCTGCTTCATGATGTTGGAAAGGCGGTAGATTTTCAAACGGAGGGCCCGCATGCTCTGATAGGTGCTGACCTGGTTAAGCAGTGGGATAAAAATCCAGAGGTGGTTCAAGCCATTGCTGAACATCATGGCGAGGCAGAGACTAGTACTGTTATGGGCTTCATTGTTGCTGCTGCCGATGCCATAAGTGGTTCGCGGCCTGGTGCAAGACGTGAGTCCTTGGAACAATATTTGAAGCGTGTTAAGGACTTAGAGGACATAGCAGCCGATTTTCCTGGCGTGGAAAAGTCTTTTGCTATTCAAGCTGGGCGTGAAGTGCGTGTCATGGTAAAACCAGAGAAAGTTGATGATTTAGCAGCGGTGAGATTGGCTCGGGATATTTCTAAGAAGATAGAGGAGAGCCTGACCTATCCTGGCCAGATAAAAGTAGTAGTGATAAGGGAGACTACGGCGATAGATTACGCTAAGTAGAATTGAGAATACTGGCAATAGGCGACATCATCGGCAAGCCTGGTCGGACGGCGGTGAAGGAAATCCTACCAGGCTTGTGTTATGAACATAATATTGACCTCGTAGTAGGCAATGGCGAGAATGCTGCCGGTGGGTTAGGGCTGACCCCAGGTACAGCAGAAGAGCTTTTTGATTCTGGAATTGATGTCATAACCACAGGCAATCATGTCTGGGCTTATAAGGAGATTATTCCTTACCTGGATAGCGAACCTCCTCTTCTCCGCCCATTGAATTATCCGCCGACAAATCCTGGCCGCGGCTATTTGCTCAAAAAAAAGGCCCTGATAGTTAACCTCGTCGGGCGTGTTTTCATAGGCCATTTTGATTGTCCCTTTCGAGCCATGGATCAGCTACTGGCTGAGTTTGAACATAAATCAATCCCTATTATTGTTGACTTCCACGCTGAGGCAACCTCGGAGAAAGTGGCCATGGGTAAATATCTCGATGGACGAGTCAGCGCTGTGTTGGGCACCCATACCCATGTGGGCACTATTGATGCTCACATATTGCCCGGAGGCACTGCTTATGTCACCGACATAGGCATGGTTGGCCCTATAGATTCGGTTATCGGGGATGACCCAAATTCTGTACTCGATCGCTTCCTTACCCAGATGCCTAGTCGGTTATCGGTCGGAAAGGGGAAAGTCAGCTTCGATGCAATTCTGGTCGAAGTGGATGAAAATACTGGCAAGGCAGTGGATATCAAGCGTATCCAAAAAACAACGGACTAGGAAGAAAGAAAGAGCATTCAGCAGCTGGTTTAGCTAAAACCTGATAACTAGGAAAGCCTCACCCTTTCCATCACCCTGGACATTATTTCGCCGGCCCCTCCTTGGATGACCACTGTGGCATAGTGGTCAAGGGGAGTTGGAGTTAAATTAACGATAGCTAACCTGGCCCCAGCATCTCTGGCGTATGTTGGCATATAGGCAGCGGGGTAAATGACAAGAGTAGAACCAATGACAATAAAAAGGTCGCAGTTCTGCGAGCGGCGGGTAGCTTCTAGTAATGTCTCCTGTGGTAATGCCTCTCCGAACAACACTGCACCTGGCTTCAGGATACCCTGACAGTCAGGGCAATCGGGAACTTCTATCCCTTCTTT
>Ga0209635_10000098_pt1 | contig 50551 bp, 30 predicted proteins | sample DeeMarSWOR230_32_FD_187463 | JGI IMG/M metagenome (GOLD analysis project Ga0209635, IMG submission 187463) | Marine sediment microbial communities from White Oak River estuary, North Carolina - WOR-2-30_32 (SPAdes) (version 2) | ecosystem: Environmental > Aquatic > Marine > Intertidal zone >...
CGGATCTTGGTCCAGTTCAACTGGAGCGAAAGATTTTTAAAACTCTCCACGCGGTTCTGGTGATCAAGCTGCCGCTGCCTGTACTGGGCTTCCTGGGCCTGGAAATCCTGCTCAGAAATGAGGTCGCGTTTTTTCAACTCTTGATTGCGGACGTAGTTTTGCTCGGCCTCGTCCAGGCTGAGCTTGGCCTGTTCCAGTTCGATCCTAGACTGTTCGTAGCTGATCTTTATTTCCGTGTCATCGAGAAGAGCCAGGATATCGTTTTCTTTGACATAGGCACCTTCTTCCTTTACTATTTCCTTCACATAAGCGGACAAACGGGAGAAGATCTCCACCATCCGTTCTGGTTCGACGATGCCGTTGAGGACAAGGTAGGAGTTCAGGTTTTTCAGCTGGACCGGCTCAACACTCACCGGAACAGCCTCGCCTCCACCGGTCTGGAACTTCGCCAGCATTCCCTGGATTTGATCCTTGGGAATTCGTCCGGATTTGATGGCCTCTTTTAACTGATCAGGGATATCGAGTTTATCGACGTCGATATCTTCGATGTTCTGTGGTTTAGATCCAGGTTTTTGGCCGGGACTGTTTCGGTCACCTCTTTTCTCCGAGGGCCTTTCGGCCTTTGATTTAGCTCCTGGATTCCCATTCCCACCAGAGCTGTTATCTCCGGATTTTCCGCAGCTCACAGCCAAAGCCAGTAATGTAATTAGTATGAAGATGGATAATTTTCGCATTGTCACTCACCTAAATTGGACTCTTTTCATTTTTTTTTACCGTACGCTTGTTGTTTCCGGATCGATCTTTCCGGGTAACTCACTGAACGGCTTCGTTTCTCCTGCAACTTGTTTTAGATGTAGAGAAACATACTTCAATCACTCAATAACTTTAGACGAAAAAAAAATAGAATTTCTTCCCTGATTTTTCGATAATTTCTATACAATTTATATAATATTCTATTTCTCCTTGAGGCACAAGCTTTTAATCATCCTGCTCATTCTGGAGAAAGAGAGGCCTTAATCCGGAATACCTTGACAGTTTAGGCTAATTCCATTAATTTCTATCTGTTGGCAGGAGCAACCCTGGAAAGAGCCAGTGTAGCTCAGCGGTAGAGCAGCTGATTCGTAATCAGCAGGTCGAGGGTTCGAATCCCTCTGCTGGCTCTCTTTTTTATGGGATGGTCATCTGAAAATAAACAAAATCAGAGAAATTCTGGATTCAATCTGATTCCACCATTTTCCATCATTATCAACCCAAATTTGGCGCAAAATTAATTTAGAGGGGCTACGGGAACTTTAGCTCTTCTCAAGTTGACATAATTAGACGACACAAAGAAATTCGCAGGATTATTGGCTCTTCAACCCAGACAGCCTCTTCTCTGCATCCTAGATTTCATTCAGATTTTAGTAGTACTCAGTTCTTTTTTTAAAAGTTCTAAAGCTTCTACTTTATCCTCAAGCACAACAATATTAAATAAATAGGCTTTGGACTGATTTCTTTGTGAATCCCTTAGCAATAATCGCACATGGGCGAAAACTTTTTTCTTTTGAGTTTATAGCACAAGGGAATAGCGCATTCCCTAATTCATTTCCGGCTCCATACTTATAGTGTAAAAAATTAACTAAAACAGCATCAGGCTTATGGTTGTTCATTTCTTCTTCTAAATATGCCTTTATTTCCCAACTGGGCCAGGCTCTGTGGTCGTGGACACCACTGAATTTGAATTCCAGAATTATACCTTGCGGACTCTTATCTAAGAGATTAGTATCAATTATTATATCTGTTTTAAACTTCATGATCTCATATCTCTTATATTTAAGCTTTACTTCCTCAATTCATTAAGCCTCTTCCTCGCATCCTCGACCTCAGCTATCCCAGGGTCAGCATCCTTCCAGAGGGTGAGGAATTTCTCGTAATGCTTTATGGCTTTGGCTGAATTGCCTTGCTGTTCATTAATTCGCCCGAGGTTGTAAAAGGATTTGACATAGATGTCGCCATAGCTCAAGCGGCCGGTTGTCAGGTTGGGAATTTTTTCATACTCTTCCCTTGCTTTATCGGTCTCTCCCATTCGTTCATATGTTTTGGCCAGATATTCTACTAAATCAGCTCGGTATGTTCCCGGAGCATTCCATTGCAGGGACAGGGCTTTATTGAAATAGCCGAGGGCATCCTTGTAATTTTGCCGCTCATAGGCGATTAATCCCGCAAGAAAATCATTAACGTAGACAGAATGTTGTTGTTTGTCATTTTCCACCAGCGATCTAAGTTCTGAAGCCGTCTTCTCGACATCCTGCCATTCTTTCATTCGGCATTGGATGAGACCCAAGGTGAAAAGACTATCTCTCAATACTCTGGTTTGAAAGAGATCGACTTGCCGAGCCAAAGCCAGGGCTTTGTTCGCTTCGTTCAGCGCCTTTTGTATCATTCCGGCCCTCAGAACAATCGATGCCAGTTGCTGATGCCAAGATGCTTCACTTCTAATATTTTGTGAATCTTTTGCGGCTTGGATTCGGCTTTCGTATATCTCTACAACTTCCCCGTATTTTCCCTGGAAAAGTCTTAAATTCTTCAGCCTTGACCAGTTTCGGTATTCACTCAACAATTTTTCAGCCTCTTCCCAATCTCCCTTCAAAGTTAAGATATCTGCTTTTCTATCCTTTCCCGAGTGGCCTTGTGTCATAGCAAGTTCAATTTCTATTTCCTCGAGTGCCTGATCGTATCTCCCTAGCTCAATATAAGTTGTGGACAGTTCTGGGTGGCACCAGACGTGGTCCCCGACATTTTTTAAGTAATTTTCTATAACTTGGATGGCTTTTTCATGCTGGTTTAATTGCCGATATGTTGCAACAGCTTGAATCATCCCAAATGGATTCTTAGGATCTATTTGGCGGAGTAAAAGTGCCTGTTCGAGGGACTTCTCCAGCTCGCCGATAACACGATAAAAAATACTGAGGTTAGCTCTTACAGGATCTTCTGGGTAGACTTCCAGCAATCTCTCGCATGCCTCGATCGCTTGGGCAATTTTATCGGTATTAAAATAATAAGTTTGCTCGATCCAAAGCTGCTCCCTCTCCGAAACCCTGTCTCTGAGATCAAAGGCTTTTTGACGGAATTTCGCTCTTTCCTCTGGAGTTGAGGCCGTTAAACCCAACGACCTATAGGCCATGGCGAATTCCGGGTCGATTTCCAAGGCTTTTTTATACCAGATCGCAGCGTTTTTTTGATCACCCGCAGAATAAAAAGACCTCCCCTGAGTGTAGTACTTGAGCGCTTCCGGACTCCTGGTGGTTATCTTTCCGATTTCACTGTCAAAATCCTGGGCAATTGTCTCGGCAGAAAGTCCCAAAAGTTCCTTTGCTTTTTTTGTCAAACTATCCACTCTGGGCCAGATTTCCTCCTCATTTTGGGCTTCTTCCCTGAGTGGCCCAAGTGTCTTTCCTGAATACATGTCTTTGATTCGGACGGTGATGATAAAAGTCCGGCCTAACCGGTTATAGTTCCCGACCATCAAATGGTTGACTCTGGCGGCTTCCGCAACCTTTTTCAAATCGTCAGCTGAATAGGTCGAGGATTCAAGAAGATTGAGGTCTTTGAGAATTCCATAGAGCTGTTCACCGCCCAGCACCCGGAGATGTTTCGACTGCATGAGATCATCGGTCAGAAGATCCGCCAGGCTTTTTCTCCAGTAGTCCAGGTTCTCATCTCCGGTGTTGTTGTCAAAGTACATGACGGCCAGCGAAGGCTTGTCCGAGGGAATAGGGATTGTTTCTTTGCTGGACCATGGCTGCCAGACTATCAGGGCGATTATCGAAAGAGCGATAACTGCGGAAGGGATAAGGAGCTTTTTCGGGTTAAATGTGACAGTGATCTCTCTCGAGGTGGCGGGCTTTCTTCGGGGCACGATTCTCTCTGTCGAGGGGATCTCCTTTTCAATATTTCTCAGTTCAGTTAGCACCTGTTCAATGGATTCATACCTGTCTTTTTTATCTTTCTCCAGGCTTTTGAGAATCATGCGGTTAAGTTCATCAGGAATCTGTGAATTTATGTTTTGAGGATCCGGAGGCGCCTCTGTCTTCTGTTTTACGGCTACGCCAAGAGGAGTATCTCCTTCAAAAGGCACTCTCCCTGTTGCCATTTCATAAAGGATGATCCCCAAAGAATAGATGTCAGAGCGCTGGTCTGCATCTTTCCCCTCCACCTGCTCTGGGGACATGTACTCCGGTGTCCCGACCATCACTCCTGCGCCTGTTATGCCTTTGCCTGTAATCGAGCGGGCGATCCCGAAGTCCATGATCCGGGCATTCCCCTCCTTGTCGATCATGATGTTGCTGGGTTTGAGATCCCGGTGGATAACTCCCAGCCGGTGAGCCTCAGCCAGTCCTTTGCACACTTGCCTGGCTATGGATACCGTCGTTCCTGTGGCCAGCTGGCCTGATTGTCTGATGAGTCCCTTCAGATCCTGACCGGCGACGTATTCCATGGTGATGTAATGAGAACCTTTGTGCTCCAGAAGCTCGTACATCCGGCCCACGTTCCGGTGTCCGATCTTCCGGGCCAGTTTGAGCTCGTTCTTGAAACGCTCGATTATTTTTTTGTCAGAAGCGATCTCAGGTTTGATGAGTTTAAGAGCGACCTCCTCGTTGAGTTCCTTATCGAGCACTCTGTAGACCTTACCCATGCCGCCTTTGCCTAGTTGCTCGATAATCTGGTAACGCCCAGCGAAAATGGAGCCAGTGGTCAGTTCTTCTTTGGGTGTTTCGAGAGTTTCGGTGACAGGAATTTCTTTTGAAGCGGGAAGAGGTGTGGCACAATTGCTGCAAAAACGTGCAGTATCAGTATTATCTGAATGGCATTTAGGGCATTTAATTGTCATTGTTTTCCCTTAGCTTATTTGGCAATAGCATAATAATTAAAGAAAGATGTGTCAAATCAAATATAGACATCTCCCTTTGTCACCAGTTTGTCACCAGAATTGCCTAAAATCGCCTAATTTTGCGTAGGGTTGCTAATACGGAAAGGAGTGCTTTACCTCTGGAATCCTACAAATACCCAGTGTAGCTCAGCGGTAGAGCAGCTGATTCGTAATCAGCAGGTCGAGGGTTCGAATCCCTCTGCTGGCTCTCTTTTTTATGGGATGGTTAGTAAAATTCTTTAAGCACCTGTAGCCGTGATTGGGTGATTTTTAGCTCTTCTGTTACATATCCATTACATAGGGAGTGGTTCACTTAAGCGTTCAAAAATACTACATTTGTTATCTATTAAGGACAGAGAATATTCATGTTGCTTCTTTCTGCCCCTGGGTCTCGTTGGCACATTTCTTGCTCATGTTTGGAACAGAAGGAGAAAGAAAAGGGGTATCCGCTGCCTTGGAACGAATTGAAGAATAACATTTCAATAATGTGTATAATTAGAGCAAGAGAAACAAATAAATGAAAAAGCACATTCTATTAATCGGAATCCTTGCGCTAGGTTTAACCATTCTTGCCCAAGAAATCCAGCATGAGACTATTGCGGTCAATATCGAAGTTCCTGTCCGAGTGTTTAAGGGCGGGAAGTTTGTGGAAAACTTGACCATTGATGATTTTGAAGTCTATGAGGATGGAGTGCCTCAGAAAATTGAAGCTGTTTATCTGGTCAAAAAGACGAACATTGAACGGGAAGAAACGCAAATGAAAAAGGAGGAAGCGAAAAAAGTTTTTGCTCCTGAAACTTCCAGAAGCTTTGTACTTCTGTTCGAGATTTATGAATACTTCCCGAAAATCGGAAACGCTATAGAGTATTTCTTTAATAACGTATTTTCACCAGGGGACACTCTGAAAGTCGTCACTCCGATCAAGGCCTACGAATTTAACACTGTGTCCCTTGAGATGTTCACTAGAGATGAAATTGCAAAAAACTTAACCAAACAGCTCAGAAGAGACGCCATGTTGTGCGGTGCAGAGTATAGAGGATTGCTTATAGAATTAGAAAATCTTCGGACAGAAGAGGGACTTATTCCAGAAGTGAAAAAAATGATGTATTCAGACGTTTTGACAAGATTGAGAAACCTGAGATATATAGAAGAAAAAAGGCTTCTTGATTTTGCAGACTTTCTTAAAAAAGAGGAAGGACAGAAGCATGTTTTCCTTTTTCACCAGAGGTTAATGGTGCCTCTTCTCACAGGAAAGTGGGAAGATTATGACATAGATTCGCTTAAAGATTTTGAAGCGATTACTTCTTTTGATATGGAAAAAATTAACCAGGTTTTTTCCGATTCATCTATTTCTATACACTTCATTTTTATAACAAACACTTCAAGGCTGGGTCCTGTGAATACAGATAGAATATCTGTGACTTCTAGAGAAAGAATTGCAGATCTAGTGTTGCAAGACCTATCCGGTGGTATTTTTAGTGCCTTCAAGGACATGGCCAAGGCAACGGGTGGCACAGTGGAAAGTTCTTCAAATGCTGCGGCTTCGTTTAAAAATGCTGTCATTGCTTCAGAAAACTATTATCTCCTGTATTATAATCCAAAGAGTTACACAGCGGACGGGAAATTCAAGAAGATAACAGTAAAAGTCAAGGGTGAAAAATACAGGATAACACACCGTGCAGGGTATTTAGCCGATTGATAAACAGGGACAGTGGAAGCCAAATCCTAACGGCCAGTTTATGATATAATATTATGGACGTTAGGCCAATCTGCAATAACAATTCATTTTATCTTGTAATAAAACATAATATGAGATAATAATGAAAAAAAGGAGTGTAAAATGAGAAAATTTATTTTTCCAATCGCTTTTCTTTTATTGACTTTTACTCTTTTTTCTCAGGTAGATGAACGTCAAATTACAGTAACGAACGTGGTGGTTCCAGTGAAAGTGTTAGATGGAAATAAGTTAGTCGAAAATCTAGCAATAGAGGATTTTGAATTGTATGAAGACGGCATACTTCAAAAGATCGAGGCTCTCTATCTTGTTCAAAAAACAAACGTCGAAAGAAAAGAAGCGCTCAGAGAATTCAATCCACCTTTATCGAGGCACTTCGATCTTCTCTTCCAGACAATAGATTATAATCCCAAATTTGCCGAAGCCCTAGACTATTTTTTCAATAATGTCTTTCGTCCAGAAGATACTCTCACCATCATGACTCCTGTGGATAATTACAATCTTTCCAGGAATGCTATTCGAACAGTATCAAAAGAAGATATTTCAAAAGCGATGCAAAATATCGTTAGGAAAGATACGAATGTTGGATCATCGGGTTACAGGAGTCTGATGAGAGATTTGAAGAGGATAGTGGGATCGATCTCAAGCGTTGGCAGATCTGATGAAAGTGCTGATGAGTTTTCTTATTCTGATGCGAGCTCGTCGTCTCTTGAACTTATGTTTCCAAGATATAGAGAAACTTTACAAAAGATGGAAGCTGAGCGCATGGTCGATTATAAAAAGTTTATACAATTTGCAGCCAGCCGGAAAGGGATGCAAAGGGGACAAAAAAACGTCTTTTTCTTTTACCAGAGAGAATTCAGGCCTGAGATAAGTTCAAGCGTCCTGAACCGATTAACTTCCACCTTTCAGGATAAACCTCAAATCCTGGCCGAAATTCAAGATCTCTTTCAATTTTACCGCAGGGATTTCGCTTTCAACACTGAAAAAGTAATTCAGGCCTTTGCTGATGCCTGTATCTCTTTTAATCTCATTTTTATGCATAAAGAGCCAGAGAGATCTGTTGGTATATCCATGAGAGAACAATCTGAAGATGCCTTCAATGCCTTCTCAAGGCTCGCGGAGGCCACAGGAGGTGTAGTCGATAGTTCTCAAAATCCTGCTCCTGCCTTTATAAATGCTGTCGATAATTCGCAATCCTATTATCTCCTGTACTATTCCCCGTCAGATTATAAAAAAGATGGAAAATTTAAATCCATTGAAGTTAAGTTGAAAAACAAAAACTTTAAGATTGTGCACCGACTTGGATATTTTACAAATTGAATACAAGAAGCCTTTCTTAAGAAGGGTTCATCTCGCCCAATCGTTTCTTTTGAGGGGAAGTGAGGGCTTAATCTTTTGGTTTCCATGTCTTTACGAGAGACAAAAGGTGTTTCCTCCTCAATGACAGACCGACATTATTTATTGCATCATATCGCGCTTTTGCTAAATATTAGTAGAAAAAAAAATGAGGTTCTGCTATACTTAAATTTCTCCAAGGAGGAAAGATATTTCCGTCAAAAAAAATGCCGGTTGAGATTTTAGTGACCCTTTCAGCCGTTCGCAATGGCATTCAATTTCATGAAAAGACACCAAAATTTTGAAAAAATTCATAATTTAAGCCTATGAGCTCTCACTCGAGGAGGAAAGATGAAAATTAAGAATCTCATGAGCCCTGTTCTTCTTTTTGGAATCATCTTCAATTTAGCATTATCACCGAGCTTAGCCGCTCTGGAAAAGAAACAAGAAAAAAATGCTCAGGAATCCCAGCAACGCATTATTATTCCCCCGCAAGTCAAATCCGTTTTTGAAGAGGGGATTGGAACCAGGCAGGTGCGTCCGGACATACCATTCACCATCATCAAAAATTATTATCTTCCTGATTTTCCAGCCAGACAAAATCTGCACAGCATCTTTCTTTTTAAAGTGAAAAACGCGGACCTCGGCTTCTCTTCAATATCTCCGGTTCCGAAAGATGCGAAGAAAAAAGAAGAAAAAGAGCAAATATTTATACCTGAGTCCGAAGGTGCTCCACCCAAGCTTCAGGCCACTTGTCATGTTTTTCTTCAGTTCAACCGGCTGGAAAATAATGTGCCTGCAGATGTGGCTAAAGAAATCTACATACCAATAAAACTTCAGGTCGACAGTGATTCCTATGAACCTGATAAGGAAGAACTCTTTTCAACAAGAAACATTTTGCCCCCCGGAAATTATCTCCTTTCAATGGCCATTGCTTCTGCAAAATTAGAAAAAATTGGAACCCAGTACTTTGAGTTTTCTCTTCCCAATGAAGCTGCCTTCACTGACAGGCTGGAGAGCACCCCAATCTTTTTGTTGAAGAAGATAGAGCAGGTAGACGCCCCTGAGATGAGAGCCTCGCTTCACAAAGGCTTTTTTACCTATATCATTTTCCAGATCGAACCCAATCTTGAGAAAATTGTTTCTCCTGGGGATAATCTTGAAGTTTTCTTCTTTGTTTTTGGAGTCCAGCCTGACGAGAGCTCAAAATATAATCTTGAAGTGGCCTATGAAATTTTAAAAGGTGAGGAAACCGCCGTCCTGTATACTCCGGAAACCTACGCCTCTCCTCTTATCCAGCAAGCCCTTCCTTTGAAACAGACCGTTATAATAAAATCCGAAGAAGGCGAGAAGCAAGAGATCCGAGACTTAGAACCAGGGAAGTATACCCTTGTCCTTAAGATTACGGATAAGATCTCAGGTTATTCTCTAGAGGAAAAACTTGATTTTGAGGTGAGATAAACTAGTCTCTGTTTTTTTCGATTTCCTCGATTAACTTCTTTATTTGCGGTTGTCCTGGATTCAAACGGAGAGATGCCGTCAGAACATCTAAAGCTTTCTCGTTCTGTTGAGTTTTGTAATAACAGAAGCCAAGAGAGTTTAAAAGCCTAACATCACTGTTATAAATTATGTTCCCTTCCAAAAAATTATTTATGGCTTCCGCATATTCCCCCATGCCCATATGTGCCTTTCCCTTTAGGAAATAATATTCAAATTTCAACCTTTCATCTTCTCTAAGATTTTCAATCAGCTCTAAACTTTCCGTAAACTTTTTTACCTTTAACAAAAAGTCAGCATAATTGATTAACCCTTGTGTGTAATCAGGTTTTAATGCGTATGCTCTTTTAAAGAAGGCTTCAGCTTTTTCATGCTCATTGACTCTATCATACATAGTCGCCAATATATAAAAATACAGAAAGTTATTTTGAAGAGGGAGAGCTTTGCTTCTAGCGATGGGATGAGGGATAACTTCTTCTGGGGAAACAGCGAAACGGCGACTTTTTATATCAATTGTTTCTCCCTTTCCGTCGATTAAATTCAACTCAATGTCATAGTAATCTGGAGATAATTCTCTGGCTGGGATTGAGTAATTTGTGCTCATCACCTTTTGGAATGGATAATCTTTTAATTTCAGGCTAGTAGTTTTGACAACAGGCTCGTTCGGCTTAATGCTCTTTATAAAAATTTTTACCTCTCCCTCTTTCCATAAATTTTCTGTGACATCGGTAAAACTAAATAAGATGGCAACAGTATCAGTTAAGGAAAATGTATTTTTAGGATCAACAAGCAATTTTTTATTTAAAATTTTAAAAGGAATATGCAAATTGCTGTCAAAATCCTGGAATTTATAGCCTAAAAAAGGCCCAATAATTTTTGGCAATTTCGAGCCCTCTGATAAAAAAATATCATTTTCAAATACACTGAATTCTGTTCCCACAGAATTTCGAAGAAGGATGCTTAATTTATACTTGCCCTCAATTATGGGGAAGGAATCCTCGATAGCAATCCCGTTTGCTTCAACTTTATTGACATCCTCACGTGAGAAATAAAGAGGGAACTGCTTTGAATACTGAAAGATGAGGTTCTCCTCTGCTCTTAGGCTCACATCAATCTCATAATTGCAAAAAAACTGATCTTCCGGCTCATAATAATCCATGGTAACTTCTTCTGGGACCATGGAAAAATGAAAAAAATAAATGTTGAGGATTGGATCTTGAATTAAAGATGTTTCAGTTGCACTTTTCACATAATTTGTCAGATACTCAGTAGTAACAATTCCCCTGTAATTTAAAAAATGAGTGGCATAAGTGGGATTCACGTCCTTTTTTGGCGATTCCAAAATATTAGCTAAGAAGATCGCATTTTGGAGAGATGGTTGATAATTAAAGGGGATATCACCCGGAATCATTGATAAGGATACGAGTGCTAAAGATGGAGAATATTCCATGATTTTCTGGTACAGCGCTGGATAGTCAAACGCATCCATTTTATTTCTGGCCATGATCAATAAACTGGCAGGACCGTCGGAAACAGGATCGTACAATTTATACTCTCCAGCACCTCCTCTTTGGAAGAAAACTAGAGAAAAATGGGTTGGAAGTCCTTTTGTTTGGTCTCCATAATACGACCAGATTTCACAGGGATAGAGGCCTTGTGACGATGGAATCCTTTCCCGGCTGACTGGCGGACCGAGAATTATATGCATCATCCCCATGTCTGTCATCCATCCTGGCTTGGAGGCGCCATACTTGAGATACTTGTTGGCGTACATGAAACGTTCGAGAATTTCTTCTTTATATTCGTTTTGGGGAGTGCCGGGGGTGGGATCTCTCATCTTCCAGAATGTCTCGACAAAAACATCCCTGTCTCTATCATTTGGAAGCTGCATAAAGACTTCTTTCTCTTTCTCATGCATGATATATTTTGTAAGATTTAACCAGTCTCTGTATTTTTGAGGGAGGTCTTTTTCTTTAATCTTTTGCGTTGAAAAAAGCAAAGAAGTTATTAATAGGAAAAAAAGAATAATGTTTGATGTCTTGACTTTCATATTTTTAATCCTTGTTGGCATATTTTATTCTTCTGAAAAACTCCTCTTTGCTAAGCTCCTCGCAATGACATGGAATCAGGTGACTTTGTGACAAAGTCTATCCCTTGGTCTTCTTTTTTAAGAACTCAATGAATCCCTTCACCTGAGAGGCTCTCTCAGAGTCTGGGTCGTGCTTTAAATAATTTTCAAATTGGTTTAATGCCTCAGCGTTATTTCCCATTGCCAGATAGACAAGGCCTAATTGATAAATTCCATCTAGAAAATCTTCTTGAATGTCAACTGCTTTTCCATAGTACTTCAAGGCTTCATTATACTGAGAAGTACCATAAAAATAGGTTCCGATATTATAGAGAACAACCGGGTCACCAATTTTCTCGATATCGATTTTTTTGTACCACTCCAAGGCCTTGACACTATCTCCACGGTTGCCGTAGCAATTCCCGATTGCTAGTATGATCTTGGGATTTTCAGGCTCTTTCTCAAGAACCTTTTTGTAATACTCCTCAGCCTGGTTATAGTCTTCCATCTGAAAGTAGCAATTTCCGATATTCAAGTTCATGATATGGGCATCGGGGACATCCTCCAGGATCGCCTTGAAAACTTCAATAGCTTCCTCGAATTTTCCTTCCTCATAGAGCGTGTTCCCTTTTTGGAAATCTTCTTTCAGAGTGTCAGTGAGCACTAAGTCCTCCCCTTTATTCAGCGTCAGTTCAATTGGAGGATTTTGTCTAAGCTCAGAAATCTCAACACTGATATTTTTGGGATCATAACCGGGTTTTAAAAAATCTATATACCACGTTCCTCCTTTTATCCAACTGGCTTTCCATACCCCCTTAGCATTCGTGACTGTTTCAAATCCTGAGTTGAGCTGCACACACAGGAGCTTCACTGTGACTCCTTCTAAGGGATTTCCCTGTTCGTCAGTGACTGTGCCCGTGACTCTTCCCTTGCCTTTATAGTCTTGGGAGAGAGCTAAAATACTGAAAAAAATCATGACGGCTACAAAAAATATTGACTTTTTCATCTCGAGCCTCCAGGTTTATTCTATCATTTTCAAGGAAAATAAAAAAGCCCCTTCCGCCTTTCTGGCGGAAGGGGCTTTGAACTTCTGCTCGAAAACTACATTCTTTAGAACTGGAATCTGACGCCTAATCTCATGATAAACGGATTCAGGGTTTCGTTTGGCTCTAGGTAACGTCTGTTATAATCGTCCAGATCATAGTTTGCGGGATTTGTCACGTCATAAGTTCCAATGAATCCACTTCGCTGTCTGTTCAGTGTCTGGCTGTTCAGAACGTTGAATAGGTCTGCCGAAAGCCAAACTTTGCCCGTCTCTCCGAGTGACAGCATCTTCTCCACCTTCATGTTGATAATCCACATATTAGGGAGCCTGGGTTCGTTCTTATTTTGCGTCAACTCAAAAGACGCGGATTGACTTCGTGAATTGGGAAGGTTGTAATCAGCTATTGTGAAGTATTCGTCTACCAGCTGGCCTTCGCGACCAACTATCGAACCGGAAACGTTGAACCCGTAAGGAAGTTGGTACATCCCTTGAAGTTTAAACATCCAGCGTGTGAACATGGGCACACTTATTTTTCCGCTTCCGCCTCCCATCGAATTGGTGTACATTTGCTGATCAAAGGCCCAGAGGTTATTGGGGTTTGTGTAGCCCTCTCCGTAATAATGCTTCTGCATCTGGAGGGTAACAGAGCCGTTCAGCATCCATTTGTTCGAGAAGCGCTTGTTCCACCTGATATCCACACCCCAATATTTACTGTGGTAGTCGGGCCGGTTTGTATCCCAGCCATAATCAGTGTAGCCATTCCAGGGATTATCCTTCTGGACATACCATGTCCTTCCGGCTGCCTCTTGGGTACTGAAGTCGTCTTCGTCTTGGCCTGGGTCACCATAAATCATAGCAGGAATTGTGCCGGCTGGCATATAATCATCTTGAGATCTCATATGCCCTAATCTGCTGGCTGGAAAAGCGTTTGGAGAGGCTGGATCGATATAGTCTGGGTCGAGAGGATCTAATCCTTGCCGTCGAACATTGTCTCCAAATGGTGTGAGTTCGCCTCCATTATCATACTGTGGATAATAGGCGAGTTCCCATGAATTTCTGGCATCCCATCTGTAGGTGAAGTCTATTCCCACGCCAAAGTCAGCAAAGATTTCTCTCTCTAATGATACCAAGACATCATAATCCAAGTGGTACTTCCAATCAGGATCCAAAAAGTCGTAATTGGGGACCAATGCAGTGGGATCTGTCCACTCGAATCCACCCCACATCAGACCTTTATCTCTTGCTGCCATAGCATCAGTGATAACAACAGCGCCTGTAACAGGATCAACTGGACGGTAGAGCCTCCTTGAACCTGCATACTCAACCCACCAGATTTCATTCATATCCATGATCCCGTCGTCGTTTCCCCATGCTGGGGTTGCTGGATCGTAAACAGCAGGGACATTCCCGGGTACTGCATCTGAATTCCAGAATCTCATCCATGGATAAACTCCACTTGGGGACCATTGACCAACACCCATTGGTCCACCAGGATAGATAGCAAAAGCGGCTTTAGCGATTGTCTTGCCATCTCCAAAAACATCATAGGTGAGTCCTACTCTTGGAGAAATTGACCAGAACCTATTTTCATCGGGAGTATATATTTCAGGTCGGGTTCTATCGACCATCATACCGGAAATGAGTGTAATGACATTGGGGGCAAAATAGTCCTGGGCCAATTCATAATAGTTATCGTGCCAATCACCTTCCACATCTTCTGTGTACAGGGAACGGGTCGTTAACTCCTTGTAGTAATCCACTTCACGGTCCACTCTCACTTGGAGATTAAAGTTAAGCCGTCCGACTGACATAATATCCTGGAGGTAGAACGCTGTTCGATCGGTGCCATCTTCCCAAAAGACATCATTGTTGCCAACATTCGCCCTTTGCCATTCGTCGGAGGGAACATCTCGGGTTCCATTCCCATCCTCATCGAAATAAGACGAGTTATACATGTGGTAGACGCTGAAATTACCGCCAACTCCGCCAACATATGTTCTCCAGTTGTTGTTGAGCTCTGCTCCGAGTTTTATCTCATGAGACGTGCCAAAGAGGTCATCCAGGTAATAGATTCCCTGAAGAACAGTGAATGAGTGAGGTCTTGCTGAAAAGAAATAATCACTGTAGGAAAAATTACCATTGGGATCATTCCAGATATCATTGGTGTAATCATAAAAACTTATCTGACTGATCTCTGGGGCTTCCATAGGCCACATGCCAAATCCTGCATCAGTAAATCCCCATCTTAAAGAAACAAAAAGATTGTCTCCGAACATGTGCTCATCTTGGATTTTGAGGATCGGGCTTCCCCATTTGTATTTTCCGCCTTGGAGATACCCAGGAGGATTCTGTGATGTGGAATCCCTTCCAAATTTTGACTTCTCTCCCGCATGGACGAAAAATTCAGCTCTGTTGCCAGGGAAGAGCTGCAAATTGAGTTTGAATGCCATGTTGTTCAGGTAAGTATCATCGTTAGTGCCTGTCATAACTGTGGTTTTGATTTGCTGGACACCGTAAGAACCCCACCACCAAGCTTTGTCTTTCACAAGGGGGCCTCCCATGTTGAACCCGAAGTCCTTGATGTCTCTGATGTGGTTGTATCCTGCGTTTGGGCCGTAGTCCGGATTCAAGTCGGGGTAGTCCGGATGAAAAGCAGCTCTTATTTCCTCAAACTTTGCTCCTGAGGGTTTCGCCTGGAACCACCCATCCGTCAAGTAAAATCTTCCGCCGAAGCTAAACCTGTTTCCACCTCTTTTACTAACGAAGGAAACGACTATGGAGCGTTCTCGATGCTCGACATCTGTCATTCCAGTGACGACGCTGATCTCCTCAAACATATCAAAGTCGAAATAAGTCGGAGAAGAAATAGCATTCATGTCCGTGATTTGGATTCCATCCATAACCCACGAGTCAGTGGTTTCCCCTTTAGAAACAAAAGAGGACTGCTGACCAGATTCACTTCCTCCTACATTTTCTCTGTCGACCAAAACAGAAGGAAGCATCTGAAGAATGACCCACGGGTCTCTTGCACTGGGCAATGACTGAAGCATTTCGAGGTTAGCAGTATGAGTGATTTGCGTCTTTTTTGCCGTTACAACGGGCGTAGCTGCAATGACCGTAACCTCTTCTTCCAGTGCTCCGACTTCCATAACAACTGTGATTTCTGCATTCACGCCCGCATTTATGATAACTCCTGTTTCCACCTTGGTCTTGAACCCTCCCATTTCTGCTTTAATCACATAATCGTTACCTGGAAAAAGAGAAAGAAATCTGAATATACCGGTCTCAGAAGTCACTGTTACCATGGGAGATATGGTGGCCTGAGTCAGAGTCACCGTAACCCCAGGCAAAGGATTCCTTTCATCGTCAGTAACTTTGCCGTAGATGTTTCCGGTTCTACTTTGCGCAGCTAATGGAATAGCTAGCAAGCACACACATAGAACCGTCAAAAATTTTCGCATTCTTGTCTCCTTTTTACCCCCCTCCTTCAGGGGGCAAGTTGTTAATTGCCCTGGAGTGAATGTTTTCACTCCAACCCTTGCCTTTTGTTTTTTTACGTACTCCTGATTATCTACCTCCTTCCCAAAAGATTTAATTTCCATAAAAATTTTTACTTCCATAAAGAATTAACATTATTAATAGCAAATTTTGTGCCAAAAATATCAGTTTCTTTCTCTATTGTTTTCAATAACTTGTGATTATGACGGATCCTGGATATTTCAAAAAATTGAATTTGATTCAAATAATTGGATTTTTATCTTTCTTGGAATAGTTTTTATTCGTGCGCCACTTTTAGATGAAAGCTCGATTTTTGTTTGCTCATCAGGAGAAATTTCCTTTTTCCCAAGCCTTTTTTCAACTTGATTTAACGGCTGCAGCGACACACTTTGTTTTATGTTGCTGCAGGAATGGCATGAAAAGGAACTCGTTAATGGTGGAAGAAAGCAATCTTTCTTCCACTGTTTAGTTTGAGGAGGGCCACCATTTATAAATTTTTACACCCTGAGTCAAGAAAGCAATTTAAACATTATTCCTATTCCTTGACTCATCAGGATGAATGTGAAGTTGATACGAGAATTGGCTTTGTGCGCACCCTGCGCCATTGGTGTTTTAGGATTTTGTGCGGAGTCAGCAGCTGTTTAAAATTTCCGTTTGTTTATCCAAGGGTGGAAGAATACTGTCGTTAACGTTACTTTTTCTTACACTCTTGGATATAAGCTTCTATTATTTTGCGCTCTTCTGCAGAGATCGTATCATTGTTTAATAAAAGGTAGTTCTCAAAGTATTTGAGGGCTTGAGCCTTTCTTCCTATTCCTAAATGAGCTTTTCCCAAATTTATAACAAGAAAATTATCCTTTGGGTTCAATTCCAATGCTTTTTCCCATACTGATATGGCATCTCTAGTTCTTCCTATGCTTCCATATACTGCTCCTAATCCTTTATACGCTGCAATCATATTAGGATCGAGCTCAATGGCCTTCTTAAAATATTCCATGGATAGGGAAAGGTCCTCTCTCTTTTTAGACTGACCAAAAATAGAGAGATAAAGTGCACCCAAATTGGAATAAATCCACTCATCGTGATCATCCAGGGCGAGTGCTCTCCTGTACTCTTCAAGAGCTTTCTGATTCTCCCCTTTTCTCCAATAGGCAAGTCCTAAAAAATTATGCGCTTCTGGGTCAAAGTCTACTATGGCCAATGATTTCTGGAGTACTTCAATCCCCTTATCCCACATTTTTTCCTTAACTAAAAAGATACCATAGGTTGAAACGATCGCAAAATGTTCCGGGTTGTTATTCATTCCCTCCTCCAGGAGCTCCGCAGCTTTCTCTGTCTGTCCTTGAGCTCTGTAGATATGATAAAGGTACAGATAAGCTTCAGCAAAATCCTTCCGCTCCTGGATAGTTTCATTGAGTAATTTGATGCTTGCCTCCACTTCGCCCGAATCATGCAAGAAAATCGCCTTGTCAAGATTTTGTCGTATAGGAAGAAGGGTTTTTAAATCATCTTCCACTCCATAAGAATTCTTTGGCTGAGACACTGGAGAGTCAACATACCCCAGGCTTCTCAGTTTTTCCAGGGCTTCCCGGTCAATCCTTTGGCGGCCCTGCACTTTCTGAGGAGAAGAAAATTCTTCTTCGAGCTTTTTTTGTTTCTCTTGATATTTGTCCAGACTGATTGTTTGGACAAGATTCTTCGTCTCATGGAAATCATTCTCCAGATCGTAAAATTCAGGCAGGGGAGAGTCTATGAATTTCTCATTCTCTTCTATGAATCCTCGAAGAGGAGCCCAACCATGGTTGTAGTAAGGGGCTAACGATTCAAAATAGATGGCTCTCTTCTCGATTTTTCCCCCATTCATTAAAGGCAGGAGGGAAACTCCCTGGAGGAAAGAAGGCTTTTCTATCCCCAGAATATCACAGAGAGATGGAAATATATCAATATGACTGACATTTTCATCGATCCGGCGAGCGTCTATTCCCGGGCCAGAAATGATCAAAGGGACCCAGAGAGTACTGTTGTAGGCAAAATAGGAGTGAGTGACTTCTCCATGCTCAAAAAGAGATTCCCCATGGTCTCCTGTCAGTATGATGAGAGTATTTTCCATCAGATCATTGTTTTCCAGGTAATCAAACATTTTTCCTAATTCAGAATCAACGTAGGCGACCTCTCCTGAATAGGGGTCATCTTTAAATTGGCTTTTGAAAGGCTCTGGCGGAAGGTAAAGCGTATGAGGATCCCAGAGATGGACCCATGCAAACCATTTGGAGTCTTGTTTCTCGAACCAGTCAAGAGCCGATTGAATTACCTCCTCAGCTTTTCTCTCCGCGGCGAGAAATGCAGTATAAGTTTTAGAAGGAAAGAAATCATCATAAACATCAAATCCTTGAGATAAACCAAAGCGAGAATCGAGAGGAAAAGCACCGATAAAAGCGGCGGTAGAATAATCTTTGCTCTTTAAGTATTCAGCCAGAGTGAGAAAATCTTCAGATACCCTAAACTTCGAATTGTCGTGAACATCATGGTAAAGAGGAGTTGTCCCCAATAAAATATTTGCATGAGAAGGAAGAGTGGTTGGAGTGTGGGCAAAAGCCCTGTCAAAGATGACACCTTTCGCAGCCAGGGAGTCTATACGGGGGGTCTTTAGATATTTTGTGCTGTAACAACTGAGCCTGTCCGGTCTGATCGTATCTATGGTTACAAGGAGCACATTGAAGTTTGCTGGCTTCCCTTCTGAGGTCAAGAGTGAATCATCTATAAGAATTATTCCGATCAGTATGAAAAATAAGAGAGGGATTCTTTTCTTCACTTTTATCTTCATTCACTTCTTCTCTCGGTATTTTAATACCCAAACCGAGAATTAAGAGATGGAGAATTAAACTCATACAAACGCATCAAGTGTAGTGTCCTTGCGATGAACAGAGAAGATTGCCACGCTCCCTTTGGTCGCGCGCAAAAAGGCAACACAATCTCCTAAATTAAAATGTCATTGCGATGGTTTATGGGATTCCTTCGCTTAGCTCGGAACAGGCTTGGCAATCTCAACCTTTCTTCCTGTGAGATTGCCGCGTTCCCTTCGGTCGCTCACAATGACAATCTAAAATCATTTGGTGCGTCAGTATTGGATTTTAAGAGGAAATCATTGCTTCTGGTTTTAATGGCTGATCATTACTTCTGGGCTAATTTTACATCTGTCCAGAATGAATACTTTTTAGCCCTTATCCGAGTTAATGAGTCTAATTCACTACCCCCTCCAGCCCCTCTTTCACTTGTAAGATCACCAGCACGTTGCGCTCTTCCAGCCGTGCCGCCTTCAATCTGTTTCGCCAACCTCTCTTTTTTCATTTCATCGGTCAAACCACCCCATTCAAATCCCACTTTGATGGATTTTCCAGGTTCTGTGCCTATACCAACAGGCTGCCCTTCTCCTCTCCTCAGAGGAATTCTGAACTCATAAATCAACTCTTTTTTTCCCCCAAAATTCCACACAGGACCTTTAGTGCTGGCGTCGATTAAAGAGGCCAACCCCTCTTTATCAATGACCTCATTATGAAATACTCGGTAGGTGGGCTTTTTTCGAATTTCTGTTTTCTTCTCCTCAGGTACAGGTACCCCCATTCTTTCTAAAATAGCAATATAGTTATCCGCCGTCACCGTTTTTATTTGGAATCTGATGCCATAATTTTTTTTATTCTCTCCTTCAGTGTTGAGCCAGATAGTCATGCCCGTTTCATTAATTGTGCTCATGAATTTTCTTGGATCTTTAAAAATAAAAAGCACATAAAGATTCTCTGAATCATTCCGAAAGGCATAATCCACTTTGGTTTTTTTAAATAAAGTCAAGGCATCACCTTGCCATTCATTAATCGAACCGTCAATATTCACTGGTGCGGCAGCCCATGTGCTTTCAACGATAACATCTTTATCTTTAGAAATTCCCGGAGCACAGAGAGCTAAAATCGCAGAACAAAGTAAAAGACTATTGATCATTTTTTTGTGCTTCATCGCTACCTCCTTTAATAACCGGATATTCAATAGTATTATAATACTTTTTTTTATGTTTGAAAACAAAAAATCCTCCATTCTAATCTTTTTCAACTTGTCATTGCGTGCGAAGCGTGTCAATCCCCAATTTTTGTCATTACGAGCGAAGCGTGGTAATCTCATAAAAAGAGACTTTATTTCTATTATGACTTAAATTCACTCTATGAGATTGCTTCACTCCGTTCGCATGTATGAAAGCGCTGTATTTGTCAATAAATAAAATGAGTTATTACACTCTCCTTTCTTTTGTTTCTTTTATGAAAGTCATTTCGTCTCATAGGCTCAGATTCCTTTTCGTCAAATGCATGTATTCGCCGTCTCTGCGGCATGAGCTTCTCTCCCGTGAAGCTTCGCAATCAATGAACGATCTTTTTTGCCTCATGCGAACGGCGCGCTTACTTCCGGGTGGACGAAACTTTTTCCATTCTTTTCGGTTCCTTATATGGTTCATTCTTTCTAAGCATCCAAAAGGTAGCCTCAGCCAGATGTCTGGCTACTGCCACGACAGCTTTACCGTGGCCCCTGCGCCGCATGATCCGCAAGTAGAGCCGGACAACATGGCGATCAGCCCACCTGGTTTGGTTGATCACAGCAGAGTTAGCGGCTTCAATAAAGGCCCACTTCAAGTAGCGATTGACATCCGGGCGAACCTTGCCATAACGAATCTTTCCTCCACTCTCTTTAACTCGAGGGACTGTGCCCGCATAGCTTGCCAGTTTCTCAGCTCTTGGGAATCTCTCTACATCTCCGACCTCCAGGGCAATCACGATTGCCAGGATAGGGCCAACCCCAGGGAGCGTTGTCAACAGTTTCATTGCCGGCGTCTCCTCAATCACCTCCTTTATATCTTTCTCACATTCCTGAATCTGTTCTTCTACCTGATCCAAAAGCTTCAGCTGAACCTCCACAGAGCGGCGGGTATAGAGCGGCAGTTCATTTATTCTCCTCTGAAGAAGCTTCCGCCCTCTGACCCCAAAAATGTCACTTACTTCTGTGATCTGGATCGCATACTTGGCTAGGGCCGCATGGATCCGATTCTTCAGTTTTGTTCGTGTCCCTACCAGGGCCATCCGCAGCCGGGGCAGCTCCCGTTGGTCTCGAATCTCTCCTGGCGGGATCCAGACCGAAGGAAGTGTGCCGTTCCGCAGCAAAAGGGCCAGTCCTTGGGCATCAAGCTTATCGGTCTTATTGATCTGTCCCATCATATGCTTCGCTTTTCCCGCATTGGTCAACTTCGGCTCATGCCCGGCCTTTTCTATTTCGTCAATCATCCAATACCAATTTCCTACTGTCTCCACGGCAATCGGAGATCCCGGTGGCAAAGTTTCCAAAAAAAAGTTAAACTCATCACGGTTGTTCTCAACTCTCAAAAAAGGACCATGATTGCCTTCTTCATCCATAAATGCGAATACCGAATATTTCTTGTGTGCATCACATCCATAAAACTTTTTCATGCTGCAGCGCCTCCTTTTTTTTGTTCTCACCAACATTATATAAAGGTTGGTGCTGCAGCGCTTTCATATAATCAATGACATTTGCATCTTATGAGATTGCCGCGCTTTGCCCGCAATGACACTTCTTTTCGGGAAAAAAGTGCATATCCCCATTTTTTACTCCGGTCGCTTGCAATAGGCATAATAGTAAAAAAATGTTGTTGACTGATTCTACATTTCATTTGAAATTAACAACATAAGGCTTAAACCCGTCATGCTTATTGAAATGGTTCAATATTTGGAATAAAACCTGATATTTAATTTGCGAAATATCCAGCACGGTGCGTGACCGTATACTTTTTGTTTTTGACTCTCACCTCTATTTTTTTAAATTTTCCATCGCTCGTGTAATTTTTAGGTGTGTAATAGAGAAGGTAATAGTTTTCAAAAGCCTCGACGGCTCTTTTAAACGCAAAAGCAGGATTTGATGAACTTTCTGATAATCCTCCCGTCGCTTGAGCCATCTGTTTGAACAGACGATATATATCTTCTGATCTTTCCTGCAGTTGTACGCCTGGTCTACTCTCTGCCAGATTCTTCAAGAATAAAAAATGTATGCTTAGGGAGGAATCCGCAAAAGCTTGCTTCACTTTTTCCGTATCCATGGAGACGTCTCTGGTATAAGTTTCAAAAAGGCTAGACAGATTATGTTGCAGGGCAGGTTTGTCCTGGAACTGACTCATGAATTTCATTAGAGTATTCGGCTGAAGTTGGGGCATAAACTCTCTCTCATAGAAGAGGAAAATGTGCTTCTGTCCTTCCTTATCTTTCAGAATGTTTGCGAAGTCTAAAAACTTCTGTTTGTCCAAATTTCTTAAATTTTCTAGCTTGGTCACTATAGTTGAGTACATTTGCACGACTTCTTCAAGCGAACCTCCAGCGAAGAAATTAGGAGCTGAATCCTCAATTTCTTGAGTCATGTGTTGTTTCTCGTCATCTTCAGCTACTTCAGCTTCTATGATTCTGATTATATCCCGAAGGTCTCTTAGTGCAGCTCTGTATTCCGCATTTCCGGCTGTAGCGTCTCTCCTCAAAATGCCTGTCAACTGATTTGTAATCACTTCTCCCGAACCAATCTCTAAAGCCTTACTCTTTAGATGATAGGCTTTCAGGGGAGTAATAATGACAAGATTATCTCCAGGAAAAAACACATTCTCGAAAAAATACTCTATGGCTTCACTTATCCTTGGCATGTATTCTGTTATTTCAAACCAAAGATAGAAGTGCCGTGAAGTTTCAGGAGCAAATCTTTTCCTTTCTTCGCTTCTTTCTATACTCCTTTTTTTGATCAGATAGATTGCCTCTGCTTTCTGGAGCTTGCCATCCTCGTAGACTTCAAAGTCTTCAATGGTTAAGTTATCAACAAATGTGTTTCCCTCAAAAACTCTTACTGGTATTTCTACATTAATCACCACTCTTTCTTCTTGAATTTGATAAGAAGAGAAAGTGAAACACAATGTTGCGATTAATATTATAAGGATTTGTTTTTTCATGTTTGTATTTCCCCATTTCAAGTATTTTGTAATTTATTAATTCATTACATTTATATGATATTTAAAGACCTTACTTTTTGTCAACAGGATAAGACTCTATTATGAAAAATAGGATAATAACCAGAGAATTGGGGACAGTCCCCCAATTCTCTGGAAGAGCAAAGCCAGAGAGCATTGTGTGAAATTCCTCGATCTCTGGAAAGACACTGACTCTGGAATTCCTGAGATTGATGATACGAGGAAGAGGCAGGCTGGGTTGAAGAGGTGATGATCTCCTTCTGAGATATTCAGGTTAAGAAGAGAACATAAAAGAAAAAATCAATACAAGAACTGATTTTCCCCCAATTCTTTTATCATTTCTTCGATTTCCTTGAGCAAGAGATCTTTGCGGATGATAACGGCTTCAATTTCACTGTCTGTGAGGTAAGGACCCACTGCTTCTTTGATTTTGTCAAAGGTGAGTCCTTTCACTTTCTCCACAAATGCTCGAGGCAGTTTCTTGATCAATTGCTGTTCCTTGTGTCCTCTTTTTCCATAGACGAGTTGCTTAATGTTTTTTCTTGTTGAATAGAAAGAGCGCGAATGATCAATGAGAATCCAGCGCCAGTCCGCAGTATACCGGATATTCTGCTGAGTTCGGTCATTATTAGCGATTAAACAGTCGAAAGCTCTTGCAAGGTTTCTCATTTTGTCCCAGTTATCATACTTAGATTTGGGTATGCCTCTATTTTCTTCCATTCTTTCAAGTTCACTCAGAGGAGATGACACCCAAAACTGGAGAGACCCTTTAACGCCATTCAGTTCTCTCTCAACAGTAGGGGGAACCATATGGAGGTCGAGCAGTTTATCCATCTGGTAGGCAGCGATTTCATACTGCCATCCCTCCCAAGCACCTTTCTGTCTGCCTTCAACATTCTTCCAGGCGCCGCTCATTCTTTCCATCTCCCCCTTTTGGAGAAAAAGTCTTTTTGGATCTGTGACACCTTCTCCGATATCTTCGACTTTTACAATTTTCGCAGTTTTGAGGAATTCTTCGATTTTTGCCCTCGATGCAACTTCTGCTTCAGTGAACTGTCCGTAACTCACGAAGCTGTAAGAAATAATGAATAAAAGTGAAATAGAGAGAAGGAGTGTTCTTTTCATTTTTTTCTCCTTAAGTGATTTTCCCTTCAATAGCGTATTAACTATACTGTTCTTTTGTACTAAATTCAAATGAATTGTGGATAGTCCTTTTATTTTAAAATCGATTCAATTTCAGTGATATCGATTTTCATGGAAAAGTCCACAATAAACAACAGAAAGCTTTATGAATTCAGTAAAATTAAGATACACGAATCTGGGATTTGCATGTTACGAAGATCAATGAGTTCTAAACCTAATTGGATATGCAGGAGAAAGTCTGGAAAACCGAAGCTATAGAGCACTATGAAAGATTCCTTGACTTCTGGAAGGATGCCTATCCTGGTATTGCTGAGCTTGAGGATGCGAAGAAGAAGTAGGCTGGGTTGAAGAGCCAGTCACTCACAAAAAAAATCAATTTGACTTTGTCCTGATTAATTGTTATTTTTCCTTAGGGATAGATAAAACAATCAAAATTGAAGGGAAGCCTGATACGGCAATCGATGAGGCTTTAAAAAAATTAAGCAAAAAGGGTCGAGTCCCTCACTTTCAATGGTTTACTGATGCAACGAAAGGAAATTTTCCTTTTCTTTTTATTGCTGGCGTTTACGTTGCAGCCCAGCCTTTGTGAATTAAACTCAGCATCAATTCAGATAAAAAAAGACCAGGAAGAACTCAAGCATGAAGTGGTGGTTGTCCTTAAATTGGTTCAGGTTTATGTAACGGATAAAAAAGGAAATCCGGTAACAGATCTAGAGAAATCTGATTTTATCCTCTACGATAACGGCAAGCTCCAGACAGTCACTGATTTCGAAAAGCATCTTCTTGTTCAGCCTGAAAAAAAGGTCGAAGAAGAGATTGCCAAAACAGAACTTCCTCCTGCCGGGGATGTCTCCTCCAGGATGAACCGGAAATTTTTCCTTCTTCTGGATATAGACAGAAACAGTTCAGTCGGAATCAGTAAATCAAAGAAAGCCGCTTTGCATTTCATTGACACGCAGCTTCAACCGACAGATGAAGTCGGTGTTTTTTCTTATTCTTTCATAAGGAGATTAGTGCTTCATCAGTATTTAACTTCCGATCACGAAAAGGCCAGAGAAGCTATAAAAAGAATTAAAGAAGTACCTGGAAATTTATCAGCAGGAGGAGGAGTAACAGTAGCTAAGGGAAGAGGTCCAGGTGCAACACCTTTTACTCAACCATCTTTTCAAATGAGTGATGTGGTGGACAAAACCAATGTATTTATTAAAATCATAAAAGAATTTGCAAAAGCTTTGCGTCACATTCAGGGATACAAAAACATTATTCTGTTTTCACGGGGAATCGGAAGTAATTTTTTGTTTTCGCCTAACCAGGTCCTGCGCGAGAAATTTGAAGATATGAGCAAAGAATTTGCCACATCCAACAGTCCTGTGCATACAGTCAGTACAGCACTAAAATCCGAAGGCGTTTCATCGCTGAAAATGTTATCTGAACTTTCAGGAGGAAAATATTTTCCCAATGTGGACTATTATGAAAAAATCGCTGAACAGATTCAGAATGTTACGAGTAACTATTATGTTTTAGGCTACTACATAGATGAGAAATGGGATGGCAAGTACCACGAGATAAAAGTCAAGGTCAAGCGAAAGGGATGTGAAGTCTATGCACAAGGAGGTTTTTTTAACCCCAAGCCTTTCAACGAGTTTTCTGATGTCGAAAAACGGCTCCATCTTTTTGATCTGGCCATGAGCGAGAATCCTCAATTTCAAGTGCCCTGCATTCTTCCTTCTGTTGCCCTGCCTTGTTCGGAGAAAGAAGAATCCAATCTTGTGATGCTTTCTGAGATACCCATAGACAAAATTAAAGAAGTCATGAAAGGAGAGAGTGAAGTATTAGTTCTTATTTTTGATGAAGACAACAACATCGCTGATTCTCATGAAGGGAAAATCAATTTTTATACGCTCCACCAGGAAAAAATCTATCTTTATTCGATTTCATCTCTATTGCCTGGAAGCTATGAGTGCCGGTTAGTCCTCAGGGACATTAAAACAGGGAAAGGAGCCGTGGCCTCCTCATCGGTTGTTATTCCTGAGGCATCTGATTCGGGAATAAAGCTCTTTCCGCCTCTATTGCTTATCCCCGAGAAAAAGACGTTATACTTAAAATTATCACATGATCAGGAAAAAGAAATAGAGAAAGGATCTCTTTCGCTCAACGATATCTACCCTTTCCTTCCTGAAAACTTTTCACCCGTTGTAGAGGAAGTAGACCGGGGAATAAATAAATTGCTGGCTGTATTGAGGCTTTCGATCATTGATGCTCAAGAGAGTGAAATTGAAATTTCTGCTCATCTCATTGATTACTCATCCAATCAAAAAATTCCGTTGCACAATACTTCTATTCATGCTGCAGAAAAAAGAGAGGGGATAGACGTGCTCTTGATCGAGTTCCAGTTGCCGGAATTGGAGGCCGGCGAATATTCTTTGGAAATCATTGTCGAAGAGATGACAACTCAAGAAAAATCTCAAGTATCCCGGACTTTTAGAGTCAAATGATTGAGTAATGGATGATTAAAACTGGATACAGCCGGGGAGATAAAAAAGGCAAAAATAACGGCAAAAGCAGAATGAAAAAGAAGAAAGCCATCTTTATATATTTGATTCCCTTTTTCTTTATCTTTGCCCATACAAATTTTGGTTTATCCAGTGCAGACAGACAAAAAAATGATCAAACTGAATTAGAAAAAATCCTGCAGAAATGCGCTGATTATTGTGAAAAATTAACAAATTCAGTCCTCTTTTTTGTCTGTAAAGAAACAATAAAAGAAGAAATATATCATAGTGCTCCTAGCGCTCCTGTAACCGTTCGGACTGTGACATCATCAGGGAGTTACGTAGTGCGAAGCGGGGGAGGCGTAGAAAAAAATACTTATGTTTATGATTATCAATTGATCCGAAAAGAAAATAAGATCAAGGAGAGCAGAATTCTCCTCAAAGAAAACGGCAAGAAAAAGAATGAAAAGAACGCTCCATTGAAAACCAAGATTTTTGAACATAAGAATGTAATAATGGGACCCATTGGCCTCCTGAGTGAATACTGGCAGCAGTACCATGATTATAAGATTGTTAAGGAAGAGAAGTTTAAGGGAGATAAAGTGACAGTCATAGAAGCTGTTCCTAAATATGGTCTTAAACTCAATCAACTCTTTGGAAAAATATGGGTAAGAAAAAGTGATTTCAGTATCTTGAAAATCGAATGGAATCAACAAGCGATTGAGAACTATGAAAAAATAGAAGAAATAGCCAAGAAGCTGGGAGCCGAACCCCTTATTACATTGGTTTCAGAATATGCTTTTGAAAAGAAAGGAATCCGATTCCCCAGTAAATATTCTATTCAGGAGGTGTATATCATCCGAAGAGGAAGAAGATTCCTCAGGTCTGAAAAAACTGTAACCTATGAGGATTATAAATTTTTCACGGTTGAAACCGAAGTTATATATTAAACTTAAAAAAGGGATGTCCAGTCCATACTCCTTGAGGGTATTTCAATCCCAGGCTTTTCACCTGCTCTAAAAATCCCGCTTGAATTCTTTCCGACTTCGCTTACCAGATAGTCTCCTAATCTAAACACTCCGCTCGGGAAAATTTAAAGCCTCTCATCCTCATCTGTTTTGTTGCGACCCAATCGCGGTGGACGACCACGTCATCACGAGCGGTCGAAGAGAGTGTGGTGATCTCATCGTTCTCCGCGACCAACATGAGATTGCCACATTCGCTACGCTCTTCGCAACAGAGTCTGCAGCAACCTCGACTCGTGAATAATCCAGGCTAATAAGTGCATATTTCTGTAAAGATAGTTTACACGGAAAACTTAAAACTCTTTTCAAATGCTTTTTATGCTCCTGCTGAGTGTCCGTTCTTGAACACTGTTTGTTGCACCAACGGACATTCTTTTCCCCTGGTTTTCTAAAAATTCTTGAATCTTCCCTTGGTTGGTTCAATTGGCATGTTCCTTGCTATTTCATTTGGATAAGAGGATGAAACAGTGATTAAAGATTATTTAAAAAGTATTTTGAGGGACATCAAAGAAAATAAGGATTATTCATTTATACCTGTCACTAATCCTGTCTGCGAAATCCATCGCGTCATTTTGAGGATTGCTTCATTTGAGAAACGATCACCCAAAAAAATCACACATTCATGTGATTACTTTTTCTCTCTTGCTACGTATATATATATGAGAGGACAAATTCATGACACTTTATTGCTCACAAGGAAAAAAATATGAAACTCAGCAGCCTCAGATGAGTTTTATTTAATGAGAGGACTAATAATAAAGGAATAAAAGAATGAAACAACAAAATTTAAATCAACGAATTGGGATTGAAGTCAAAGAGGAATTTCGCTTTTTCTTTTCTTTTTATAATAGAGCGAGTTTAATGTCCGGTCCTGTGCGGATTGGATTGTGCCCAATTATAAAGGAAAATCAGAAAGAGCCACTCAAACCATGCCGTTTAAAAAAGGAAAAATCGAATTTCATCAATTGAAGGTCTGATAGCGAGGAATAGATGGCGATTGAATGCCCCAAGTGCCACACGCAGAACCCCAAAGAAAGCCGCTTTTGCAACAGTTGCGCGGCGTCTTTGACGCCGATAGAAGATATATCTGTTCTTCCGACACAAAGCCTGGAGACAGGCCCAGGTGAATTAACAAGGGGTACTGTTTTTGCTGGAAGATACCAGGTCATTGAAGAACTGGGCATAGGGGGGATGGGCAGAGTCTTCAGGGTGGAGGACACAAAAGTCAACGAGGAAGTGGCCCTGAAGGTCCTGAAGCCTGAGATCGCTTCAGATAGGAAGACGATTGACCGGTTCCAGAACGAATTAAAATTGGCCCGCAAGGTCACCCATAAATATGTCTGCCGCATGTTTGACCTCAATGAGGAAAACTCCACTCATTATATAACCATGGAATATATTCCCGGAGAAAACTTGAAGAGCATGTTGAAAATGACAAAACAGTTGAGTATCGGGACTGCAATCAGCATCGCCAAGCAGATATGTGAAGGATTGAATGAGGCTCACAGCTTAGGTGTTGTGCATAGAGATTTGAAGCCGAGTAACATCATGATCGATAAAGCCGGAGATGTCAGGATCATGGATTTCGGGATAGCCCGTTCGCTTCAAGCGAAAGGAATCACAGCCGCGGGAATAATGGTTGGAACACCTGAATACATTTCTCCAGAACAGGTTGAAGGAAAACGCGCAGACAACCGTTCAGATTTATATTCGCTGGGTGTCATTCTCTATGAGATGGTGACTGGACGGTCACCGTTTGATGGAAACACACCGCTGAGCATTGCTGTCAAACACAAAACAGAAACACCTCTAGATCCATGGAAATTCAACAGTGACATTCCCGAATCACTCAGCCGTGTGATATTGAAGTGTTTGGAAAAAGATATTGAGAAGCGGTACCAGAATGCCGGAGAGCTGTTTGCTGACTTGAATCGTATAGAAGAAGGGATAACCACAAGAGAGAGAGCTCTCCCCAGGAGAAAGCCCATCGTTTTAAAAGAGAGCCGAAGATCATTCTGGAAGAGTTGGAAGCCGGTCACCGCACTCTTTGCGGTCGTTATTTTAGTGGGATTAGGCATTATATTCACGGGAAAGGAAGCACCTCCACTGGCTCCACAGAGAACTATGATCGTGGTTTTGCCGTTTGAAAATTTGGGTCCACCGGAGGATGGCTATTTTGCTGATGGGATAACTGAGGAAGTGATAAGCCGCCTGGCCTCACTGCAAGGACTGGGTGTCATCTCCCGCACAAGCGCGACCCTGTATAAGGATACCGATAAGACAATCAGGCAGATCGGAGAAGAATTAGGTGTTGATTATGTACTCGAAGGAGCTGTACGCTGGAATCGAAGTGGTGACGGTCAAGGCCGCGTGCGCGTGACACCAAAACTCATTCGAGTTTCCGATGACACTCAGGTCTGGTCTGAATCGTATGACCGGATTATCCAGGATCTGTTTTCTGTCCAGTCCGGGATTGCTGAGCAGGTGGCTCGACAACTGGATGTCACCGTGCTGGAGCCGGAACGCCGGGCTTTGTATGCCCAGCCCACTGACAACCTCGAAGCATACGATTTATACCTCCAAGGAGTAGAGCATGGGGATCGAGGATGGAGATTTTCAGATGCGAATGAATTCGAGGAAGCCATTCAAATGTTTGAGAGAACGATCGAGTTAGATCCCGGTTTCGCTCTGGCTTATGTGAATATAGCGAATGCCCATTTGAGGATGTATTTTTTTGGAGCCGACCGCTCCGAAGATCGGCTGGCGAGAGCAAGGATTTTCGCTGAGAGAGCTCTTGAACTCCAGCCTGACCTCCCTGAGGCACTCGAGGCACTGGCGCTCTATTACTACTGGGGATTCCTTGATTATGACCGGGCAGTGGAGATAATTGAATCTATCCAGAGAGCCCGGCCGAATCTCGTTCCAAACGTACTCGGTTATATTAAGAGAAGACAGGGGAAATGGGAAGAAGCTGTGGAAACAATGATGAAATCATTCGAGCTCGATCCCCGTTATTCGCAGTTGGCCTATGAAATAGGCGGGGCTTACACGAGCATGCGACAGTACGAGAAAGCGAAGGAGTGGTTTGACCGGACTCTCTCGATCAATCCTGACCATCTAACGGCTTTATTAGGGAAAGCGGAGATTTGCGTCCTATCGGAAGGAGATGTTGAAAAAGCACGGACCTTTCTGGAGAAAGCGCCGCCCCATCCGTTGACCGACTACATGTGGTTTACACTCGGGATGGTTGAGCGAAAATACCACGATGTTCTGGGCAGGCTTGACTCCCAGTCCTACAGCCTTTTCGAAGAGCAGCATATCTATTTCCATAGAGATCTTGCGTATGCGGCTGTCTATCATGCCATGGGAGATGCATCAAAAGTGGAAAACCATGCCGGCTGGGTGCGGTCAGCACTGGAGAGGGCCATCGCAGAGCATCCTTCAGACCCTCGATATCGTGCCGCGCTTGGCTTGACATTCGCCTATCTTGGTCAGAAAGACGAGGCTATCCGGGAAGGGGCGCGTGCCGTTGACTTATATCCTGTATCGAAAGATTCTGCCATGGGGCCGTTTTACCTGCTGAACTTGGCTAGAATTTACACTTTAGTCGGTGAGCATGAGAAAGCTATCGAGCAGCTCGAACACCTCATATCAATCTATTCTGCTGAATTTCTCTGGCAGGTCATCTCTGTTCCGCTCTTGCGAATTGATCCGATGTGGGATTCACTCCGTGTTTATCCAAGATTTCAACAATTGCTCCAAGAGAATCTGAGGAGTGCTCTTCCTTCTGTTCCTTGGGCAGTTCATTAAAAGCAAGACAGCCAAACGGGAACGTCCCCAATTGACTCTTTTTTCATGAATTGATATTCTTTTGCAGCACAATCAACGAAAATGGGTAATGAATGTCCTAAATGCCACTCGGTGAATCCAGATAACAGCCGCTTTTGCAACAAATGTGCAACACCACTTCCCCCAGCAAAGGATATCTCTTCCATCCCCACGGGAACCCGCGAGACGCCTGTAGATGAAATAATTCGAGGGGGAACTTTTGCAGGCCGGTATGAAGTGATCGAAAAGCTGGGAGAAGGGGAGATGGGCATTATCTATAGAGTTGAGGATAAGAAGATCAAAGAAGAAGTGGCTCTTAAAATCATAAGGCCGGAGATTGCCGCAGATAGAAGAACCATCGAGCGTTTTTCCAATGAGCTGAAAGTTGCCCGTAAGATTGTACATAAGAATGTCGGCCGGATGTATGACCTCAATGAAGAAGAGGGCACTCACTTTATCACTATGGAATATGTGCCCGGAAAGGATTTGAAGAGCCTGATCCGGATGACAAAACAGATGAGTGTGGGGACAGCTATTCGCATTGCTAAACAGATATGTCAGGGGCTGGCCGAGGCCCATCGAATGGGAACCATGCATCGCGACTTGAAACCGAATAACATCATAATAGATAAACAGGGGACTGCTCGGATAATGGACTTTGGTGTTGCCCGGTCTCTTAAGATAAGAGGAGTAACAGGTCCGGAAGTGATTATCGGGACACCGGAGTATATGTCTCCTGAACAAGCGGAAAAAAGCGATATCGACCAGCGCTCAGATATTTATTCGTTGGGAGTGATTCTCTATGAAATGACAACAGGACAAGTGCCTTTTCAAGGGGATACGCCTCTGAGTATAGCGGCAAAACACAAAACAGAGATAGTTCCTGAGCCCAGGACATTCAATGCACAAATTCCTGCTGCACTCAGCCGAATGATTCTCAAATGTTTGGAAAAAAATAAGGAAAAGAGGTATCAGAGGGCTGAAGATGCTTTTGCAGACCTTAAGAAAATTGAGGAAAGCATTCCCTCTTCAGAGAAGGTTTTTCCGGAAAGGAAGCTCCTGACTTCGACAACAAAGCTTGCCCAGACATTGAGAAAGCGATGGGATTTTATTGCAGTATTCTTTCTCGTGGTGGTAGTCGCTTGGTTCGTTTTTCAGTACATCAGGAATCTAGAGCCGAGACTCCCTTCTTCAGAGGCATCGGTCTTAGTTGTTCTTCCCTTTAGAAATTTAGGGCCCCCTGAAGAAGAATACTTTGCAGATGGTATAACCGAGGAAATTACCGGCCGTTTGGCGGCCATACATGGACTGAGTGTTATTTCCAGGACCAGTGCACTCCAGTATAAAAATACAGAAAAAATGACCAGGATAATTGGAGAAGAACTCAAAGTGGATTATGTGCTTAAAGGCACTGTGCGATGGGAGAAGACACCGGAAGGAAAAGGTCGAGTGCGCGTCACACCGCAGCTTATCCGCGTTTCCGATGATACACACATCTGGACCCAACGTTACGACCAGGATATCGAGGATATTTTTTCGGTTCAGTCTGAAATAGCCGAACAAGTTGCCAGACAGTTGGATCTTACACTCCTGGAACCAGAGCGCAGGGCTTTGTTTGCCCGGCCGACAGACAATCTTGAGGCCTACGATCAATACCTTCGTGCGGGTGAGGTCGAGAGCAGCGGGTGGCTTCATTGGGATATTCGAGAGATTGAGCAGGCCATAGGGATGTATGAGAGAGCCACAGAGCTAGACCCAGACTTCACCCTAGCCTATATTGCTCTTTCTAAGGTCGAATCATTTATGTACATTTCCGGAATGGATCATACAGAGGAGCGGCTGGCAAGGTCTAAGGATGCAGTGGACAGCGCATTGGCGCTTGAACCTGGCTTGCCTGAAGCACAGGAAGCGTTGGCCTTTTATTACTACCGGGGTTTCCTCGATTATGAACGGGCAACGGATATTTTGGAATCAATCCGGAGATCACGACCCAATTATAAGCTTTCACTGCTTGGATATATTCAAAGGCGGCAGGGCAGGTGGGAGGAGTCCCTGGAAACTCTCGAACATGAATTTAGAGGCAATCCACGTGATTCTGATCTTGCCCATCAGATTGGACTGTCCTACATGTGCATGCGTAGGTACGAAGAAGCTGAGGAGTGGTTCAACAGAGCAATAATGATTGATCCGGAGAAGGTGAATTCTCATTTGGCAAGGGCTAGAATTCCTTTTCTTGCAGAAGGAAATATTCAAGAAACTCAGGTTTTGCTGGGTACATTCCCTCACAGCCAGATTACTGAGGTCACCAGGTTTGACCTTGGGATGGCTGAGAGAAAATTCCAGGAGGTTCTTGAACGCCTCGAATTTCTGCCCTTTGATTCTTTTGAAGGAGATTTTTATTATTTCCACAAAAATCTGGCCAGTGCCATTTTGTATCATGCCATGAATGAATTAGTACTGGTGAGGAGTAATGCGGAGACTGCGCAGGTGGCTTTAGAACAACTCATTGAGGAACGTTCTGGAGATGCGAAGCTCTATGCAGCGCTTGGATTAGCGTATGCCTACTTGGGGGAAAGTCATGAAGCTATCAGGGAGGGAACTCGGGCTGTAGAGCTTTATCCGGTCTCCAAAGATGCTTTTGGCGGGCCTCGCTACATCTTGAGTCTGGCTGAAATTTACACTGTGACCGGGCTGTACGAGGAAGCCATCAACCTTCTTGAATTCTTGATGTCTGTTCCGGCTGGCGACTATGTTTCTGTGCCGGTCTTGCGCCTCGATCCGAGGTGGGATCCTTTGCGGGGTCACCCGAGATTCCAGAGTCTGGTCCAGTAAAGCTGTATAAATAGTGAGGGACCTAAATAATTGAGGGCAGTTGTACTCGCTCGATAATTCGGTAATCTTTAATTAAAGAGACTGAAGATAAAGGTGTCATTGCGAGCGCAGCGTGGCAATCCCATAAAAAGGATATCTTTATTTCCTTATTGACTTCATTTCATTTTATGAGATTGCCACACTCCCTTTGGTCGCTCGCAATGACACAAGGTCGAGATTGCTGTGTATGCAATGAAATCGAGTGTTCAAGGATACAAGACTCCTTTTGTCTACTCGCAGTGAGATCAATTATGTGGTTAGGACAAAATTTTTTTAAAAAATTGCTTGAAGATTTTTAAATTATATTATAAGCTCAGAAAAGCTAAGAGGGACGGAGCGATAAAAAATCATTATTCCTCATTTTTTTGACTTTTTTGAATATTCTCCACTATAATGTGGTAAGATAAGTTATGTAATTAGCTGGCTGGAGAGGATCCTCCTTAGCCCCGCTTCCTTTTCCAAACCTTGGCGCCTCGACAGCCAGCGCCTCTATATTCACACTCCAAATCAAGCTGGAATTCCAAATCTGGTTGCATCCAGACAGACTTCTTTATTGAAGAAGAGCATAGAGGATTCAATACAGAGGACAAAGCAGAAAAAAGGGGATAGGCCCCTTTTTCTTCACTTTTTTTTCAATTTCCTTACAGGATTGCCAAGTCGCTTCGTTCCTCACAATGACAGAAAGGCGAGGTCAGGCCTTATCCTTATCTTATTATGAGGATTAAAAGGGACAGCCAAAAAAAAGGGGCCTGTCCCCTTTTTCACTTTTTCAAAAACTTTTTCAAAAAAAGAAGCAAGGCCCTTTTTTCTACTTTTTTTCTAATTAAATAATACCGCTTTTGTGGACGAAGCGCGGTAGCCCGGGAATCACGATTCGCGAATAATCCCGATTATTATTTCTTTTTAGACATCTCTTTGAGATGGTCTTTCAGTTCAAGGTGGTCAATGCCCTCCTCAAGCCATTTCGGTGCCGGTTTTCCTTTGAGGTGGTGGTCGAAGAATTGCTGCATCCGAATGGTGTAGTCTCTTTGGTTTTCTGGTTTTCGCAGCCCGTGATTCTCACCTTTGTACTGGAGCATGACCACGGATTTTCCGAGGCGTCTGAGTGTGTTGAAGTATTCAATTCCCTGGTTCCAGTCCACAGCACCGTCTTTATCGTTGTGGAGGATAATCAGCGGTGTTTTTACGTTTTCTGCAAAATAGACAGGGGAGTTTCGGGTGTAGGCCTCGATGTTATCCCAATAACCGCCCTCGAACCGTCCCTGGCTGCTCTCAAAAATGGGCTGATTCGCAGATCCTGAGTTCCAGTAAATGGAGCTGTACATGCTGATCATGTTGGTGAGCGGGGCTCCGGTGACACAGGCCTTGAAAATATCTGTCTGAGTCACCAGGAAGGAGGATTGATAGCCGCCCCAGGAATGTCCATGAATGCCAATTCTGTCTTTATCCACGACTCCGGTTTCAACTGCCGCTTTAATGGCCGGCAGAACACACCACACTGAGGACATCCCGGGATCATTCACTTTGTAGGCGATATCCGGCATCAATACAGCATATCCGTTGCTTGTGTACACGGATTTGTTAAAGCCTCTCGCTGAGGGCGCATAATAGCGGTTAAGCCCTTGAGAGAGTTTTTCGTAGATATAGACAATAGTCGGATAACTTTTCCCTTTCTCGTAATTTGCGGGCAGAAAAAGAGCGGCTTGAAGTTTATCGCCTTTATCGCTCTCGTAATCGAGAAGAATGCTGCCTGAAGACCAGAGGAATTCTTTCTGCTGAGGAAAGGCTTCTGTTATTCTCGACCCTTTTTTAAGGGAGCTGTCAGTGACATAGTAGTCTGGATAATCTTTGTAGGTTTGCCTGGTGTAGAGATAGACATCTGCCTTTTCAGCCTTGCGGATTGAAAATGCGGCATCATCCCAGAACAGCATTTTGGCTCCGGGTTTTCCTTTCTCCACAAGCGCAACCCCTCCTTTTTTTGTCCATTCGCCATAAGTGCTTATATAAAGCGGTTGTGAAAGATCTATGCCCTCCTCTTCGGGATCGAGTCTGTAGCGGCTCCTGTGGCGGATCCCATCCTTTTTCCCGTTGACTGTGAGGTTGACACCTTTGCCTCCATGGGCAGGGATTTTCCATATATCCCAGTTATCAAAGAGAAGAATATAAGCATCATCATTTGTCCACCCGATACGTGGGTAAATAGGTGGCTTGATGACATTATGGTCATCTTCTTCGTTGATGAATGAAGTCGGCACGTCCTTGGTTATGTTGAATTTTTTTCCTGTGGCCATCTCGTAGGTGTAAAAATGCCCGTCATCATAAAACAGGAAATGAGTTCCTTTCGGTGATGACATAAAAGACCAGCGGCATTTTTTAAGCGCGAGTTTTCGGGCTCCTGTTTTCAAGTCAATCATATAGACATCCTGGTAACGCCGTCCCTCAAGATTTCCGATCAGCTCGTATTCTTGATTATCGAGGCCGATAGCCCAGCGGTGTTTGGGATTGGCTGTTACCTGTCTCACGTCTTCGTCAGCGAGCCTGATAAACTTCTTTTCTTTGACGCGGTAAATACAGAGAAAATTGAAATTCTTATCCCTGTTTTCTTGAACCTGCTGCATGGATTGGAGTCTTTTATCCAGCCAGTGCCAGATGACAAGGTCGGCTGGCTCTTCCTCTTCTTCTTTTGGCTTGGGCTTTGCCTTCGGTCCCGGTTTTTCTTTTTTCTTTTCAGGAGTTTCTTCAGGCTTGTCCTTTTCTTTTTCCGCTTTCTCTTTTTCTTTGTCTTCTTTCTCTTTGACTTCGTGAATGCCGAACAGAATTCCGGATGAATCTTCTGTCCAGACTGGTGTTCGGTTCGGGCTGATTGTCATGCCTTCCGGGAAATTTTTATCCTTTGCGGGTTCATATACAGTTTTTTGGGGGGAGCCTTTGACAAAATTAGTGAAACCGAGCACACTATAGAGCTTGTCTTCATAGTTTTCGTCTTCTTTCCCTTTTAGAACAGCTAATCCTTCTCCCTCTTCTGTCCAGTTCAGCCTCTTGTAAACCGCTTCGTCATTATCAAGTGAGAGAACGACACCTGTTTGCATATTTCTCAGTTGGATTCCGTTCCCGCTCATCTCTTTGGCGTCGACCACCATGGCCAGCCAAAGGCCTTTCTTGTCAAACGCATACTCGGATACATTCCCGATGTTGAGCTCTTTGGAAGAGCCGAGCTCATGGAGAATCAGGTCTATCCCGCTCCATTTTTCCTTTTCTTGAGCCTGGGATTCAGGCGGATATTTGTGGAGAGCCATCCATTTGGCCGTCTCACCGGAAAAAGTAAATTTCTGCGTCTTCTCGAACTCGACCTTTTTGCCTGATGAAAGATTGAGTAGCGCGACTTTATTGTAGAGTTTTTTCCTCTGTTTTCTGAGCGTTTTCGCTTCCTTTTCTGTGGGGTAAATTGTGAAACCCAGCCACTTGGAATCCTCAGAGAAAGAAATAGCTCCAGCGGCGAACCGCGCCGCTTCGCCGATTGGGAATTTGTATTCCTTATCTCCTTTTGTTTGCCTGACAATGACCTCGCTGTCTCCTTTGTTCGGGGAAAGGCTGTACGCGAACCACTGGCCGTCGTTAGAAAGAATGGAGCTTCCTATGCTTTTCCAGGCGAGGATGTCTTTGAGCTCGATGGGCCTGGGCTTTTGAGGCGCCGCTTTTTCTTCCTGGAGAGAATAGCCGGGAAGGACCAGAAATACCCATAAGAGAATTATCAGTATGACTTTTGTTTTTCTTATCATTTAATCCTCCTTCACAAATATTTATTTAGAATTTTGCAGGCGCAAAAATTTGAATAGGTATGAAATTTTGAAGCTCATATTTAGAGTTTGCTCCACATTAACGCGATTGATGACATCGCGAGTGACTGTAAGGAACATGGCAATCTTAGTCATGTTATTGCAAGCGAAGCGATCTCATGCTCTTGTCATTGCAAGCGAAGCGTGGCAATCTCATAAAGATAAATACTTTTTTTTGAGATTGCCGCACTCCCCTTGGTCGTTCGCAACGACAAATCACCTTGCGAGATTGTCCCATCACTTCGCTCCTCGCAATGACAATTCAACTCGTGAGTTTGCCATGCTCCTTCTAGTTGCTTGCTGTGACATTAATCATACCACTTTATTAAATGCCCGAATTTAGCTCTTTTTAATAAAGGTGGTCTTATAAAGATAGAAAATCGCTCCGAAAAAGTCAAAGAGCAAAATTATGATACCTATGCTATCATTTTTTCGAAGTTCTTATAAACACTTTTTGAGGAACGGGCGTAATAGAAGTGAAAAAGACGAATCACATGAATGACACTCAGTTAGTAAGGGAATGTCTGCATGGAGAAACGGAGGAGTTCAGAAAAATAGTGGAAAAATACAGAGGGAAGGCCATGGCTTTAGCTTTAAACATCCTCCGAAACCGGGAAGATGCTGAAGACGCCTGTCAGGAGATGTTTTTGCAGACCTACTACAATCTGGATAGATTCGATATGAAGAAAAGTTTTTCCAATTGGCTCTTCTCGATTCTATACAAGCGCTGCCTTGACTTGCTGAGGAAAAGACGCCGGTTCTTTGATTTTTATAAAAAAGCAAAAGGGGAAGCCGCAGGAATGGCACGCTCCCCGGTTTTGAGCCCGCCGGTACACAATCCTCATCTTCACAGTCTTCTGGAGAGGTTGAGCCCCAAAGAGAGAACCACACTTTATCTCTGGGCAAGTGAAGGGTATACGAGTCAGGAGATATCCGAAGTGTTGAAATGTTCTCCCAACACGGCAAGGATCCACCTTCACAAAGCCAGAAAAAAAATCAAGTTTTTACTGGAGAAAGAAAATGTTTAGGTGCAAACTCATTGATTTCATTTTCACCGCTTTCCCCATAAAACGTTGGCAGGGATTTTTAATCCGCCGCCATATCCAGAAATGTCCGGCCTGCCTCAGCCGGTTGGCCGATGTGGAAGAAGTGAGACCATTATTGATTCAAGAGAGTGAACTTGAGGACCTGGAGACTATGTGGCCAGCGGTAAAGGCCAGGATTGATGAGGGAAGGGAGGAGAAGAGAGCCCCTCTGGGGCACCGGTGGAAATGGGTGGTTGCGGCTGCCGTTCTATTTGCTGCAGTGGCCGTATGGCTCTGGCTCTTTTTACCAATATCACCAGGAAAAGGTTCATCAGAGGAACCTCTTGCCGGGCAGTTCCGGATCGATTACATAGAGATTGAGAATGAACCGGCCCAGGCTTACATCTATCATCCTCAGGATTCGAATACATACTTTGTCTGGGTTGAAAAGAAATCATAAAGGAGGACTATCGTGTTTAAGAAAAACCTGATTGTGTTCGTTGGATTTCTGATGGCTGTTTCTCTCCTTCATCTTCGAGCATCCGAAATACTGAATATTAAATTGAGAGTCTATGAAGCGGCCAAAGAAGGGACTCTCGCACCTCTTCGGTTTGTGACCTCTTCCTTTCTTCAACCTACGATCTCTGCCACCATCCAGACCGAGTTTGAACTGGAAAATGAGAGAGAAAAAATTAAAAGAGTCTTTAATTTGCAGAATGTGCGCTTGTTGACTGAAGCGGATTTAAAGGTTGGAGAACGCGTGCAGGAAATGGCCCGGCATTATTTTCGTCTGAACGGCAATGAGTACCTCTTAGCGATCCGATTGACCGAATGGGAAGGGATGGGTCAATTCGTTATTTTTGTTAATGAAATTGTCGAGGATAAGCATGAGAACATATTGACGACAGGAATCACGCTGCCCGGGGGAAATGCGGCTGTTTTCGGATTTGAAAACAGGAAGGGCCAGCCCTATTTTCTCTCTTTCCACATCACCAGTGTCATTGGGCCTGATGGTGAAATATTGCCTCCCCCCCCACCGCCGCCGCCTCCCCCTAAAAAGAGAACCCAAACTCCAAAGCCTCCGGAAAAAGAAAGCTTACTGCCACCGCTGCCACAAGCGCCACAACCACCACCACCTCCGACAGAGAAAGAACTTAAGGAATTTGCCAAAGGGGCTGTTGTTGCTGTCGGTGAGATCCGGCCCCCGAGGCTTCTCAAAGAAGTTCCCTCCATTTATCCAAAAATCGCCAGACAGGCAGGAGTTAAAGGGACCGTGGTGTTGGGTGTCAGGATCGATGCCAAAGGCAGAGTTACTGAAGTTAAAGTTTTGAAATCGATTCCTTTGCTGGATCAAGCAGCTGTTGACGCAGTCAGGCAGTGGAGATATGAGCCTTTTCTTTCTAAAGGCATACCAACCCCGGTTGTATTTTCTGTAACAATTACTTTTAATCTGAAGTAACGAAGAGACGCGACAGATTTATTTTTTCAATGATACTACATCTCTTATGGCTGGATTTTGAAAGGAAGGATTGTCTCGTTTGATGGTTGAGTTAAATATTATTTCAGGGTGAGTACAGCCGAGTTGCTTCTTTTGGAAGCGAAGAAGTGGCATCGATCTGAGAATAATCCAGTTCAGACCCCAGAAGGCTGTGGGGGATGAGATAGACAGCCATTAGTAATATCGAAGCGCTCAGCACCCACCAGCGGGCGGGCTTTCCGCGTCGTCCGGCAATCAGAGCCGCGATCCAGCCGATCATGGCAATAAGCGTTTTGTTGTCCGTCAGGTCGGTTCCAAAAGGGAATCCTGTCCAGAGGTCTCCGAACGCAAATTTTTGAACCAGTGGACCGAGGATAAATCCGCCCACGAACAAGAGACCAGTTGTCCAGAGAGCCAGTTTTCTCGGATTGCCTTTCGGATTGAGCGCCTCGATTCCAGCTCGTGTGGAAAACAGCATGGCGAGGAACATGATGATGATGTGAGGGGCGAGAATGACACCGGGAACAGGGTCTTTGAAGCGGATGATCACGGATTCTTCCCCGGTTAAAGATATCTCTTTTCCTTGAGAGGCTAATAATATTCTATATTCCAGTTTTCCCGCAGAGGGCTGTTTGGGAAGACTGCCGGCCAGGTCGTCTTCGGCTCTGTTCATGGGAATCCTTGTCCAGGGATCGTCAGTTTTATATCTTTTATAGATGATAGTCGCTTTGATTTCTGCATTTGGCACTTTGACCTGCACTTCATGATCATTCGTCGTTTCAGGGTCCCGTTCTAATTTGTATGTAATTTCGGTTTCGTTAAGTGTGGCTTTGCCTCTAAGAGGATGAGTGGGTCCTGTCATTCTCTGATAGAAAGCCGCAGAAACTGTGATGAGGAAGGCAATGATCCACAAAAGCACTTTTTTCATCTCTTTCTCCTGCTCAGCTCTTCAATTTAATTATCCAAACGTTTGAAAAAAAATTAAAAGAGGATTTTGAATAAGAAAAATTCAGCTTGGATATTATTTTAATCTTGAATATTGAGTATATACTAAATCCAGGATCGTTCGCAAGCGTAAATATTATTAATTCCATAGGAAAACCAGGTATTCCGTCTTGTGAATCACTTTTCAGTGATGGATCCGAATGACGGGCCACAATTGGCCACCTGTTTATTTATGTGTTTGACCATGACTTCTTTACTGTGGTATGAATAGTCGAAATCTAAACAGAATGAATTCACATGCAGAGATCACAGATTTGGAGCAGGCAGTAGAATATGGCTCCAACTAATTGAAAATAAAAATATTCTAGAATATTTGAATCTTTTTTTCACTCGAGCAGTATTTATTAGTAAAAAGAAATGAATATCCCGCGTTTAACCCAGGAGGAATGAAATGAACATAGAATATTTCGAACCTCTCAGCCGGGCGTGGAGCCGGATGAAGATCGCTCTGTTTAAACCCTTTGATATCACGAAGTGGTTTGTTATCGGATTCAGTGCTTTTCTGGCCGGATTAACAGAGGGGGGGCGTGGGCCCAATTTATCAAGCGGGGCCGAGGATGCGAGTTTCCGTGAATTCATCGAATTTCCGAATACAGCATGGGAATGGCTGGTGGATCATCCGGGGTGGTTCATCGCCATCGGGTCAATCACGGTGGTTTTATTTGCAGTTGCAATAACTTTCACCTGGTTGAGTTCAAGAGGCAATTTTATGTTTCTGGATAATGTGGCTCAGGATAAAGCTGAGATTGCCAAACCTTGGAAGCAGTACAAAACAGAGGGCAACTCATTATTCCTCTGGCGCCTGGTTTTCGGCCTGATTTGCTTCACGCTATTCATCATGTTCTTTATCTTTTTCTTCACGACCGGTGCTTTTATCTACAGAGAAAGTCTTTATAGGCATGTTCCCGTCCCTTTTCTTGTGGGGATGGGCCTGCTTTTCTTTTTCATGCTTATAATCATCGGGTACATTTCGATGTTCTTGAAGAGTTTCGTGGTCCCCATCATGTACAAGAATCACATCAAAACGACACAGGCCTGGAGTCGATTTCTGTCATTATTCGGGAAGCACGCCTTTCACTTTATCTTATTCGGGATTTTCGTTTTTCTCCTAACAGTTATGTTCGTGCTTTTGATAATTGTGGCCGGCTTGTTAACCTGCTGTATTGGCATCATACTGTTGATTATCCCTTATATAGGGACAGTCGTTTCCCTGCCTGTCTGGTACACTTTGAGGGCTTTCAGCCTGGAATACCTGGCGCAGTTCGGACCGGAATACGATGTGTTCCCGCCAGCCGAGGCACCAGTTGAAAGTGCCGCAGCTTAGATGAGGAAAGTGACAAAAATGATACAGGATTTGATTTGTATTCTTTTAATTACAGCTTGAAGGTTCGAATGAACATGGAGGTCGATCAATGAAAAAAGGAATCTTGATTTCTACTTTCATAGTTTTCATCATTATGATTTCCTGCCAAGGGCAGAATAAAGATGAATTTGGGACTCTGGATAATACACAAGAAGAACAACCTTATGCTGTAGCGGAGAAAATTGACAGCAATATTTTATCGGCGATGGATGAATTAAGAAATGGAAACGTTATTGAAGGGGCTGATTTTCTCCTTGAAATCGTCTTGTTGACAAGGCCAAAGGAATATATGCCAGAGGGCTTCGAGGAAAAAATTTCATTGGCAAGAGACCACTTTCGCGGTGGAAATCTAAGCGAAGGAATCAAGCTGGCTTCGGAAGCCCTCCTACTGATTGAATCCAGTGGAGGTGCCTTAGAAGGAAAAGGAATGGAAGAGCTGAAACAAGTGGCACAAACACAGGAAAAGGACAGCACTCCCCCGATTGCAGAAATAGTGAGTTACAAAATACTGGCTGCTCACCAGCAATTCCAAAGTGGGAACGCAGATAAAGGCGTTGTTCTTCTCCTGGAATCTCTTCAATTATTTGTCCCCCAGAAAAAATAAGAAAATCAAAAGTACGAGCCCATATACCAATTTGAAGCTTTTCTCAGACAAGCAATTGCCGTAACCTTGTCACTTGAACGGACATTTTTGCTAGGCAGAAAGTCAAACATTCTTGTGTCGCGCAAAATAAAAAATTTTTACGCTGCTAAAAACCAGAAGTTTTTGCTTTGCACAAAACCGGACATTTTTGCGTTGCTAAGAACCGGACATTTTCACTTTGCCTTGACACCATCTTAAAAAAATATTTGACTTCGTTTTCTCTTTATGATAAAAAATCCTTTTTTGAGGAGGAGGAGGAGGAGATTAAAGGGTTAAGACTACAAAAAAAACAGGGGATTAAATACCTACTCTCAAGCCAATCCACAACTCTAAAATCTAGAGATATTTTCCATTTAATGAAGCCAAAGTTTCTGTAAGTGTGCCCTTCTGAGGGCAATTTCTTCTCAGAAGGGCTTTTTTTCAGCGCGCAATGGCGCCCTTAAGAATTTAAAAAGGGCTTCACGAATAAACTAATTTTCCTAGAGGGGAAAAGGAGGAAATAATTTGAAAAGAAAAATTTTAAGTATAGTAGCAGGTTTATGTTTTTTGCTCTTCGCTGCAGGATTATACATAGATGCTCCAAAAGCCGAAGCCGCAACACAAACAGAGATAGATGCAGCGATACAAAAAGGTTTAGCGTGGCTGGCCACTCAGCAGGGGGGCGATGGTCGTTTTGGCTCCGGCGTAAATCCGGTGGCCTACACTGCAGCCGCAGTACTGGCCTTTGAGAATGAAGGACATTTCCCCGGAGGAGGCACAGAGTATTCAGACGAGGTTGAGAGAGGCCTCGATTTCATCTTCGGGTATGCCAGGATAAATGCAATTTCCGTGCAGCCTCATGGCGATCCTGATACCAATGGAAACGGAACTTACGTTTCTTTTTGGGACGACAACTATAGTCGGCAGGTCTACGAGACCGGAATGGTCATGCAGGCCATCGTGGCCAGTAACACGCCAGATCGCACTGTCACTACCGGACTATGCGCTGGTTGGACCTATCGGGAAGTAATGGAGGATCTCGTTGACTGGGCTGCTTTTGGTCAGGTCGATTATGGTAGCGGCAGGGGTGGTTGGAGATATTATGCCAACTACAGTAATTCTGACAATTCCACTGCCCAGTGGCCGGTCCTCGGGTTGGTTGCCGCAGAACAATGGGGCATTTTCGCACCGGATTTTGTCAAGGAGGAACTGAGCGACTACTGGATCGATTACATTCAGAACGATGTCGATGGAGACGCCTTTGATGGTGGCTCAGGATATTCTTATCCATCTGAGTGGGTCAATATATCTAAGACAGGCGGCCTTCTTGTAGAGATGTATTATGTGGGCGATGACAAGGATACAGCCCGGGCAGTGGCGGCCATCAATTACATCAATTCCCGCTGGAACAGCGCCCTGGGTAATCCATATTATCCGTGGAGCGGTAACAGAGGCCACTCTTATGCCATGTTCAGTGTATTCAAAGGGCTGGAGCTCATGGAAGTCGATACCATACACAGCGCACCTGGCCACTCACCAGACACGGAAGTTGGTGATTGGTGGGGTGACTACTGCGATTACCTGGTGAATACTCAGATAACAGTGGATACAGATAAAGGATACTGGATTGGCTACTCTTACTGGAACGAATGGCTGAGCACAGCCTGGTATATCGTTATACTTCAAGCGACAGTGTTTCCGGTCCAGGTGACGATCGATGCTCCGGAATGCGCCTGTGATACTGAAAGCTATGATGTGCATATCGATTACTCCATTGAGAGATTTCCGGCGACTGGAACACTCGAAATATATGAGGATGATGAACTAGTGGATGTGGTTGATATTGTTGATTTTCAAGGGACGGAGACTTATATTCACCTTGCTGATCCAGATAATTCAGGAGAACATACCTGGAGGGCTGTCCTGAATGTCACAGGTGGAGGTATCTCAACCCAGGCCGAGGACTCAGATTCTCTGGATGTTTGTGAAACCCCGCAAGTTGGAGACGTTCCAGACCAGATAACGCCTTTCACAACTTTTGACCTGGATGACTTCCTCACATACGAAGGCGGCCTTGAAGTATCTTGGTCGGCAAGCGATCCTGGCGGAGGTTGGACAGTGGCTATCGACGGGGAGAACGTAGTGACTGTCACATCCCCTGTGGATGCCATTGATCCGGTCACCGTTACGTTTACAGCCAGTGTTGAGTGCTGTACTGATGTCACCTGCAGTGATAGTGACGATGCTCTTTTCACTCCCAATCGGCCACCCGTGGCTGATGCCGGAGATGACCAGGTTGTGGAGCAAGCTTACCTGGGCGGAGCCGATGTCACGCTTGATGGCTCAGGTTCTTCTGATCCGGATGGGGATGATATCACCTATCTCTGGACGTGGGACAGCAGCTCAACAACAGGAGTCAGTCCCGTCATATCGCTTCCACTGGGAACCACTGCCATAACCTTAGTCGTCACTGATACGAAAGGAGCGGTTTCAGAGCCAGATGTCGTGGTGATTGAAGTCGTCGATACCACTGCACCCGAAGTCTCCTGTGTGGAGAGCGTGAATCCGCACGGCAATAATATTCCAGGTGAAAATCGATCGGATAATGCCGTAAGTAAGGGTAAAAACCCGGATGGATTCTACCAGATCCTTGCAGAGGACATCTGTGATGCCGAGCCAGAAATATTCGTCGGTACGAGTGATAATCCGAGACTTTTCGGGCCCTTCACCAGTGGAATCGTGATCAAGTTCACTGAAGCCCCAGGAGTTTCTCCTTCCATGAAGAAGATAGGAAGCGCCAACGGACAGGCAGGAGCCGTCACCTGGCACATCACCCTGCCCGCCGATCCGGTTATAACGGTTGTTGACGACGCTGGAAATGTAACGGTTTGCACGGACTGTCTTGTACCGCCTCCATTGAAATAAAGTAGATACAGCTAAACATCTAAAAGATCCTGAAGGAGGGGACGCCGGGAGAGGCGTCTCCTCCTTTTTATCTCAAACAGGAAATGCCATCCGTGAAGCCTGTTGATACGATTCCCAGACAGTTGCGGTTGGCATTATCCAAAATCCTAAGGGACGAAAAGTGATGATGCGGCATGTTTCATTAGTCGGCGTTCTGTCAATGTTTTTGTTCAGCATAGCTGGCTGCCTGTCTGTCCTCCGGCGTCCTGAGGTGTTTGTAGAGGATTTTGAAAAAGGCCGTTTGGACATCTCTCGGTGGGAAGTGACTTCTGACGGTAACTTTGCAGAGGCCATTATCGATGTGGTTGACGTCGCCCCTGGCGAAGAGACTGATTACCGCTTGAGACTCCGGGCGAATACCATTGGCACGTCTGACCCGTTGAAGTTTCTTGGGCTGAGAAGCAAGAACACGGTGGATTGTGAAGAGTTAAAGGCCATCATGTTCGACCTCGATTGGAATAAGCAAACCAATGGCTCTTACCTCACCGCTTCATTCTATCTCTGTCCCTCAGTGAGCGACAATCCCAGAGAAGAGAGCGACTGGCTAATGTTTGAGTATGTGGGCGTCCCCCCCGGCCGAAACGTTCGCATTAATATCCTGGCAAAGGTGGATGGAGTCGTCTATCCGCTTCATATGGATTGGGGACCACGGGATAATAATGGCAGGCCGCTCGGTTATCCGTTGGGTCTTTCCAGCCATAGGATCAACATATTCTTTGATAAGAGCCGCATGCGAGTGGTCCAGGACGATGAGGAGATCTTCCCTCTATCAAAACATAATCTGAACTTCACAGCTGCGTACATTTATCTCCAGATGAGCAGCGGCACAAATTATCCATCTCGCGAAATCTACTTCGACAATATCATAGTCCGAAGTCCCTCATTAGATTGACAGCTTCCTCAGTCTGCTTTTTTCACTTTCGTAAATATCCAAGTAAACCTTTTTAGATGTCAATTCGTCTTAATATATAAATGCCTTTTGCATACAAATAGGAGGAATGGATATGAGACTTTTATCCAGGGCAGAAGAGATCATACTCCTGGCTATCTTCAAACTCGAAGGCAATGCCTATGGCGTGCCGATAAGAGACCGGATACATAAGGATATCGGCCAGCACTGGTCCTTCGGCGTTATTTACAAAACCTTGAAGAAGATGAGTGCCAAAAAGTACGTGAGAAAGATCGCGAGCCGCCCCGTCGCTGAACGCGGGGGGAGAAGCCGGTATTATTATGAGATAACTCCCCAAGGCATTTCCGCTTTAAAAGAGATTCGTCAAGTCCATTCTTCTGTCTGGAATAGGGTTAAACATCTCTCTCTGGAGAAAAAGGGAGAATAGACGGTGAAGAGAGTCGAGAAAGCCCCTCTTATTCCTTATGTTTTCCTCAGGCTGCTTCTCAGAGGGGAAGACTTTCATGAATTTTCTGACGATATCGGTGAGATCTACCAACAGATGATCGTCAGCGGACCAAAATTTAGAGCCAGGGCCTGGTATTGGTTCCGCGTGATCGAATGCATTCCCGGCCTCATCAAGGATAAAATTTACTGGAGGTTGACGATGATAAAGAATTATTTGAAGATCGCTTTGCGAAATTTTCAAAAGCATAAAGGATATTCTTTTATCAACATCGCCGGTTTCGCAATAGGTATGGCCTGTTGTCTGGTCATCCTCCTCTATGTCCGCCATGAATTGAGCTATGACAGGTATCATAAGGATGCCGAAAGGGTATGCCGGATCGTTCAGGACATCCGCACTAAAACTGCAAATCGTGTTTTTGTTCCAGTTTCACCCATGGTGGCTCCAACATTGAAATCCGATTATCCTCAGGTGGAATACGCTGCCCGGGCATTTACCTTTACGGGTTCCCGGTTGGTCAGGCAGAAAGACACATTCTTCTATGAAGACCGTTTCATGTACGCGGACCAGGAACTGTTTGATGTTTTGACTTTTCAGTTTATCCAGGGAAGTCAGCAGGAAGCCCTGACGCGTCCGAATACGCTGGTGGTGTCACAGAGGATGGCGCAAAAGTATTTCAGCAACGCTAATCCCCTTGGAGGCACTCTGGAGATCAATCAGCAGGAATACGAGATAACAGGAGTGGTGAAGGATTGCCCGACAAATACGCATTTGAAGTATGAGCTGATCGCTTCTTTAGAGACGCTCAAAGACTGGGAGGAGATGTCCAACTGGTATTCGACTATGTTCTACACCTATCTAAAGCTTAAGCCTGGTGTGAATGTTGAAGAGTTTTCCTCTCAAATCAGCCATCTTGCCGATAAATATGTCGGTGAACAGTTGAAAACCTGGGGATCGATTTATCATTATTTCTTGCAGCCGTTGTCCAGTATTCACCTTCATTCTCATCACCGGTATGAGACCGAGCCTCCGGGAAATCCTGTCTATATCACAATTTTTTCCTTTGTGGGCCTTTTCATTCTCATCATTGCCTGTCTCAACTTCATGAACCTTTCCACGGCGCGCGCCGTGAACAGGGCTAAGGAAGTGGGTTTGCGCAAGGTCGTGGGCGCTCAAAAGCAGCAGCTCATCGGCCAGTTCTTGGGAGAATCGCTCCTGGTGGCGTTTCTGTCATTGGGCTTTGCCATGCTCATTGTCCGGTTTGCGATTCCTCTCTTGAACGATTTGACCGGTATATCCCTGAGCTTTGATGCACTTCTGATGCCTGGGGTGCTGCTCTCCCTCATTGGCGGTGCAGTCCTCGTGGGGATGGCTGCAGGCCTGTATCCTGCATTTGTGCTGTCTGCTTTTAGGCCGGCTGTCACTCTAAAAGGAGTTCAGGGGGCTGGTTCTCGCGGCTTAGCCTTACGGACTGTTCTTGTGGTCGTCCAGTTTGCCATTTCTGTCATGCTTATTATCGGAACACTTACCATGTACAAGCAGTTCAACTTCATGAAGAATCAGTATTTGGGATTTGAAAAAGAGCAGAAACTCATCCTGCCTCTCCGGGGCGGGATCAACATCCAGGAGAATTTTCGATCTGTGAAGGATAGGCTTTCCAAACACAGCTCTGTAACCGGTGTCACAGTCTCCTCAACCGTTCCAGGGAGAGGTGTGTCTAATTTTGGCGTTGATCTGGTCGGAGAAGAGGATGATAAAAGCCAATCAATGTTTCATATGTATTTTGATGATGATTTTATCCCTGAATATGGAATAGAAATCGTGGCTGGACGGGCCTTTCAAAAAGAGATGAAAACAGACCTCATGGGAGCGTTTCTTATCAATGAGGCGGCAGTTAAAGCCTTTGGGTGGACAAATCCTGAGGAAGCACTCGGAAAGCGACTGCTCACAGGGCATGGAGGCCGAACGAATCCGATCATCGGTGTGACGAAGAATTTCCATTACCGCGGACTCCAATCCGAGGTGGAACCTCTGGTCATGGAATTTTTGCCCTGGACTTTCAGGTACATCACTCTCTCCATAAATATCACTGACTTGAACGATACGTTGGCCTTTGTCAGGTCTCAGTGGAAGGCATTATGGCCGGGCTATCCGTTTGAGCACTTTTTTCTGGATACGGACTTTGACAGTCAGTACCGGGCGGATGAGCAGATTGGGAATATATTCGGTATCTTTACTTTCCTGGGATTATTCATCGCCTGCCTGGGGCTGTTGGGACTGGCTTCGTTCACGGCGGAAACGCGGACTAAAGAAATCGGTATTCGAAAGGTCCTTGGAGCTCCGGTTGGAAGCATTGTCTTCATGCTCTCCAGGCAGTTCACCAAATGGGTTCTGCTGGCCAACT
>Ga0209635_10000099_pt1 | contig 50047 bp, 55 predicted proteins | sample DeeMarSWOR230_32_FD_187463 | JGI IMG/M metagenome (GOLD analysis project Ga0209635, IMG submission 187463) | Marine sediment microbial communities from White Oak River estuary, North Carolina - WOR-2-30_32 (SPAdes) (version 2) | ecosystem: Environmental > Aquatic > Marine > Intertidal zone >...
AAGGCGAAAATTCCCATAACCAACATAACAAACGAAGCAATCTTAACTGATGATGCTTGCATCTTTTTCACCTCTCGCATAATATGTTTTTAGGGCAATGTATGCAAGTTTATCAACTTGATTTACTACTTTAATAGTTTTGCTTCTTATTGGATGTTTAAAACTATCACAATTAGGTTGTTATTGTTCAGCGTACATCTTCTTCACATAGCACCAATACTTCGTTCTCAGATAGAAAGTAGTTGTATATGTGCTTCCATCTCTTCTTAGCGCATGCTGAACGAAAAAACATTTTGGGGGCTTAAATTATTAACGCAACTTTGAAGATAATAGAATCCAAAGTTTCTTCCATAAGTCATAAAAACTGAGGCAGAATGCAGAAGCATTGGTGATGGGAATGCTCGAAGGTAAGAATGTGAATTTGAGGGTTATGGAGAAAGAAGACCTGTCCCTAGTTACGGAGTGGGCTAACAACCCAGAGTTTAGTGGTGAATACGAACCACTTGAACAAGTGTCTCTTCAGGAAGTAGAAAAGTGGTATGGCAACCTTCGCCCTGAAGAGAAGTGGTTCATCATAGAGAGAAAAGATGGAAACAAAATCGGTCAAGTATTCCACTCTCCCAGAGGACCACATTTCGTCATAGGCTACAAACTACTTCCAGACGAGAGAAACAGAGGCTATTGCACTGAAGCAGTCAAGATTTTAGTAGACTACCTATTTCTTTCGAGAAACATAGTGCGTATTCAAGCTGAAACTAATCCGAGAAATACAGCATCACAGAGGGTTCTAGAAAAAGCAGGGTTCAAAAGGGAAGGGTTGATTCGCAGGTCCGTTTTCATCAAAGGGAAATGGGAAGATGGGTTTCTGTACAGTATTCTCAGAGAAGAATGGAAAGAACCAAAGATTCTCACAAAAATAGCCTAGCAATGATATAGGACCACCAGCAGTCATAGTTTACAGAAGAATGGTATCAAGCAAGCTGAAGCTATGCTTCCTGAGTTTATTAATCTAAGAATTTTCTTAGCCTTAAATTATTAATCCAGTATAAGATGAAAAGCTATAAACAAGTTCACAAATGAAATACGCTAAAGAAGTGATGTTTTATGGCACATGAAGGAATGAAATGTCCTAAGTGCAATAATTACTTGAGTAAAGAGGATATAGAGGACGTCAAGTTTCGAGGGAAAATTGGGGAACATTATGTCTATGTTTGCAAGAAATGTAGGCATATAATAGGATTTAGTTCCATGCACAGAGGCTGAGAAAGAAACATCTGATATTTCAAGATTTACAAAATCTGTGATTTCTTGAAGTGTAAGAACCTAAGGAGAAAATCTGTCTTCTTTTTTCTGTCAAAGGCACAAGAGGCAGAAGCTTTGTTCATCTACGTGAGAGGGCTACCAAGCCGCCTATGATAACCATCAACCCAATCAGAATGAGGATTCCGGGCCAGAAATAGTCGAGAAGCCATAAAATCGCAAGACCAATAAGGAACACACCAAAGGACATAGCGCCCCACAAGCCTCCGCCAGACCCAGGAGGACCAAAACAAGCCTCCCTCTCCTTGACATACGTTGGCCCAGCCCTTTTCTCCACACCTACCGGAGTTCCACATTGAGGACAAAACTTCGCGTCCTCCTTCAACTCGGTACGACACTTCTTACAGAAAGGCAACCAAACGCCTCCATCATTCACGTTTCTTTCTTAACCCTACCGCTCCTACACTTCTAAACATTCAGAAGCTATTTCTTCTGTTCAATTCAGCTCATGTACAATTTCCCGCAACCCAACGGTCCCTGCTAGAAAGGCCAACCTTCTTGAGAAGGCATAGCTGACTAGAAACACGTGAGTGGTTGGGCTGTTTCGGGCATTTCACGTCTTTCTCTCCTCTATTACAAGTTCATACCAATACGAACGTTTCAGATATGCTCCTCTTAGTTTTCAACAAGTGTTTCTAATCTCTAATTGTGAACTTTTAAGCTTATGTGACTGTGACAACACAGCAACAGAAGATTAAATATCTTATACCTAAAAAGACAATTCTTGACAACAGGAAAAGGTGAAATTGATATGAAAGAATGGATGTGCGTGCAAGTTAAGCATCATGACAATGTAGCCAATACAATCGAGAAATTTCAAAAGAACGGTTGGAGTCTCCACACCTATCAAGTGACTGGACGTGATATCTGGATAAACCATTACCTGCTGTTTGAGAAGGGAAAGTGAGCCAAAACAAGCTGACCTTCAATTTTCTCTCTTTCTTACTCAAACCTTAGGTCAAAGTCTTTTACTAAAGGAACTGAAAGATACCGTGCGTGGCCGTTATCCCAAAGCTGAGCCATTTACGCTGTGACATAGGTGCTCAGTATGATCGAGGATTAATCTTCCTCCTACATCTGACGAGGGGTAGCGACGCTGGGAGGCAACATAGAGTTCAAGTTGTAGCTCTTTTCAAAACTCTCTGCGAAACATGCTTGCAAGTAGTTCAAACAGGAAAGCAAAAGCAAATGTGAATAGGAACATTATGTTAATGAAAGCATCCGGATTGCAGGTCTTCGAGAGTCGACATGATGTTAGAGCAAAAAACTGTTGAAACACTGAAAATGATATACGAGAAACTGAAAGGTGAAGAGGTCAAGTGGGTTCTGACTGGAAGCACAAATCTGGCTCTGCAAGGATTGAAAATAAAACCAAAAGATATTGACATCCTAACTGACAAAGAGGATGCATTCAAGATAAACAAGTTGTTGAAAGAGTACGAAACTGAACCTGTGAAGCTCAGAAAATCCAACATATTCCAATCATATTTTGGCAAGTTCAAGATTAAAGAATTAAATGTCGAAGTTATGGGAAATCTGAAGGTAAAAACAGGAGGCAAATGGACTCCTTCTAGAGGATTAGAACATCGAACAACCATTAATTTTGAGGGCATGTATTTACCTGTTCTTTCTTTAAATGAAGAGCTAAAATCATACGAGAAACTTGGGAGAAAAAAAGACTCTATCCGAATTCGGAAAATCAAGGAAGCTCTAAAAAGACTGGGGAATTAGTCAATCGTCATAAGTGTTTATCAACAAAGAGAGAACAAAGATTAAGGAATAATTTGCAAATTATCAAAATGCTTTGAATGTTAGGATGGCAGTAGATTTGACATTAGAATACATTGAAGCTTTAGATTTAAAGACGTTAGTAGATGAGATTACAGATTGTTTGGACCTTTTTCATATAGTGCCTCAATTTGTATACTGTTATCGAAGTAAAGGCTCAAAATCTAAGCATACTATTGCCCGCATTCACGGATTGCGAAAGATATGGCAAGAAGCATTAAGAAGACCACCGACCTATGTTATCGAAGTAATCTCTGAGAGATTTGACAAACTAAGCGATGCAGAAAAGGAAAAGACGTTGATTCATGAACTATTACATATTCCAAAAGGATTTTCTGGAGGCTTCCGTCCTCACAAGGGCTACATTGACAAGAAAAAAGTAGAAAGGTTACATCAAGTCTTGCTGAAGCGAAGGTCCTTGAAATCCGAAGGATAACCTAGTTAATCAATAATCACATCAGAGTTTGTTCTCGTTCACACGCACATAAGAGTTTATTGCTTCTCGCGACCCGGTTAATTTGCCTAAATCTGTCTCTGCTTTGCATCACTATCTTCTTTCTGTGGTAACAGGTTTTTCTCGAGAAAATGTTTGCTATGTCCCTTGGGATAATTTTCAAGCGTCGCAAACAGCGTGTACCCGTTTTTTTCGTAGAAGGGTTTTGCTTCGAAACTGTAAGTGTCTAAGTGAGCGTTTTTGCAGCCAAGCTTGACCGCTTCATTTTCTATCATCTTGAGAAGTTCAGTGCCATGGCCTCTATTTCTGAACGATTCTTCAATCCACAAGAGAGAGATGTAAACCCAGCCACCGAAGATGTTGCCTATTGCGCCACCGACAACCTTGTTCTCTCTATTTCGCATGAATATTTGTACAGTTCTCCCAAGTTCTACGTTACCAAGTTTGCTGATGATATTGTTCCCAAGACCCTCAAGAACCGCTTGGTAGCCGTCTTTTGCGGATTCGAATTCATCAGGCGTTGTGCATATTTGAAACGATAAATGGTTTTCTTCCATATTTCCAACCTTCCAAATATACATATTTTAAACCTTGTTAAAACCTTGTTGAGAAATCGTAACACACGTGGAACTCGCAACACTACACCGTAGCTTTCTATGTTGATTGTACGATGTCAAATAGCTAGAACCTAGATCTCCGTTGATCAATCGCCCATTATTAAACAACTCATGATAGGTGTTGACAGTTTGGGCAGATGAAGCTACTAGTTGAGCCCGTCTTGATTTTCTGTATAGTCGTCTGACAAGTAGGGCATGGGCTACCAGGTTTGTAGGCGATTTTGAATTGCTGTTTGCCATAACCTCCTTTGTTACCATAGAAATCCTTCTCATAGGCTAGACCGCCTAGTTGAATGCTTTCGTTCAGCACTGACCTTATTGACTTGTAAAGAGCTTCGATTTCCATCTCGGTGAGCGAAGGAATCTTTCTTTTCGGGTGTAGTTTTGCGTTGAAAAGGATGTCTTGGATGTAGACGTTGCCGATTCCTGCTATGTTCTTCTGGTCAACGAGGAAATTCTTGATGTTGCCTCGTTTCCCGCTGATTAGCTGCTTGAAATAATTCATCGTAAATTTTTTGTCGAGTGGTGTTATGCCCAGTTTTGCAGTTAGTTTATGTTCGCCAAGCTTGTTTTTGGGCATGAGATGTAGATAGCAGAACCACCAGACGCGGATGGTGAAGCCTGTTTTATCATGCAGAGTGAGCTTTATTTGGTATTTTTCTGGCAGTTGGTCGCCCGGTTTGAAGTGGATCACGTCAGCGCCCATACCGGGATTAAACATGATAACATGGTCTGACTCAAGTCCAATGAAAAGCCACTTACCCTTGCTCTCAACCGACCTGACAGTCTTTCCGGCAACAATCTTCTGGAACTGTTCAAAAGACATGTTTAAACATTTATGATTAGCCACTTCAACTTCAGAAATTTGTTTTCCAACAATTTCATTCTTCATTTGTCTGCCCAGAATGGTTAATTCAGGAAGCTCCATGACAACACTTCTTTCTGAGCTGATAGTCATTGACGACGTTTCAGTATTAGTACTTGTTCACCTAGAGCATGTCTCGTCAGCAAAATTAACCGAATGTAAGTTGCTCCGATTTTAGTGTAAGCAGTGTACTAGTTACCAACCCCGCACTTCTGGGTTATTGTCAATACCATATCTCTTTTTGATGAATTCGATAGTCTTTTTCATCGATGCTTTTAAAGATTCTAACTCTTTCGGATCCTTCTGGAGACAAGCCCACTCTGGAACCTTCTGTCCTGGAACTGCCACCGCATAGCAATCGGTTAAATCCCCCTTTCGCTGTTCTTTCGGGATAAATTTGATTTTTACCTTTTGCCCAATGAAGAGTTCCTTTGGGGCTATGTGCAACATCATGGCTAAAGTAGTATCAGCACCATCTATTTTGACCCAACCCATTGAGAAAGGTAATTGGTGCTCAAAAGGAGCTGCCGCGAGGCATTGCACGGTGAAAGTGTGGATAACGCCTGTTAATGGTAGATCTACCCATTCGCAATCAGCTACTTTGCATTTGGGATTCCAACAATGAGCCCTAGGAGGACAGTATACTGTGCCGCACTTGGGACATTTTGTTCCTTTCAGCTTTTCCTCTAATAACCCCCTGAAGAAAGGTGAAACCAGCCCATAGCTATGGGAATATAGCGCAAAAGCGGCGCGGTCTATCACCATGAATTCCTTAGGCTTTCTCTTTAAAGCTTCTTCAACAGTACCTCCGCCCCAAGGACCTTTTACAATCTGGTACCCTTTAATCGACCATAATCCTGTATTCACTATCGGTTCCCAGTATTCTTGAGCGGCTGTTGAGTGGTCCTCAACCATCGGATAATGTTTGTATTTCGCTTCACGCCTTGTACGTTTTATTTTCCTTACTTTAAGTTTTTTTTCTTCAACTCCAATTTCTGTCATTTGTATTCTCTCCTTTTTAATCCCTCTCGAAAGTTATCACTGCCCCTTGACAACCAGTTCCACCATGCCCTGTGATAAGCGCTTTTCTTGCATCTTGTACTTGTAGACCGTTCGGACCACATTTTTCTTTTATCTTTCCAGCTAGCTGCCAATATAGGAAGAGTGTATAGTAAAGACTTGTAGCGCCTACAGGGTGACCTGAAGCTGTCAAACCTCCGCTGAGGTTGGATGGGCATTCACCACCATAATCAACTACTCCTTCCCTTATCATGGTTTTTCCTTCTCCCCGAGGACAAAGCATCAGATCTTCCCATAAACAGAGTTCAACACCGTCATAGGGAGTGAAAAGCTCTACGAGATCTAATTCTTTTAGTGGATTGGTTATACCTGCTTGGGGATATGCTCTCTTTGCAGCTATATGCAAAGAGGCGAAGTTTGCCATATCTGGATAAGGTGTTTTTATCGGCTCAACAAAGTCCGGGTATATCTTCGCCTCATTCTTCATCCCTTCATAAGCAAAATCAGCCGTTCTATCTCCTGGTCGCATCGAGTCTGTGCCTAAACCAACCCCGGTTATCCACATGGGTGTGTCAGTGAACCGGCGAGCTTTTGATTCTGTTGCCATCAATAGAACACATGCCCCTTCACTCATGACAGCGCAGTTTAGAACTTTATACGGCCAGCATACTAGTCTGTTCTTCCAGTAATCATCGAGTGTTATAGGGCTAGTGCCGTGCTGGCTCACCCACTGAGAATACGGCCAATGAGTGGAATTGTTGTGGTTTTTAACGGCAATTCTGCCAAGATCTTCACAGGTTTCCCCGTATAATTGCATATGCCTAACTTGAAGAGCGGCATAGAACGCATTGTAATATCCACCAACTGGAAAGTCCCAATCAGTATCTGCAGCCGAAGCGATCATTTCATTTGTTGCTGCAACAGAAACCTCACACATCCACTCCCAGCCAGGAATCAATATAACATCAAACATTCCTGATTTTATCATGTAGTAAGCATTGACTAGGGCATCTATTGATGTCGATCCACCGGACTCAACTCTGTAACCTGGCTTATTATGCAATCCCAAATAGTCTTGGATTATCCAGCCCATGCACAGCTGCCCATTCAAGTGATCGCTAAAATAGCTCATACATAGTGCATCTATGTCATCTGCCGTTAAGTTAGGCACATTCTTAAGCAACTCTTGATAAGCTATAGCTACGCCTTCTTCTGCATTCTCCCCATGCCAAAGATCAGGGCGAAATATACCTCCATTGCAGATAGCTACTCTTTCGTTTCCAGCCATAATTCACACGACCTGAATTTTCTTTTTAAACGCCATTCATTGATATAAATCTAACGTAAGATAGAACCAAAAATATCTGATGCGCAAAATCTACGACTGTTTCATCCTAAGATTCGAGGCAGACGCGAGGACAAGCATAAAGTTGTGAGACAATAGTTTCAAATTGGCTTGAACCTGAATCCATAAAATTCTTTTCCACCTATTTTCCTTAACGAGCCCCATACAGGTTCCAACTTCATTCCTATACTAACATTTTCATCCGTTATCTGACCGACAGCCGTCGCTCCATTCGCGAATTTCACAATACCAAGCACTAGGGGAACACGTTCGACGCCTTCTGGCAATGCATATAATTTCGTAAAAGTTAACAGAATACAAACATCACCTAGGTAAACTTCTTCGAATACATTTTTGCCGCAGTGTGGGCAACAAACACGTTTAGGATAGAAGACTTTACCGCATCCCTTACACTTGACTCCCATGATTCTTTTTTCCATTTTCAGCTACTCCTTTCCATAACAAAAGCAACCATGTTGCTTGCAAAACCGCCAGAATTGCATGAGAAAGCTTTTTCAGCACCCGCAACCTGCCTAGCTTCAGCCTCGCCGCGCAGTTGCCATGTTAACTCGACTATTTGAGCAACTCCTGTTGCGCCTATGGGATGCCCTCTCGCTTTTAATCCACCAGACACGTTGATAGGGAGCTTTCCACCTATAGATGTCGACCCGTCTTCAAGAGCTCTATGGCCTGTTCCCTTTTTGAAGAAGCCTGAATCTTCACTTTCAGCTATTTCAAGTATAGTGAAAGCATCGTGGAGTTCAGCTACGTCAATATCGTCTGGTTCAAGCTTCGCCATATTGAACGCTTGACGAGAAGCTTCTCGTAGAGACCGAAGGATTGTAGCATCTTCTCTTTGGTAGACTCCGAGATTATCGTTTGCTTGACCGAAACCAGCCAAAACGATAGGTGTATCATTAAATTTTCTTGCTCTTTCAGCACTACATAAAATGACCGAAGCTGCTCCGTCGGAAACTGGACAACAGTCGCAAAGCCGCAATGGTTCAGCTACAATTGGATTTTTGACTTCGCCGTCCTTTGCGTAAAGCATTTCATCAAGAGTAATGCGTCTACGTAGGTGAGCGTACGGATTTTTGAGAGCATTCGAGTGATTCTTAACAGCAACCATTGCCATATGTTTCTGTTCAACTCCATATTTTCGCATGTAAAGCCTTGCGAACATCGCAGCTAGAGCAGGCAACGAAACTCCTTGCATATATTCAACTGGATGGTTCATTGTCGCGATAATATCTGTGATTCTTTCGCTTGAGGCACATGTCATCTTCTCTCCGCCTGTCACCAAAACTAAGTCATGCGCTCCAGACGCAATAGCTAAACAAGCATTTCTAACCGCAGAGGCACCTGAAGCTGTGCCATTCTCAATTCTGTCAGCAGATGCAGAGTGCAAACCAAGCTGATCTGCAAGTGCAGTTGCGATTAACGTTTGATGGTTAAGCTTTTCTGCAAGCATGTTGGCCACGAGGAGTGCATCAATGTCGCTTTCTTCAATGTTTGCATCTTGGATTGCCTTATGTGACGAATCTATCATAAGGTTCATCAAGGTTTTATCATCACGCCTTCCAAACCTTGTCATTCCACAACCGATTACAGCCACGTCTCTAAACATGTAAACCCTCAGGCTTAACTTCACTCTTTGACTATTAGCCGTATTGGAAACTATTAATCATGTCATTCACAACATTGCGAAAGACAAAATATATGAGAAAATCAGGTAAGGATAACTTTTTAGGTTTCTGTGAATATGTTAGGATAAATCATGGAGGCTCTGATAGGCATGTTTGATGAACGAGAGTTGCAGAAGATCAAAAAGGAAAGGCAAAGGTGGGAAACGACAAAGGTGCCCAATTGGACTGAGCGGCATCCAGAGAGAAAAAACGAGTTTTCCACCCTTTCTGGGATTTCAACCAAGCGGTTGTACACGCCTGAAAACGTGAAACGCCTAGACTATTTGAAAGATTTAGGTTTTCCTGGTGAGCATCCCTTTACTCGTGGTTTACATGCCACAATGTATCGAGGTCGCCTATGGACTATGCGCCAATTCAGCGGTTTCGGTACCGCTGAACAAACTAATCAACGCTTCAAGTACTTACTCAAGGAAGGTGAAACAGGACTCAGCATTGCGTTTGACTACCCAACAATAATGGGCTACGATTCTGACCAGTCCATGGCCACGGGTGAAGTTGGTCAATGCGGCGTGGCAGTTTCCTCTCTTAAGGACATGGAGACTCTTTTCGATGGCATCCCACTTGACAAGGTGAGCACATCTATGACAATCAATGGACCAGCTGCCATGCTTTTAGCTATGTATGTCGCCATAGGCGACAGACAAGGCGTGCCCCGAGAGAAGCTGGACGGCACAACTCAGAACGACAATCTCAAAGAGTTTTTCGCTCAGAAGCTTTGCATTTTTCCACCTAAACCTGCACTGAAACTGTCAACCGACATCATTGAATATTGCGCCCGTCACTTGCCCAGCTGGAACCCCATAAGCATAAGCGGCTACCACATACGCGAAGCTGGCTCAAACGCTGTGCAAGAATTAGCGTTCACCTTAGCAGACGGCATAGCATATGTGGAATCAACGCTTGAACGAGGACTGAAAGTAGACGAGTTCGCACCTAGGCTTTCCTTCTTCTTCGCTTCACATAACGATTTCTTCGAGGAAATCGCCAAATTCCGAGCTGCACGAAGACTCTGGGCAAAAATCATAAAAGAACGCTTCAACGCACAGAACCCTCGTTCCCTGTGGATGAGAATGCACGTTCAAACTTCGGGCTGCACTCTAACTGCCCAGCAGCCTACTAACAACATTATGCGAGTTGCGTTTCAGTCTCTAGCAGCGGTCTTAGGTGGCACCCAATCATTACATACTAACTCTTTTGATGAAGCTTTGGCTTTACCTTGTGAAGACGCTGTGAGAGTTGCGCTGCGGACGCAGCAAATTATTGCTTATGAAAGCGGCGTTACAGATACTATCGATCCTTTGGGCGGTTCTTACTATGTGGAGTGTTTGACTAATGAGATGGAGGAACGTGCGATGCGGTACATAGACAGAATAGACGCTATGGGAGGAGTTGCCTCTGCAATCGAAAGCGGATTCTTCCAGAAAGAAATAGCTGACAGCGCCTACAAGTACCAGAAGGAGATTGAACTCAAGCAGAGAACACTAGTTGGAGTCAACGACTACACGGTTGAGAAAGATTGGGTGCCTGTTGAACTTTTGCGTGTTCATCCCAAGGTGGAAGAGGAGCAAGTGGCCAGACTACAAAAAATGAAGAAAGAAAGAGATAATAGGAAAGTGAAGGAAGTTCTTGACAAGCTGCATGATGAAGCGGATAAGGACAGAAACCTTATGCCAACCATAATAGAAGCCGTAAAAGCTTATGTAACCATAGGTGAAATAACCGATGTCCTGCGAGCTGTCTTCGGCGAATACCGTGAACTAATAGTTGTTTAGGAGACGTGAATGCAAAATGATCGTGCAAAGAAAAATTCGAGTTTTGATTGCCAAACCTGGCTTAGACAGCCATGACAGAGGCGCGAAAATTGTTGCTCGTGCCTTGAGAGACGCTGGAATGGAAGTTATTTATACAGGACTGAGGCAAACGCCTGAACAAATAGTTGAAACCGCTCTGCAAGAAGATGTCGACGTCATAGGCTTGAGCATACTATCTGGCGCCCACACTACCCTTTTCCCAAAAATAATGAAATCCTTAAAAGGCAAAGGAATGAGCGACGTTCTTGTTTTCGCTGGAGGCATAATCCCCCAAGAAGATGTTCTTGCCTTAAAGAAAATCGGCATAAAAGAAATTTTTGGACCAGGAACCCCAACAGGCGTGCTTGTAGAGTTCGTTCAAGAAAACGCAAGGAAAAAAGAATAGCAACCGGATGCTGACGGACAGTGGGTCAAATCGAACAACTCGCCAAAGGCGTGCTTCAAGGCAACCGCCGTTCCATAGCCAAAACAATAACCCTTATCGAAAACAACGAACCCGAAGCTCAGAAAATAGTATCGATGCTTTTTCAAAAAACTGGCAAAGCCCACGTGATTGGCGTAACTGGACCCACAGGTTCGGGAAAAAGCACCCTTATTGAAAAAATGATTAGAGAGCTGAGAAAAAGAGGCAAAACAGTTGGAGTGGTTGCGGTTGACCCGACAAGCCCATTTACCGGCGGCGCATTCCTAGGGGACCGAGTCCGCATGCAAGAACACAGCACAGATGAAGGAGTTTTCATCAGAAGCATGGCAAACCGCAACGCGCCCGGCGGGCTGGCTAAAGCTACAAAAGACGTGATACGTGTTTTGGATGCCTCAGGCAAGGACATAGTCATCGTAGAAACTGTTGGAGCTGGACAATCAGAGGTTGAAATCGTTAAGGTTGCACACACAATAGTTGTTGTCTTGGCACCTGGATTAGGCGACGACATACAGGCCATAAAAGCTGGAATCATGGAGATAGGTGACATCTTTGCTGTTAACAAGGCTGATAGACAAAATGCGAACAAAGCCATAAGCGACATCCAAGCCATGCTGGAGATGAACACAGAAAAAACTGGCTGGAAACCTTCTGTCTTAAAGATAACAGCCCTAACAGGAGAGGGCATAGCTGAACTTCTTGCTATAATCAAGGAGCATAAACAATATCTTAAAATGGGTGCCCTTGAAGCCAACCGCAAAGAGAAGGCTGAAACAGAACTCAGCGAAGCCATCAAACAGAAGATAGCAGAATCGATAATCGAAGATTTGAAGCGCAAGGGAGAATGGGAAAAAATCACAGAAAAAATCTTGACAAGAGAAATAGATCCATATTCTGCCGCGGATATGTTATTGAAAAAGAAGAAACGCAACTAGCAGCAATTGGGAATGCAAATGACTAAACCACGTTTAGAAAAGGGACTGGTTCAAGTTTACACCGGTGATGGAAAAGGCAAAACCTCTGCTGCGTTTGGGGCTGCATTGCGCGCCATTGGACGTGGATTGAAGGTTTACATAATTCAGTTTATTAAAGGCGGATTCGACTATGGCGAACTATATATGGTAGACAAGCTTCCAAACCTCAAGTTAGCTGCTTTTGGACGAGGCAAATTTGTTACTGATGTTTCTCCTCATGAAGAAGATGTGAAGCTGGCCCGAGAAGCTTTTGAGCTGGCTAAAGACGTGGTTGGAAGCGGTGAATACGACATGGTGATTCTAGATGAGATCAATGTAGCCCTGAATCTTAAACTGGTGGAAGTAAGTGAAGCGGTGCAGCTAATCAAAAATAAGCCAAAACATGTTGAGCTGATTCTAACTGGACGCTATGCGCCTTCAAGAATAATCGAGACAGCTGACCTCGTTACCGAGATGAAGGAGATTAGACATCCCTTTACACAGGGTGCAAAACCAAGAAAAGGAATAGAATATTAGAATCAATCTAACGTTTTCTCAATGCTGTTTCTTGCATTAGTAAGCCTGAGATTGTCAGAAAGAAGATTGGAAGTGGATAGAACTCAAAAGGCAAGAATCAAGGTCATTTTTCTCCACTGATAATGCCTATTGTTCCAAGAATAAACGGTAGTTTCAACGCTCGTGGGATAAAATCGGCATCTCGGGTTTGAACAAACTCCACTTTGCTTATCCCCCAACTCTTAATGGTCTCAACTAAGTCATCGATGTCACCAAAAAGCTGCTTGACTAAGAACTCATCTTGAAAAGAAAATGCTCCTCCCTTCTTGACAACCCGTAATGCTTCACGAACAACCTCCCGCTTATCTTTGGACTTGCCGACCATGTGGAACACGAAATTGCTCACAGCCGCATTGAAGTAACCATCATCAAACGGCAAAGATACGGCATTGGCTTTCTGGAACGCCACCCGCTCACTAACTCCCTCAATCTCTGCATTCCTTTCACAAGCATTCTTTGAGTACTCCCACTTTTTCCCCCAATAATCAATTCCGATAATTTGTGCTTTTGTATACTTCTGAGCGAGTTTTATAGTGAGAGCTCCGTTTCCGCATCCTATGTCAAGTGCCCTTCCCTCTCCATTCCAATCCAAATTCGCTAACACCAAGGTCCAGATGTGGTCTTGCACATTTCCCCCTTGAGGAGAGAATTGGTACCGAACATACAGAAAATACACGGAAACTAGAAGGAACATTACAGCAGGAATTATCAAGACCCAGAACACAAGGCCCAAACCCAAAAATAGGAAACCTAAAAAACCAGACAGAAAGATAATTCTCTTTGAAACCCAATTACCGTATTCTGCTTTGTCCCCCATTCGACTGCTCCCTCTTCTTTCTTGCCAATTCTCTATACGCTCAAATGTGCATATATCTTTTTGAATTGGTCTTTTTTGCAGATTTGGTGTGTGTACCTTAAATTATTAATGCAACCTGAAATGAAAATAGTTGATAATAGGGATAGATATAGCATGGGAGGGAAAACATGCTGGTCAAAAAGAACTTATCGGAACAAGTGTCCTTGATCGGTAGAAGGGTTTACCTGAGATCTTTCAGCAAAAATGATTTGTCTCATGTTCAAAAATGGTTTAACGATCCTGAAATCAGAAGATTGACGGGCGAGGTCACGCCCATGAGTCGCGCGGAGGCTGAGAAATGGTACAAGCAACTGCGTGTTGATAAGAATCGGGTATGGTTTGTGATAGTTCTGAAGAGGGGGAATCGGGTTATAGGAGAGGCAGGATTGCTGCGGATGTTCATACCTTGGCGAGCCACAGACATGAGCATCATCATCGGGGAGAAGGATGCATGGGGAAAAGGTTATGGAACGGAGGCAGGTCATCTCCTCCTCGATTACGCCTTCGAACGATTGGGATTCCACAGGATCTCGATAGGTGTGGTCGGTTTCAACGAGAGGGCTCTAAGGTTTTGGGAAGGTCTTGGTTTCAAGAAGGAAGGTGTCCATAGGGATGGATATTACTGTGACAACGAATACAGCGATTTCGTTATGATGAGTATTCTCGAAGACGAGTTCAAGACGCTATATAAAGGGAAACGCACACGCACTATGAGATTAGCTGAAAGCGCCGACGAGATTGAGCCGTTAAAAGACCCCCGAGTTCAGGAAAATGACTCTGCAGAAGAACAAGAATAACAAGCAAGATGAAGTAACCATCTTCAGTTTTTTAGTCTAAGAATTTTCTTAGCCTTAAATTATCAATGCAGCTTGAAATGAAATAATAAAATCCAAAAGAAAACTTCCACAAGTCATGAACATCAGGTGAATCCTAGGTAGATTTGTGCGCGCGTCCCGAGAAGTTGCTTCGTTATCCATTCTTTGCAGAAGTTCTATTACCTTTTTACCTTTTCTTTTGAGTTCTGTTTCCGAGACGGTGTTCTTCATCGGACAAAGGCCATCCACTACTATTCCCTCTTGTTCGCTGTAGATTACTGGATAAATTCGACATCCTAAAGGTCTGTGTTTATAAATTTTGCAGCGGCATTTTACAACGTCATAGAAAACGCAGAATCCATGGCAATTTCGCAGTCTGGCAAAACCATGCTTGTCATAACGTATAAACTTCTGTCTGTTATATCCCACTTTTTCCAAACGTTCAACGTCTGCATTGGAAAGCATCATCTCAGTCTTTTCACAGCATATTCCGCAGTGCGAACAACGCATGACCAGATTTACTCTAACTTTCTTATAGTAGTTTTTGCTAATTTCCACTGAGACTGGAGATGTCTCCCTCTCAACAAACGCAATCTCTGCGCGCGCGTCTTATTCAACTTCTTTTCGTCTTGCTTCTCGTCTTTTCTTTCGTCTTGCTTCTCGTCTTTCCTTGTCCCCCCAAGCTTCTTGTCTCTCTTCCCGTTCAATGGCTTGTATCTTTTCCTTTCTCGCTTCTCGTCGCTCCTCTTCTCGCTCCCCTATTATTTTCTCTTCTTTCTCAGCTTCTCGTCTCGCTTCTCTTCCCATCTCTTTTCTTGCTTCTCGTCTTGCTTCTCTTCTCTCCCCTTCTCCCTTAGCTTCTCTTTGCGCTTCGGTTTCCATGGCTCGTATCTTTTCTCTTCTCGCTTCTCGTCGCCCCACATCTCCGAGCATCGCTAATTTCTCGTTGTAAAAGTGAGCAGCTACATTTACCACGTCATCGATTCTTTTGCTCACAAATTTGTAGTGTTCAATGTTTTTCTCAAGGGAAGCGGCGTGGTCGGTGAGCCCTTTCTTCTCTGCCCTTTCTTTTGCTTTCTCCGTTGCGTGTATGGTCTTTGACGCGAGGTCTTGGATAATTTTGATGTATCTACCCCGCTCCTCTGGCTTTTGAGTAGCCTCGAAAATGGCCTTATCCATTACCACTCTGTATTTCCGTGTAGCTTCTTCGTAGTTTCCATCCTTGATACTTGTCTCTGCTTCCCCGAGGAGGAGCTCGAGATCCTTGGATGATATGGCTGCTATAGGATCGAGATACAGCATACGTCCGAGAACAGCAAGCAGTTTTGCATCGCCTGCACATAGCTCCTTCAACAAATCTTCTTCTTTCTCTTCTTTTTTCTGCATAAGCCCATCGCTCTCCTTTATTGTATGAACCCCTTGAACTTAAAGTCTTGTGTGCGTGCACGCATGAGAGTTTGTATAGGTCTTATTGTTTGAGATGCGGTAGAAAGATTGCTGAGGAAGAATATGAAACGTATTCTGGAATGTGTGTGCTTAAAATTATTAATGCAACAAAAAGGTAATCTTGGTTTCTTCCATAAGTCATAAAAACTGAAGAAGAAGGACCTAGTGGATGGTGTTAGTGATGCTTGAAGGTAAGAATGTTAACTTGAGAATTATAGAGAAGAAAGACCTGCAGCTTGTTGGGGAATGGTTCAATGATCCTAGACATTATGGTGAATACTTAGCTCTCCGACAAAGATCAATAACAGACTTGGAGAAACGGTATGATGCCCGCTCTCCTGAAGAGAACTCGTTTTTCATATTGAAGAAAGACGGAGACATAATAGGTGAAATAATGCACTTCCCTATTGGAGACTTGATGGAAATTGGCTATAGTGTAATACCAAATGAGCGACGCAAAGGCTATTGCACTGAAGCTGTCAAAATCATGGTGGACTACCTATTCCTTTCAAAAAAAATCATACGTATTCAAGCTCATACTGACATAAGAAATCGGGCTTCAGAAAAGGTTCTGGAAAAGAGTGGGTTTAAGAAGGAAGGCATAATCCGCAAGCTTTCTTTCATCAGAGGAAAGTGGAGAGATATTGCCCTCTTCGGAATTCTTAGGGAAGAATGGAAAGAACCAAGAATACTAACAGAAAAACAACTTCACAATAAATCTACACCATTTCAGTAGTCATAATCTACAGAAGAACATAAACATCAAGCAAGATGAAGCAGACATGCTAGATTCCCAGGAACTCAGAAATCTTCAGCCATCGTTTTTGTGTGTTTGAAAATCCAAAGAGAAAAGTTCTAAGTGCTTGTTGAGTTTTGAAATGTGCTTCGCAAACTAGTTGGCCACTTGCTTTTCCAGAACGTTCAAGCATTCACGGCATAATTTCAGGGTTTCGCTGTCACTGCCCTGCCAGCAACGAAAAGACTTGTTGCAGCGTTTACAAGTGAGCTGAACAGTTCTCAGAGGCATCGCTGATTCACCGTAGTCTATTAAGAACTAGAAATTTGAAATAGTCTTTTGTGTGTAATTGATGTCACATACTGCGCGCGCAATAAAGCGAATGTTGAAAAGACCATCGTTTTGCTGAAAAATGCTTGCGCGTGCAGTTTGCTCGATTTCCTCGTTGAATACAAAGCTAAAAAAAAGGAAAAAGCAGCAGTAATCGGGCTCATAATTTCTAACTTAAATGCGTCATATTGCTTCCTTTAAGAGTTCCAAGATGTCTTCCACCGCAATTTTGTCTTCCACATCCAACACTTTTACGGCATCTTCTAGGGTTGTTACACAGAATGGACAAGATGTGGCTATAACATCGACACCAAGCTCTAATGCTTCTCTAACCCGGTTCACACAAGGTCTCTTTTCAGGAGTCGCATCCTCCGTCCAGACCCTCCCAGCTCCTCCACCGCAGCAAAAGCTGTTCTCCTTACTTCTCTTCATCTCGACAATTTCTAAACCGTTCAGTGATTCAAGAATCTGCCTGGGAGCATCAAATATTTCGTTGCGCTTACCTAGGAAGCAAGGATCATGGTAAGTGACCCTCTTGTTGACAGCTCTGGAAAGTTCGAGTTTACCGTGCTCGATGGCTTCGGCGACAAACTGTGTATAATGTTGAATCTGAAGCCCGACATCGCTGTACGGCTTATCATTCTTGAAGGTGTTGTAGCAGTGAGGTGACAAAGTCATAATTCTGTTTGCATCAAACTTTTCAAACATGGACACGTTGTGTTCAGCAAGTATCTCGAACAGCCCCTTCTCGCCCAGTCTGAGTATGTGATCTCCACAACACCATTCTTCGGTACCCAATGTTGCGAAGTCAACACCAAGAACATTGAATACTGAGACCATAGACCTAGCAATTTCTTGATTTCTCGGATCAAAAGCAGAAGAGCAACCCACAAAGTATAGGACATCAGCCTTCGTGACCGTTGGAAATGTTTTAATTTTCAAGTCCTTAGTCCATTCCATTCTTTTGCTTGGATGCGTTCCCATAGGATTATGATATCTAACGACGCTTGTGAGTACGTCCTTGACCGTTCTCGGAATAGCTCCAGTTTCCACCATGAGGCTATGTTCATCAACAATGGAATTGGAGCAATCAACTTCTTTCGGACAAAACAGTGTGCAAGAGTTGCAAGAGGTGCACAGCCACACGTTGTCAGCCATCAACTTCAACCGCTCATCTAAGCCTTCATCCCTTGAATCGGAGATAAACCGGTAATTAGTGGCATAAGTGGAAGGCCCAAGGAATTTTTCGTCTATCGCTGCTGGACAGGCGGAATAGCAGATAGAACATTTTATGCATAGTGTTAAGTCCCAGTACTTTTTGAGGTCTGTCGGTACTTGAACGAATTCATATGGCTTCTTAAGCTCATCTTCAGGCTTCATCAAAACCGTCTTGATTCTGTCGTACGTATCAAAGAATGGCTGGATGTCAACAACGAGATCTTTTATGATAGGCATGTTTTGGAGAGGCTCAATAACCAAAGAATCAGATTCGAGAGGAAGCACTTGTGTATAACAGGCTAACATGGGTTTTCCGTTGACCATGATTCCGCAGCTTCCACATATTCCCATTCTACATGAGTGTCTAAACGCAAGCGTCTCATCAAAATTGTCCTTGATGTACAGGAGGGCGTCAAGTAAGGTCGTTCCTTTGCGAACAGGTACCTTATACGTGGACACATAATGCCTTTTACGTTGGGGGTCAAAGCGGTGTATCGCAAATCCAACAATTTTCTCAACTTCAGAACTCATTCAACCAACCTCCTAGTAAGCTCTCACAGCTGGATGCCACTTGGTTACCGTAACTGGAATATACTCAAGTCTAGGTCCCTCTCTTGTGTAGAGAGCCAGAGTATGTTTCAGCCAGTTTTCATCATCACGTTTCGGATAATCACGCCTAGAATGGGCTCCCCTCGACTCTGTTCTAGGAAGTGCACCGGCAATCGTGACTTCGGCTAGATCCAGCGTGAAATCGAGTTGCAAGGCAGCTACAAGCCCTGTGTTAAATGTCCTACCTTTGTCCTCAACACTTATGTTCTTAAATCTCTCCTTGAACTTTCTTAGTTCCCTCAAGGCATTTTCGAGTTCGTCGCCTCTTCTGAACACCCACATCTTCTCGCTCATGACTCTTCTCATCTCATCCCTAATGACGGGAACCCTTTCATCACCTTCGCTGCCCAAAATTCCATCAAATACTCTTCTCTCCTCTGTCAAGATCTTTTCATGCGGAATCTCTCGGAAACCGTTTGCAATGGCGTATTTGGCGGCTTCTTCACCAGCAACCGCTCCAAAAACTAGGCAATCAGTCGTCGAGTTGGTGCCTAGCCTGTTTGCTCCATGTACATTTAAACAGGAGCATTCGCCGGCAGCGTAAAATCCTGAAACCGGCGTTTGCGTTCTTATGTTAGCGTGAATCCCTCCCATGGAGTAGTGGGCTGCTGGCCTGATGGGTATAGGCTCCTTGACAGGGTCAACTCCACTCAGCTTTATTGCGACGTCCCGTATGAGAGGTAGCCTCTCGTTTATCTTGTCTTCGCCTAGATGTCTGAGGTCCAAAGCTATGTAAGGCCCGTAGGGCCCCTCTAGCCCAAGTCCCTCTTGAATCTCTGTTGTCTCTGCTCTGGAGACTATGTCACGTGGAGCCAACTCCATCTTCTCGGGCGCGTAGCGTTTCATAAAACGCTCACCTTTAGCGTTGATCAGGTATCCCCCTTCGCCACGGGCTCCTCCTGTTATCAATATTCCCGATGGAACAAGACCTGTGGGGTGAAACTGTATGAATTCCATGTCCTTTAGGGGTACGCCAGCTCGATAGGCTATGGTCATTCCATCCCCGGTCGCTGTATGTGAAAAAGTTGTAAACTCGTATATGCGGGCGTAACCACCAGTTGCCATTATTATGGCTTTCGTGCGAAAGGCGTACATTTCTCCGGTCTTCAAGTTTATGGCGGTCAAGCCTACTGCAAGGTTGTCCTCAACGATGAGGGACGTGACGAACCATTCATCGTAGAATGTTATGTTGTTGTATTCCGTGGATTTTCCGTACAATGTGTGCATTTCATGAAAACCTGTCATGTCGGCTGCAAAGCATGCCCTTGGGAAGCTATGGCCACCAAATGGGCGTTGGTTTATCTTTCCATTGTCGGTTCTGCTCCACGGGCATCCCCAATGCTCCAACGTAACCATTTCCTTAGGTGCTTGCCTTACAAAGAATTCTACAACATCTTGATCTGCAAGATAATCAGACCCCTTGACGGTGTCCCAAGCATGTAAGTCGTTCGAATCTCCTTCTCTCAATACAGCAGCTGTCCCGCCTTGTGCGCAGACCGAATGTGAACGTATTGGATAGACTTTCGAAATCACAGCCACGTCGATTTTGCTGCCAAACTCGGCAGCAGCCACAGCAGCCCTCAGACCAGCTAAGCCAGCTCCAACGATAATTATGTCGTGGCTTAATTTTTCCATTCAAATCTCCTGTTATTTGCAATCTAAAGAGAATCACCTAAATCTACAAAACATACGTTTAAAGCTTGCGCGTGGTGCCAACTATTTCTTCAACAGGATATTCGCGCGTATTTAGCGGAGTAGCTATATGGCCTGTGAGAGCAGTTCCGCTATGTCCATAACTTGAATCTTTCCTTCTAAGCCCGTTGTTTTGATGGCGTCTTCGAAGGTTAGGAGACAGAAAGGACAAGCAGTTGCTACTACATCTGCTCCTACTTCAGCTGCGTCTTTGACGCGGATCTCTGCGAGTCGTTCGCCTGGAATGTCAATCCACATCCTGCCTCCACCGCCCTCACAACAGAGGCTTCGCTCTCTGGAACGGTCGAATTCCACAAGCTTCACGCTTGGAATGCTCTCTATGATTTTCCTAGGTTCTTCGTAAACGCCGTTTTGTTTGCCCAAGAAGCAGGGGTCATGGTAAATCACTGTCTTATTGTATCCCTTTGAAAATGCAAGCTTGCCCTTACCGATCAAGTCTGCAAGCAACTGCGTGTGATGCAGAACCTCGAAGCTAGCTTGTCCATATCTGTTCTTGAAGGAGTGATATGCATGGGGACAGCTTGCAACAACCTGCTTCGTGTCGTATTTGTTGAAGATCTTAGTGTTTTCTTCGACGAGAAACTCGAATAGACCTTTTTCACCTATTCCGTAGACCTCGTTTCCGCAACAATTTTCTTCGTCTCCCAGAGTTCCAAAGTTGACTCCTGCCTTTTCGAAACACTTCACCAAGCTCCTTGCAACTTCTTGAACTCGGGGGTCGTAAGCAGGTGTGCAGCCCACAAAATAGAGAATTTCAACGCCCTGAGACACATGTTTTATATTTAAGCCTTGTGCCCACTCTGACCGCTTACTTCGTATTCTCTCCCAAGGATTGCCGTTTTTGAAAATGCTTTCTAAAGCGTCTCGAAGGGTTGGAGCAATTTGACCTTTTTCCACGACAAGGCTTCGGATGTCTATAAGAAAATCGTAAGGGTTTATTTCTTTTGGACAGCGTATCCCACAAGTAGCGCAGGTTGTGCAACTCCACAGTTCGTTCTGAGGATGTATGCTCAATCTGCCACCTGCAGAAACTTCGCGCATGTATCTTCTGACATTCAAATTGGCTTTTCTAGCCACCGGGCAACTTCCAGTGCACATTCCACACTGAATACATTCAAGCAGTTTATGCTTCTGAACGAGCTCTTGTGCATCCATATGTCATTTCTCGTGTGTGGACGATACAATGAAACACAATACTTTTTTAAGCGTTTTCCTCTGTGTATCAATTCCAACAAATCAAATAGAACGGAAGATTGACAAAATGGAGGACAGTCCGCCAAGAATTGGGATTTTTGTCTGCGAGTGTGGTGGAAACATAGGCGATGTTGTGGACGTAAAGGCTGTTCTAGAAGTAGTTAAAAACTGGGAAGGAGTTGCCGTCGCAAGGTACAACAAATATCTCTGTTCAAGACCCGCTCAAGATGTAATAATTGAAGCTATAAAAAAGAAGAACTTAGACCGCGTCGTAATCGCCAGCTGCACCCCAAGAATGCACCTCCCCACCTTCCAAAGCGTCCTGGAACGGGCAGGATTAAACCCGTTTATGCTCAAGTTCATAAACATCAGAGAACAGGCCTCGTGGGTTCACGGTCCAAAATCCTCTGAAGAAGCCACGAAAAAAGCTATAAGCCTAATAAGGGGCGGCTACGAGCGAAGTTTGGAACTTGAACCCCTAGAGAGCATAAGCGAAAAGAGTTCAAGGGAAATTCTCATCATAGGTGGAGGAATAGCCGGTATTACCGCAGCATTAGAACTCGGCTATTTGGGTCATAAGGTTCATGTTGTGGAGAGGAAACCAAGCATAGGCGGCAACATGGCAAAGCTAACCAAGGTTTTCCCAACTCTGGACTGTGCCCAATGTATACTCACGCCTAGAATGGCAGAGATAGGAAGAAACCCAAACGTCAATCTGATCACTTACTCTGAAGTGCAAGACGTGAGCGGACGACCTGGCAACTACACAGTGAAAGTCTTTATGAAACCCAGAGGTGTAGACACTGAGAAATGTAAAAGCTGTGGCGTATGCGCCAAGGTATGTCCGGTCACAGTATTGGATGAGTATAACGAAGGCTTATCCGAAAGAAAGGTAGCTTATATTGAATTTCCGCAGGCAGTGCCATCCTCCTATGTAATAGACTTTGACGCTTGCACTCAATGTGGAAAGTGTGAGCAGATGTGTCCTGCCAAAGCCATAAACCTAGAAGACAAGGGGAAGATCATTGAGCGGAATGTTGGCGCCATAATTATGGCTACGGGCTACGAACTCTATGACGCTAATATGCTCAAAAACTATGGATACGGCGTTTACAAGGACGTAATCACCATGATGGACTTGGAAAGACTAACCTCCGCTTCTGGACCTACAGGAGGCTTTGTCAAAAGGGCTGACGGCAACGACGTTAGAAAGATGGCGATCATTCTCTGCGCAGGGTCTAGGGATAAAAACTACATTCCATATTGTAGCCGCATATGCTGCATGTACTCTTTGAAACAGGCTTTCGTGCTTAAGAAGATGCTTGGGATCGACGTTTACATCTATTACACGGATATAAGAGCTACTGGCAAGGGTTACGAGGAACTCTATTGGCGAGACGAAGAAGCTGGAGTTTTTTTTGTACGGGGCAAAGTGGCAGAGATCTGGAAGAAAAACAACGGCAAACTCGTTGTGTTAGCTGAAGACACTTTGATGGGTGAAGTTGGAGAAAACGAATTTGATTTGGTTGCTTTGGCTACACCCATGGTTCGGCCTTCTGGACTTGAAGAGCTTGCTGGCAAGATGAAGCTGTCATTAGGCGAAGATGGCTTCATACAAGAAAAACATCCGAAACTTGACCCTGTGGATTCCCTCGTAACCGGCGTTTTTGCGTGCGGATGTGCCTTAAGCCCAAAGGATGTTCGCGACACAGTTTCCGACGCTTTGGGAGCTGCTGCAAAAGCTTCTCTGTTCCTTAAGGGAGAATACATCGTCACAAGCCCGGAGAAAGCCTTTGTAATTGCAGACTTATGCGACGGTTCTGGTCTCTGTGTTCCAATTTGTCCAGTCAACGCTATAACCATGGAGAAGGGAAAAGCCAAGATCAATCCCTTCATTTGTATTGGTTGTGGCGCATGCATTCCTGTCTGTCCCAGGGAAGCCATAGACTTCAAGAATTCAACAAATAGGCAAATCATCGCTAACCTTAGAGGCATACTCATGGACAAAGAGCCTGACGAGGTTAGAATTGTAGCTTTTGTAGACAAGAATGTTGGATATACAGGCCTAGACTTTCTGGGACTTGACCGTGTCAACTATCCGGAAAACATTCGAATCGTGGCGGTTCCCTCCACAGCTATCATAGGCTTAAAACATATGCTTTACGCCTTTGCCTTCGGGGCAGATGGAGTCTTAGTTATTGAGGGCCAGGAGGACATAGATGAACATTTCACCAAGAAGAGAATGATCGAAATGCGCCGTTCCCTCGAAGAAGTTGGAATAAAAAGCATGAGGGTTCGCTACAGCTATGTGCCCCTGCCAGTTTACAAGAAAGCCGCCGAGTTGTTTACCATGTTCACAGAAAGAATTAAAAAATTCGGTCCCCTCACTATAGAAAAACGTAACAAAGTAAAGGAAAAATTGAGAATCTAAGGAGAAAAAGCGTTATGGACATAATTCTCTGTGTTAAACATGTTCCCGAAACCGCGGAAGCAGAAATAAAAATCGACAGTACAGGAAAAACCGTAGAAAAGAGTGGTTTAGTTTTCGACATCAACGAATGGGATGACTACGCCTTAGAGGAAGCAGTGCTCCTCAAAGAAGAATTCGGAGGCAATGTCACTGCCATAACAGTGGGTTCTGAAGATTCAGACGCTGTCTTAAGAAAATGCTTGGCTAGGGGAGCAGATGACGCCATAAGGCTTACAGATCGGAAATTTGAAGGCTCTGACGGTTATGTCATTGCCAAAATTCTATCTAAAGTCGTTAAGGATCTTCCATTCAACTTGATATTGACAGGAGCCCAAGCAGGCGACGACGGCTACGCAGTGGTGGGCCCAATACTTGCAGAGCTTCTCGGAATTCCCCACGCCAGCATGGTAAAAAAGATTGAATTAAACGGCGAAATCGCCAAAGTCAACCGCGAATTAGAAGGCGGCTTGGAGGAAATTGTTGAAGTGAAACTGCCTGCTGTGCTTACTATTCAAACTGGAATCAATGAACCTCGTTATGTTTCAATTATGGGAACAAGAAAGGCCATGAAGAAAGAGGTAAAGGTCCTTGGCTTAGCTGAGGTAGGCTTAAGCGAAAACGAAGTCGGTGAAGCGGGGTCATGGATAAAAACAGAAAAGATGTATGTGCCACCCGTAGAGAAACAGGCGGAGTTCTTAGAAGGAAGTCCAGAAGAGATAGCTGGGAAAGTTGCTGAACTTCTCAAGGCTAAGGGGTTGATATGAATGAAAGAAATCCTCGTTCTAGCGGAGCATCGGCAAGGGCAGATTAGAGACGTAACTTTCGAGATGTTAACTAAAGGTAGGGAATTGGCTGGAAAGACAAACACAGAACTAACAGCGGTGCTTCTCGGGAAAGACATCGAAAACCATGCCAAAACTCTTTCAGACCACGCAAAAAAGGTTCTGCTTGTTGAAGACCCCAAGTTAGAGAACTTTAACTCGGAAGCCTACCATAGAGTGCTATTCAACATAATTAGGGAACGCAAGCCACTACTGACCTTAATTGGACACACCTCTTTCGGTGTGGACTTAGCTCCAGGCCTTGCTGTTTCATTAAATGCGCCATTAGCGACGGACTGCATAGACCTAGAATTCGATGGCGAGACACTAACAGTGACACGTCAAATGTATGGTGGCAAAGTAAACGTCAAAGCAGTTCTTCGTAAAGCAGAGAGTTACATTGCTACTGTTCGGCAAGCAACCTTTCCGTTTGAAAAAGAGACATCAATGAACGGGCAAATTGTCAAAGTGCCTTCTTCTATTTCCGAGGAGATAACGAAGAAACGTTTCGTCGAATATGTTTTGCCTCCTCCAGGCGGCGTTGACATAACCGCTGCGGAAGTTCTCGTAGGAGTCGGAAGAGGAATAAAGGACGGTGGCAACATTCCCCAAATAGAAGAACTGGCAAAAGCCCTCGGAGGAGCCTTAGCCTGTTCGCGCCCCATTGTGGATAAAGGATGGCTTCCCAACGATCGTCAGGTGGGTTCTTCTGGAAAAACTGTTAAACCAAAGCTTTACATCTCTCTTGGAATAAGCGGTGCCTTCCAGCACGTGCTCGGAATGAAAAGCTCAGATCTGATCATTGCGGTGAACAAGGATCCGAAGGCGCCCATCTTTGGCGTAGCTGACTACGGTGTTGTGGAAGATCTTTTCAAGATAATTGCGCCTTTGAAAAGTAAAATACTTGAATTGAGAGGATGAAAGACAACATCTTGGAAAAGGGGGGGAGAAAGCAAGTGCATTTTGGATTGACCGAGGAGCAGAAGTACATCAAGGCTGCTGCTCGAGAGTTTGCAGAGGGCGAATTTCAACCTGAAATAGCGAGGGAATGTGACCAAAAACACGAGTTCCCAGAGACTATCTACAAAAAAGCGGCTAAGTTGGGTTTCATCGGTTGCTATTTCGATGAAAAGTATGGAGGTCAAGGATTAGGTCTGCTCGAAAACGTTTTGATGGAGGAGGAGTTTTGCAGGGTTGACTCGACTCTTGGATCAGCCATGTTTGCTGGGCTCTTCGGTAGCGACGTGATATTAGAGTATGGCACAGAAGAGCAGAAGAAGAAGTATCTACCGAAGTCAGCCAAAGGTGAATGGGTGTCCGCCGGAGCCTTTACAGAACCTGCTCATGGAAGCGATGTAACGGTCATGGACACAACGGCTGTACCAGATGGAGACGAATATATAATCAACGGTTCAAAGACGATGATAACAAACGCTCCTATTGCTGACTACGCGGTTGTTCTTTGTCAGACAGATTCAGAAGCAAGACACAAGGGCCAGAGTCTGTTCGTAGTCAAGAAGGGAACGCAGGGATTTGACTGCAACGAACTCGCGGGAAAGATGGGGATCAGAGCATCGTTGCTGGGAGAATATTCGTTTAGCGATGTGCGTGTGCCAAAGGAAGCACTTGTGGGCGAGGAGAATAAGGGTTTCTATCACTTCTTGGAGTTTATAGATATAGGTCGAATAAACGTTGCTGCACAGTCAGTGGGTATGGCTCAGGGAGCCCTTGAGCGGGCGTTGAAGTACGCTAAGCAGAGGGAGCAATTTGGACAAAAGATTGCCGATTTTCAGGTGATCCAGCACAAGCTGGCTGACATGGCTCTGGACATAGAATCTGCGAGGCTTCTGACGTACAAGGCGGCCTGGCATGTTGACCAAGGAAAGATTGTTCCTAAGTGGGCTTGTATGGCGAAGACGTTAGCGACGACGAACGCTATGAGGGTGATAAGTGAAGCAATGCAGATCTTTGGTGGGTACGGTTACCTGGCAGATTATGACATTGAGCGCTACTATCGTGACATTCGAATCTCAGCGATCTATGAAGGAACAACCGAGATTCAGAAGAACGTAGTTGCGAGAATCCTCCTACGCGAATAACCCAAGCTACAGTTTAGCCCCGCGCACAGAATCTACCATAACAGCAAGTAGACACAACGAAAATGCTGTAATATCGCTGCTATACCAAGTTTTACACCGGAACGCCCAATTTTTCGTAGACTTTTGTTCTTTTCTCTTCGACCTTCTTTTTGACTTCTTCGAAAAGGTTGTTTCCATGCGAATCAATTGCAACTGTAAGAGGACCAAACTCTTCAGCTTCCAAAATCCACAAGGCTTCCGGCGTTCCCAAGTCAGACCACTCTAAAGCTTTGACTTTTTTTATGGCTTTGGCTGCGAGAACTGCTGCTCCACCAGTGAAGGCTCCGTAAACTGCACCGTACTTTTTCATGGCATCTGTTGTTCGTTTTCCCATTCCTCCTTTGCCAATGACAACGCGTACTTTGAAGTTTTCTATGAATTCATCTTCGAATTGGTCCATGCGAGTGCTTGTTGTTGGACCTGCTGCAACCACTATCCATTTGCCGTCTTCTTTCTTCACGATGGGTCCGCAGTGGAAAACCGCTAGTCCTTCAAGGTTGATGGGCAAAGATCTTCCTTCCTTGAAATATTCCAACGCTCGCTTGTGGGCTGCGTCTCGTGCGGTAACCATTGTGCCCGTAACATATAGAACATCGTTTACCTTCAACTTCCTTATTTCTTCCTCAGAAATCGGAGTTTTCAACTTAAAAACAGCCATTCTTTCTCACCTTACCTTATGAGTTAAATATACAACCGTGCCATCAGCATTGATTCGAGCCGTAGCTCTTCTGGCTGCCCAGCACTGAAAAGCGACAGCCACAGGATAAGAGGCTGGATGCCGATGTGCATATTCAACGTTGACACCTAGCACTGTGAATTTGCCACCGAGTCCCATTGGTCCGATTCCAGTTGAGTTTGCAGCTTCGTAGAGTTCTTTCTCCAACTGCGCCAATTCTGGATTTGGATTAGGCTTGTTGATGGGTCTCAAAAGTGCCTTTTTAGCCATTTTCATGGCTATGTCTGCGCCTCCTCCTATACCAACTCCTAAGATGTTTGGTGGACAGGGCTTGGCGCCAGCTTTTATCACAGTGTCTATGACAAATTTTTTTAAGCCTCTAACTCCTTCGCCTGGAGTTATCATGCCTAAGGCGCAGACATTTTCCGAGCCTCCTCCCTTCGGAAGAACTGTGATCTCAATGTTGTTTCCGCCTGTGACTTCCCAGTTTATGTACGGGATGAATCTTCCAGTATTGTCGCCCGAGTTTCTCCTTGTGAACGGATCCACAGCGTTTGGGCGCAACGGCACTTCCTTTGTTGCTCTCTTAGTTGCGTTCTGTAACATGACTTCAACTTTCTCCAAGTCTCTGGCTTGAGCACCAGCTTTGACATAGAATATTATCGTGCCTGTGTCTTGGCAAATTGGTGTGCTCAGTTTTTCGGCGAATTCAATGTTAGTCAGTATGGCTTTCAAGTTAACTCTACCCGCTTCACTTGTCTCTTCATTGTAGGCTCTTTTGAGCGCCTCTTTCACATCCAATGGCAGCTTAATTACAGCCAGTTTCAAGAGGTTAAAAGCTACATCTTCAATAAGGTTTCCAATCTCCAACATGTTTCCTCCATGGAGAGCATAGGAATTGAAATCCCAACCTTATACCTTTTTTGTTCCGTTTATTGTTTAGTCAAATAGTTTTTAGTTTCAGCTGGCTCTCCCATAGAATATTTTATCTCTACCTACATGCAACTTAAATACGAATTCCAGTCAAATCTGATTGGAATTCATCGGAGGGTGCAAAAATGGCTGTGGAAGAGCAAACTGAAACTCCAGAACGGAAATATGAACATTTAGAAGACCTTCCCGGGGTGGGTCCGGCAACTGCGCAGAAACTGCGTGAGTTGGGATTCAACACGGTTGAGTCTTTAGCCACAGCCGCTGCAAGGGAGCTGGAGGCAGCAGGCATCGGTGAGAAGAAGGCTTTAGAGATTATAAGAACAGCTCGCTCGTCGCTTTCACTTTCGTTTATCCGTGCTGATGAACTATTGAAGCTGCGTCAAACTGTTTCACGTCTAACCACTGGAAGTAAGGCCTTAGATGAACTCTTGGGTGGGGGATTAGAGACCCAAACAATCACGGAGTTTTATGGAGAATATGGAACCGGCAAAAGTCAAGTATGTCATCAGCTTTGCGTGAATGTGCAGCTGCCTTCTGAGCATGGAGGATTAAACAGTGGTGTCCTTTACATAGACACTGAAAACACTTTTCGAACAGAACGCATCGTGCAGATGGCCCAAAATCTAGGTTTAGACCCTGAAAGTGTGATGAAAAACATTGTTGTGGCTGAGGCTTACACCTCGGACCATCAGATGTTCCTTTTAGAAAACTCAGACAGCATTATAAAAGATAACAACATTCGCCTAATCATTGTAGATTCGCTTACTTCTCATTTCAGAAGCGAATATTTAGGCAGAGAAATGCTGGCTTCAAGACAGCAAAAGCTAAACAAGCATATGCATAGGCTTATTCGTTTGGCTCGAGCTTTCAACGCAGCTGCTGTTGTAACGAATCAGGTGATGGCTAAACCAGACGTTTTCTTTGGAAATGCTGTGCATCCTATTGGAGGTCACGTTGTCGCGCATACGAGCCACACGAGAGTCTATCTACGCAAGTCTGCACGTGGACCTGTGAGGATCGCACGTCTAGTTTCTAGTGTTTATCTGCCAGAAGGTGAACGTGTGTTCAAGGTAACAGAGAATGGAATTGAAGATATAAGCGAAGAAGAACAACCAGTGCGTGGAAGACGATAGCAATGCCACCGATTCCATCAGTTTATGTCACCCGGTTTTTTCAACTTGTCACAAACCGACGATTTGCAGAAGCGGAACGCGTGCTTCTTCGATTAAGACAGAAAATATCAACAACGGAATGGAACACAGGTTATTTCCAAGCTCTCCGAGGCATGCTTCTGGCTCAAAAAAGCAACGATGACCGATACGCTTTCCTATCCAACATGAACTTCAAAAATCAAAAGGAACTGCAAGGACATAGGCGAGAGTTCTTGAGACATGCCAGAAATAAGCTTCACGCAGATTATGACCGCGGCTATTTCGCAGCATGGGCAAGTTACATGCGGGTTCTCGCAAAACTCGAATTCGCTGATGACAAAACTAAGAGTAAACATCAAGCGAAAAAAGAGGTTAAAGCCCCAGCAAAGGCTGAGAAAAAAGTAATAGAAAAGTCAAAAGAAAAAACAGAGATAAAGAGCATAAATGAAGCTGAAAAGCAAATCAAAGCAGAGATAGAGAAGAAAGAAACGGAGAAAGCAGAAGTGACTGAAAGAATCGAGCCACGCCAAAGCACTCTGTTCGATTATTCCAAAAAATAGGTCACTGTGCGTACAAGGTCGAAAATTATGAGCGCTGAGAACTCGGAAAAATGGCTTATAGCAGTCTGTGGTCTGAACTGTGCAAAATGTGACATATACCTAGCCGGTCATGGTAACGAAAAGTTGAGGGATGAAATCATAGATTGGTTCAAGAAAGAACGCAACGAAATGATCAAACAGGAACAGATAAGATGCCAAGGATGCAGAGGTCCGCTTGAGGTTCACTGGAGTCCTGAATGCAAAATGATGCCCTGCGCTATTGGGAGAGGACTTCAACACTGTTTTCAATGCGAGGACTTTCCATGTATAAGCGTGAACGAATTCAGCTCAGACGGCATATCTCATCACAAAAGGACTATTGAAAACGCAAAAAGGATGAAGGAAATCGGAATCGAAGCGTGGATCGAGGAGCAGAAAAGAAAAGGGCAATATGTATTCTGCCCATAGAAAAGTTACGTGAAACCCTTTGCACGCAAGCTTAAATTTCAGATTGTTGCTTTATTTTTGTTTTTTTGCCTTGACTCTTTACAGCAACTTTTGAAAGCCAATAGGTGTCAATTTTCTTTGCAGCCTCGTTTAGGATATCTATAATATCTTGTAAGTCGGTGTCTGCCACTGAAAATTTCACATCTGAAAGACCAGAATATACCTTACGCATAAGAGCGATCTGGACGGTGTCATAGTTAATCAGAGACACCTCTAGTTGACCTTGAATTGAGCGGGCTTCACGACCTATTAAACCACTTGCTAATGGAATCTTCTTTGACTTTCCCATTGGAAAAGCTCCTCATGTAGAATATCTGTCGAACGATTAATTAAATCTTACGATTTAATAAAACACTTCGATGGAGATTAAATTGACGAAACTTGCAAGTTATCTGCCTATCGTTAGAGACTAGTCTAAGAAAAGGTTGTTCATCATAAAAGATACTTGAAAAGGTGAAATTCGTTCTTTAACTTATGAAATCGTGTTGCTAACCGTCGGCGGAACCCTTAAAGCTTCAGAAATTGCCATAGAAGGTGAACCCACTTTTGGGTTGATAGTCTTTTGCATGCAGATTGATGCCACATGCTACGCATGCAGAGAAGCGCGAGGGTTTCATTGCATATTGGGTCTGCGTGTTGATTGTACATGTGGAGAGAGACGAGGAGAAGACGGCTCGGAACGAAACAACCGAGCAACCACATGCATCTGTCTTTCTTCCATTGGTTGGACCTTTCAACCTCCACCCGTTTTTCATCGCGCGCAACTCCACAAGCATTTTTCTTACAAAAAGCGGGGATATGATTATGTGTCTGCAATTGACTGATTTACTTAGGTCGATCCACCATACGCAGGTACACTAGCGCCTCAGCTTTTTTCAACTCTGCTTCCAAAGAATAGTCTGTAAGCGAACTAGCTTGTTTACAAGGAGCAACTAGAGAAACGTTGTAACCTCCATTTTCTAAACCGTTGATTATTCTGAATACTCTCGATAATCTCCGCTTGAACGAGACTGATTTTTCTTCTTTTTCAAACATTACAAAACCTCCTAATCACATAGGTCGTACGAAGAGTTTCATACGACTGAACACTCTGTTGTGATTCGACGATATAAACGTTTCGGTCGTGCGCATGCCTTAGTACGACCGCATAATTTATTAGCTTTCATGCTTCATATATATTCAGAGTTGACTTCGATGAAGCAACAACAGGACGAATTTGTGGATAACCTGATACAAACGATCAAAAACCCTACGCGGGCATTAATATTCTATCAATTGGCTCGAAAACCTGATTCTTCAGCAACTGAAATTGCCAAAGACTTAGGCGAAGACGTCGATGTTGTTTATTACCACCTTAAACTTCTGAAAAAAGCTGGCTTAATATCTAAACCACGAGTTGTGGTGTGCGGAAATTATGTATGCAAGTATTACTCATTACGTCCTGGCTTCAAAGAAAAGTTTCAACAATCACTTGGACAATATAAGAAGAAGTGGAAAGAGCTATCCTTAGATGAGTTCAGAGAAATGCTCATAGCCCGTTTTACAGTATTCCAATCAATACTGGCAAGTTCAGTGAGAAAGCTAGAGAAAGTCGATTCGAAAACCATTGAAAAGATAAGAGACGCAAAGAATATTCAATCCAAAATAATTTTTTGCTCTAAGGAAAGATATAACGAACTGTTAAGTAGACTTGGAGAACTCGCCAAAAACAAGTTCTCAGAAACGTTTGACCCGGTTGCAGAAGAATACGTTATAGCTATCATGGCCATACCAAAGCTTAGCGTAAATGCGAATTGATCATATTTTGCGAATCCCCTCTCAGATTTTATATGAACCATCAAAAACCATGAAAACTGAGCAGAGATTCATGGTGTTTTCTGAGATTTTTATTACGTCTTAGTCGACAACCCGGGCATAGAATAGAGAGCTAAAGAAGCATGTACTATCCCCATTTATTATTGCGCGGCGCTTGCTAGAGCAGTTGCTAAGATGAGGGATTATTTATTCGGGCAAATTCAGCTCTAATCTTCTACCTGGTCATGGCTCTCTTGAAAACCGGCATCGCGATCGTGGTCATGACAACTCCAAATCCAATCATGACCGCTAGCTCAGTGGTTATCATGGACACCCATGCTCCAGACACCATAACCTTCCTCAGAGCTGTAGCTAAGTAGGTCAGCGGAAGAACCTTTGAGATGCCTTGCATATACCAAGGCATCTGCTGTATCGGGAAGAACACGCCGCTGAGAAACATCATAGGGAACATTAAGGTCATCATCACCATCATAGCAGTCTCCTGATCCTTCGCAAAGGACGTTATCACAACGCCAAGACCAACAAAGCTGAAAACTCCCAACAGAAGCAATGCGAAGATTAACAGAACGTTCCCGTGGATGGTAACACCGAACAAAACCACAGCCAAAATGAGTATAAGAATTCCCTGAAGTAAACCCCTAGCCGTCTGAGCAAGGGTCTTTCCAAGTATTATAGCAAGCCTATTGATAGGAGCCACCATCATTCCATCCAACGTCCCAACCTCCCTCTCATGAGAAATAGCTGCTGGGAGCCCCGTCATAACACTCATCATCACTGTCATAGCCATCAACCCTGGAGCCATGAAGTCGAAATAACTGAACTCCCCTGCAACAGCGCCCTCTGTCTGAACACTGTAAGGCTTCACAATCGCAAGTGAATTACTTTCGTCAACCACTTCGCTCAGTCCCCGAACATTCTGTTCGGCAACCCATGTACCAATCTGCTCAAACACTTCCTTCAAAGCGATCTGCAGGACCATCGACATCTGAGGATTAGACTCATCAGTTACGACAGTGATGATTCCCTGCTTCCCAGTCACAAGGCTTGACGTGAAGTTGCTGGCGATCATTATGCCTCCATCAACCTCTCCGCCTTGAATCATCTCCCTTACCTCATCGAGGCTTGAAGCATTAGTAATGGTCATCATGTCTGTGCGGTTGTTCATCTCCTCCAAGGCTGCGATAAGTATCTCACTTGCACTGGTGTAATTGCCGTATCCTTCGTCCTCGTTCACTAGGGCGACCGATACGTGACTTATGGATGTGCTAGATGGAAATATGAAGCCAGCTAAACTCATCATAAATATCGGCATCAACACAAGCATAATCAGCCCCATTTTGTTCCTAAACAACTCCATCAGATCCTTCCAAGTAACTATAAGACTATCAGAAATCAAACTTTTAACGCCCATAAAACCTCACCTCACCCTCCGCCGCGCCCTGAAAGGCCCGTGCCCTCTCATTGGTATCTTCCGATCTGCATTGTCCCTTACCTCATGGCCAGTTATGTGCAAGAACACGTCTTCAAGTGCAGGTTCAAGGTTCCTCACTGAGCTTATCTTGCCCTTCTCAGCTCTTATCGCGTCGATTATAGTGTCAAACGCATCATTGCCATTAGCGTGAACTCTGATGTGGGTAGCGTCATCGTGAGAGACGGAACTGACACATTCTAGAGAATGTATTGACGAGACCATGTCGGTAGTAGGATTTGCAATCTCTAACTCCAGGATAGTTGTGTCAGCTCCTGAAACAAGCTTCTTCAGATTCCTCGATGTATCAAGTGCTACGATTTTTCCGTGGTCTATGATTGCTATGCGGTCGCATAGCATATCGGCTTCAACCATCATGTGTGTTGTAAGGATAATCGTCGTTTTGTTTTCGCTATTAATTTTCTTTACGAACTCTCTGACTTCGACGCTGGATTGAGGATCTAAACCCAATGTGGGTTCATCTAGCAACAGCACTTCCGGCATATTAAGCAGCGCTCTTATTACGTTCATCCTCTGCCTCATACCTGATGAAAACGTGCCCACCTGAGAACCCTTCCAGCTACCTAGCTGAACGAGCCCTAGCAGTTCGTCGATCCTCTTGTTGAGAACGTCCTTTGGTACATCGTAGAGCTTTCCGAAAAACCACAAATTTTCCTTAGCCGTTAACCGGTCGTACATGATTATCTTTTCGGAAACTAGGCCGATGAGCTTCCTCACCTTGTTCTCATCCTTCACTATGTCGTAGCCGCCGACTGTGGCCGAACCTTCCGTGGGCCTGGTTAATGTAGAAAGCATCCTTATTGTCGTGGTTTTGCCAGCTCCGTTAGGACCAAGCAAACCGAATATCTCGCCTCTCTTCACGTTGAAGGAGACGTGATCCACAGCCACTAATCCGTTAAATCTCTTCGTGAGATCCTTTGTTTCGATCATCAAACCGCTTTTCAAGTTAGCCACAACCAGTTGGTGTACATGTGTCGGGAAGACATCTAAGAGTCAGATATAATCCTTTCTATGACAGTTATTGTTAGCAGTGCGATAAGAGGATGTATTGTTGCGAAGTGTATGAAGCGCTGAGCGGTGTCTATAGGTTGCTACCAGTTTTCACGATGCACTCGTAGCTCGTTGTACTGTGTCCGTGGCTCTTTCTCTTCTGCTGGATGACCAATAGGAATAAGGTTGAGAGGAACAATTGTCTCCGGAATTTTCAGCACCTTCCTTATAGGACTAACACGGCTTTCCCTAGGATGAACACCAAGCCAGACGGCGCCGAGACCCAATGCAGCCGCTGCCAGAAGAAGATTCTCCGAAGCAGCCGAGCAATCTTGCATCCAAAAGCCTGGAGAGACAGACTCGTCTCCGCATACTGCTATGCAGAGGGGGGCTTCGAGCAACATCTTTCCATAGGGATGGGCACTAGCCAACTTATCCAGCGTCTGCCGATCGGTTACTACGATGAAATGCCAAGGTTGGCGGTTTGAAGCTGAAGGCGCCGCCATAGCGGCTTCTAGCATCACCTTAATGTTCTCTTTACAGACTGGTTTGGTTGTGTACTTGCGTATGCTACGACGAGCGAAAATCGTCTTGACCAGTTCCTTTGTCATCAACTATTCCTCAACTATGAAAGAATAGGTTCATAGTTGAGTTCTTATGGCTTGTGGAAGAGACAAACAATAAATTGGATCAGCTATCGTAGATATGGCATATCCTACTCTCAAACATACACCTAAGAAGTTAGGATTTGTGCTCTTCTTTTAACTTTCTGACCATTTCACTGTATTTGTCTGTTCCAGCCTTCTTTCTGTATGTCAAGAGTCCAGCTCTTGTGAATGCACTCTTCTGTCCATGTTCTGGATCATATTGGTTGACAAATAGATCACATAGAAATTCTTTGCATGCTCCACAGTGTTCAACCTCATGATCTCTAGCACAAGCATAGAGTCTGCAATCACCCCAGAAAGGATATCCTTTATGAGCGCCACATCCAGAACAATGGGGCATTTTTTCCTTTTTGTAGTAGACACAGAATCCACAATGTGTGCCACAAGGTGCTATTAGAACATCTTCCACTTTGGTTCACCAGCTTGGTGTTTTCATTCAGAACATACCACAAATACTTATGACTTGTGGAAGAAACTTCAGTGAACTATGTCTTTGACCACTTCGGCATTTTCCACGACCCCATAGCTTAAGAATCTCAATCTTTTCCATCTGAAAAAGAGGTTGCTCATATCTCCTTTCAAATGAGCGAAATACAATGTCAAAACAATGCCATGAGAGACGATTAGTATCCTCTTGCTTTCATGCTTTTGGTCGATCAATTCCATGCCAGTTCTGAATCTCTTTAGTGCACTTAGGCATGACTCCCAATTATTTCTTGACTCGTTAATATTTGAAAATGCCTTTTTTACTGCAGATTCGTAGTTCTCCAAGAATGATTTCCTGTCCAGTTCATTGAAGTTAGAAATCGCTACAACTTCCTTTCCAATTGCATCAGCTATAATCTTTGCAGTATGATATGCTTTCTCCTCTTCTGAAGAATAGAAAAAATCCACATCTGTTAACGTCCGCTCCTTTACTAGTCTGCGAGTCTCATTGATACCTTCACTGGAAAGAGTCCATTCATTAGCAGGCTTTCTTGGGTCTATATCCACTTTGCCATGTCTCAGCAAGTAGAATGTATTCATGACATGAACTTCTATAGCTGGCTTTATACTTCAGTCTTATCACTTGTGGAGACCCATGGAGCTGAACTCAAAAAGTCTCTGTTTGGAATAAACTTACTCCTGTGCTTTCTTCTTGGCTTCCTCGATATCGCTATAGATCCGCCATTCGGCGACAAGACCGCCCCGAACCTCAGCAGTCCAAAGGACGGTCTCATGCTCTTCGACTTCGGGCGGAATATGTGAACCCGTTGTCTTACCAATAATTGCCACACCATTACCACTCATTAGGACACTTTGCACATGTATTTTGTATCTCGGGTAGGCTGAGAAATAACCTTGCCAGCCATCCCGACCACGAAATACATCCCCAGTCATGTCAATCAAAGTGAAGTCCTCAGTCTGGAGTTTGATGAGTTCCTCAGAGTCTCCAGCATTGATAACTTCCACAAATTTGAGTGCAATTGACTTCGCATCGCCTTGCTTGTCCTTTTTTCCCATTTCTTCAATCTCCCTTTACTGCTCCTATTGTTCTTTGTATTAAAGTAGGTTTTTTTGGCTTTAGGACTTTGATCTAATGCTGCAGTTTCTTTAAGCTTCGGAACAACGGAACTTTCTCCAGAGAAATTTGCTTTAATATCGTTGCAGGAATTCGCTAGTCTTCAAATCCTTAGCCTCATTCAATATTCTCCTAAAAGCCATGCCTTAGCCCTAAGACGGTTATTATCCCTTTCATTTTTCTTGAATTAGCCCTATTCTTTTTACCATTTAGTTTAAGATTCTTGCTTCTAGGCTAATCCAAGCCAAGCTCTCAGCATGCATATTAAGCGCTCAGTATAACATTACTCCGATAATCCTTGACGAAAGGCAAAGACCCTAAATTAGGGAAGATTAAAAGATGTTTTTTCATTGCTGTGGGAACAATCTTCTTAGCACTCGGAGCAGTAGGAATATTATTGCCGATTTTACCAACCACACCTTTTCTATTGCTTTCTGCAGCGTGCTACTATAAAGGCTCTGAGCAAATGCATCGTTGGATGCTTAACAACAGGTTGTTTGGAAACTACATAAGGAACTATAAAGAGGGAAAGGGAATATCGTTAAGAGCAAAAGCGTTTACCATATCCTTGTTATGGGTAGTCATAACATACTCGGCTCTCTTCATGGTAAATGCCATAATCGTTCAGATATTTTTGTTCATTATAGCGATCGGTGTTAGCATACACATCATTACGATACCAACATTCAAAAGAGGGAGTCTTAACTAGCAGCATTAAAATGGTTTAGATGAGGTCTCCCATTTTAAGCCACCCCTTGGTAGAATTGATCAAGTTCTTGCAGTCGTTTGCGACAAAATCTTCAGAAAACGCAAGTGAAAAAACCGGTGGATAACATCATGATTAATGGGTGGATTTTCTTCGCTACACGTTCTAGGTACTTGTTTTTGTCGGTCAGGTCGAAAATCGTAACCGATGCGTCTCGTGTTACGCCTATAACGTAGGCATATTCCCTCGACCCACCTGGCCTTTTCTCATTGCGCGAGCTAAGAGGTAAACTATTTCAGCATCATATCCTTTCTTTACACACTGGGAAAAATCTTTGAAAACAAAAATCGTTGAAAAACCAAAATATCAAGTAACCAGCCCACTCAAACGCTTCAATCAGAAGTACACCGTGTTGAGCAGAACTTCCTGGGATCCTCCTTTTCAAAAGTTGAAAAGGCAGTACCAGGAAACTCGTAATAAACGAATCCAAAAGGAAAGCTTACTTGAGAACTACGCCTTCAGAGACGCCTCCTGGTATGTGGCAAATACTTTAGGAACTTTTGCCGGATTCATGCATGGAAACGACGGACTCTACTCTTGGAAAAGCCTTGAAATCCCAGAAGAGAACATCGACTCAGAATTGAAGTTTCGAAGAGTCAAAGTCCGCAATCCGGCTCTGATGTCTAAGAAAATAAAAAACGCAGGTAGATTTTATGGAGCAGATCTAGTTGGAATAGTTAGATTGAACGAGTTTTGGGTCTATTCTCGCTCCTATAACAGGTTGACTGGCAAAAATGACCCTATAAGGCTCTCCAAACGATACAAATTTGCCATTGTGATGGCGATAGAAATGGACTACAAAAAAATTGCCGCCTCAGACATCGAAGCTTCTACTGCAACTGGACTGGGGTATTCTAAAATGGCTTTCGTTTCCAGCCTCTTGGCTCAATTCATTCGAAATTCGGGTTACCAAGCTATTCCGTGCGGCAACGATACTACGCTAAGCATTCCACTTGCCATTGACGCAGGACTAGGTGAACTGGGAAGAAACGGATTATTGATCACGCGCCAATTTGGACCAAGGGTAAGACTCTGCAAAGTGCTGACAGATCTTCCCCTGAAGCCTGACAAGCCAATTGACTTTGGATTGCAAGAGTTTTGTGAGAAATGCAAGAAATGCTTGGAAAACTGCCCCGTTCACGCGATAAGCAAGGAAAAAACAGCAAATGCGATAACTATGTCAAGCAACTCGGGGATATTGAAATGGCCGGTAAATGGAGAAATGTGTTTCAGATTTTGGTGTGAGACAGGAATTGATTGTAACATTTGCATTAAAGTTTGTCCCTTCAACAAAAAACGGTAGTCAAGGTATAGAATGGTCAGATAAATATTCAAAAGTTTACTTTCTTGAAATACATATCCAAATCTCCTCTGTGCTTTCTTAAACGCATATGAATTGTCCTCTGTTTATCCTCCGACCGCTACTAGAAATCTCTCGCACTCGTAACAATAATCTGAGCACATAACCTACCTTCAAAAGGTTTAAATAAAGTTTGATTCACTTCGTAGATAGCCCAAAAACAATGGACTGTTTGAGATGTCGAAGGAATTCCGCCACATCGTAAGAATCGCAGATACAGACATGGACGGCACGCTAAAGGTAGGCTACGCTCTACCTAACATCAAAGGAGTGGGGATTCGACTTGCCCAAGCTATTTTACAAAAAGCCAACATCAACCCCGAAACTCGCTTAGGCTTTCTTCCCGAGGCTGACGTAGAAAAACTTAAAGACATTTTAACTAGCCCCGCAAAACATGGGTTTCCAAGATGGCTTCTCAACCGTCCAAAAGACATCATAACTGGAAAAGACCTCCACCTTATCGGTCCAGACTTAGACCTTCGCATTAAATCTGACATAGAAGAACTGAAAAAATCTAAGTCATGGAGAGGTTACCGTCACGCTTACAAGCTGAAAGTTAGAGGGCAAAAAACAAGAACGACTGGTAGAAAAGGCAAGGCCATGGGCGTCAGAAGAAGAGCACTTATGCGCACACGCGAGCGAGGGAGAGCCAAGTAATGGGTGACCCCAAAAAACAGCGGAAGAAATATGAACCGCCTCGTTTTCCATGGAGAATCGATGTTTTACAGGCAGAGCTAAAACTACTCGGACAATATGGACTTCGAAACAAGCGGGAATTGTGGCGCCACAGAACAATGCTCTCAAAATTTCGAGGCATCGCCAGGTCCCTTTTAGGCATGCCACTAGAACAACGGAAAAAACTGGAAAGGCAACTCCTAAGCAAGCTTCACCGCCTAGGTATTCTTCCCGAAAAAACGGCACTAGATGATGTCTTAGACTTGTCAATCGAAGATATTCTCGAGCGACGGCTTCAAACCATAGTGTTTCAGAAGGGACTAACCAAATCGATCCATCAAGCTCGTCAGCTTATTACTCACAGGCACATTGTGATTGGAAAACGGAAGGTCTATTCTCCCAGCTACTTGGTTTTAAGAGACGAGGAAGCCTCAATTGCTTACGCCCCGGCAAGCCCGTTGTCTAACTCTAAGCATCCTTTACCTGCATCCATTCAGGCTACTCACTCAAAATCTGCTTCCACATCTGAAGGCGCAGATGAAGGAGAGGAGGAAAAGGCTTGAGCAAAAAAACAGAACGATGGGGGGTAGTTCGCATATACAGCTCCTATAACAACACAATTGTGCATATAACAGACCTATCTGGTGCCGAAACCATTGCCAGAACATCTGGAGGCATGTTTGTGAAAGCCGATAGATTGGAATCCTCCCCTTATGCTGCCATGAGAGCCGCCTCAGTAGCAGCAACAATGGCAAAAGACAAAGGATTAACCGCCATCCACATCAAAGTGAGAGCGCCAGGAGGCTCAGGCGCCAGAACTCCTGGTCCAGGAGCGCAAGCGGCCATCAGAGCGCTGGCTAGAGCTGGTTTTCGCATCGGAAGAATCGAAGAGGTAACCCCCGTTCCCCATGATGGAACCAGAAGAAAGGGCGGGCGGCGAGGTCGCAGAGTATAGTTGCGTAGTCTCTTGAAAAGGGAAACATTGAAATAATTCGTTCTCTTCCTTATGTGAAGCACGTAGATTAACCATCCTTGTAAGGTGTCTGGCTGCATGGAAATGCGCGTTGTTGACAAAACTGATGTGACTAACCGTTTGATTATTGATGGTGTTAATGTTCCCTTTATGAACGCGTTACGTCGAATAATGCTCGCCGAGGTTCCTTCCATGACCATTGACGACGTCGTTGTCCTCGAAAATTCTTCTATATTGCAAGATGAGGTTTTGGCACATAGGCTTGGGCTTATCCCGTTGAAAACAGACTTGGAATCTTACAATCTGCCTGAAGAATGCCCATGTAAAAGCGAATTTGGATGCAACCTTTGCCGCGTGACCTTAACGCTTGATGTTGAAGCCACAGACAGTGTTAGAACAGTATATTCCGGTGAACTTATTCCGAACAATCCGGACATTGCTCCAGTAAGCGACAAAATTCCAATTGTGAAACTGGCGCCGACCCAGAGAATCCGATTAGAAGCTTATGCTCGGCTTGGAAAGGGAAAACAACATGCAAAATGGCAGGCAGTTTCGATGTGCACCTACAAATATTTTCCAAAGGTCAAAATCAACGAGAAACTTTGTGATGCTTGCGGCAAATGTGTAGAGGTATGCCCGAAACGAGTTCTTCTAATTGCTGGGGGAAAAGTAGGAATCCGCAACATTACTGAGTGCACCCTCTGCCAAGACTGTATGGACGCTTGTCCTAAAGGTCCAAATACCATCGAAGTGTCTTGGGATAAAAATGCGTTCATTCTTTATATAGAATCGAATGGCGGGCTTACAGTAGAGCAAATATTGCTTGAGGCTCTCAAAATTCTCGATGGAAAGGTAGAAAATTTCCTCAACCTTCTAACGGAGAAAAAGTGATGAAGAGAGTCAAGTCAACTAACCCAGAACTGCTCAACATTGTTCGTTTGTTAAGGAAAAAATCTATCGAGACAGGAGCCAGCATATGGCGTGACGTAGCTGAAAGGCTTGCAGCCTCTAGAAGACGACGAGTCGCAGTTAATCTCAGTAGGCTTAATCGTTACACAAAAGCAAAAGAAACAGTCATAGTTCCAAGCAAGGTTCTAGGTACAGGACGCCTTGACCACCCTATTGACGTGGCTGCGTTTACTTTTTCCGAACAAGCAAAAGCCAAGATTTTGAAGGCGAAAGGAAAATGCTTATCAATTCAAGAGTTAGTGAAGAAAAATCCGAAAGGCACTAACGTGAAAATAATGGGATGATAAATGACAACGGAGCAGCCTCCGACAGTTATCGATGCTTCCGGTTTAATTCTTGGACGCATGGCTAGCATAGTGGCTAAACGTCTGCTGCAAGGCGAAAATATAGTTATTGTAAACTCAGAAAAATTAGCGCTTTCCGGCAAAAGGCTGAGCAAGGTAAAGGAAGCTAGAGAATTCCTTGAGGTTGGTCATCCAGGCAAGGGACCCTTTCATCGGAGAAGACCCGACCGTATTGTTCAGCGAACAATTCGAGGCATGCTTCCAAGAAGAATTCCAAAAGGACAACGAGCACTCAGCAGACTGCGAGCTTATCTCGGAGTGCCAGATGCGTTCCAAAATGCAAAAATGGAGACTCTTCCGCAGGCTAGTGCAACTAAGCTGAAGGGCCCATATTTCACTTTGGGAGAGTTCGCCAAGGAAATTGGTTGGACTGAGATGAGCAAATGAGCAAAGCAAGTAAGACGAAGGTTTTGCTAGTTAGTGGTAAACGAAAAACAGCGATAGCCCGAGCTACGGTTAAGGCTGGCAAGGGAAGAATACGCATAAACAATATTCCACTGGAAATTTTAGAGCCGAAAATCGCCCGTGACAAGATTATGGAGCCTTTAATGCAGGCTGGCGACGAAGTTTGGAAACAGCTAGACATCGACATTAAAGTTTCGGGCGGAGGCTATGTGGGACAAGCAGAAGCTACAAGAACAGCCATGGCAAGAGCATTGCTAAAATGGACAAAAAGCACACAACTACGAAGGGCTTTCTCGGAATATGACCGCACACTAATTGCCGGAGACCCAAGACGCCGGGAACCAAAAAAGTTCGGCGGACCAGGTGCTAGAGCCCGAGACCAAAAAAGCTACCGCTAGTCGCATAAAGACTAAGGCGCTCGCTGGAATCAGTTAAAATCTTAGGAATTATAGAGTCGGACGAAATCTGGTCGATAGCATGTGCTATTTTAGATCTGCAAGAAGAGCCGATATAGCTCTGGCTGCAAGTGCCAACAACTCGAATATTTTGTATGCTTCAATCATATTGCTGGCAGTATACTCTACGTTCAATCCGTCGATTCTGCTAACCGTAGGTAACAATTCAGCAACATCTGCAAAGTGACTTGCCAAGAAAGTTACCCTTATTTTTACTGGTTTTTTCGCTATCAGTGGCTTAACTTTATTTTGTCTGAAGTTAGCTACGGCTCTCTTAACAGTTTCTTTCAGTTCTTTCTCAATCTTTGCCATACTAGAACTTTTAGCTGAAACTCTGCTCAAAGAATGTTTTAAGGCTACAGTTTCAGCCCAAGGTGCATACTGCTCAGCATCATCCTTTAGAAGTTGAGCTTCACCAGCAACAAGTATAACAGGAACATCCAACTCCCCTGCTGCGTAAGCATTTAAAAGAAATTCACTCACCGCAACTCCATTCACTTCTATCTTATTGATGCTTCCACCACTGTAAGTGTGATCGAATGAGGATTTTGCAGTCCCAAATTTAGCATGGTACCCAAGGAATAAGGCAACATCGCATCCTTCTACTCCAGAAACCATGCTAACTGGTCGAGGATAGCCTCTGATAATATCTACATATTCAGGCAAGTCGTCAACCAAAAGGTTAACCATGGGTCCATGACTATCAGCAATAACTATTTCATCAAAACCGTTTTTATTTAGCTCTTTGGCTACGATTAGTGTGACTTCAGTAGCAATTTTTCTTGCTTCATCATACAATGCACCTTTTAGACTTAAGTGACCTGGGATAACGATATATGGCATACCTTCCAAATCAACTGAAATGAAGGCCTTCATAGAAATCTACTCGATATAGGTCTATGGATAATACATTAAAGGATTTTGATTCTGGAATCAGCTCCAATAAGAGCTCCCTTGATAAGTTTTTAAGATTAAACTATAATTCATATACTGGGTAATGACAATGTCTCGCAAGAAAAAGCGCAACATAATAGATGAGCTGTTTGGAGGCTCTCTATTCAACGAAAAGGAAATATTGTCTGATGATTTTTCTGGAACCGGATACTCCATTAGCGTAGTTCAAACCCCTGAGGGAACAAAGGTCAAAGCGAAAGTTGGAAAACACACAAACGTAAACGCCCTCAGAAAACAACTTCAGCAGAAATATCCAAACGCAAAGATCGAGATAGAAGGAGGCACTGCAAAACCGCTCATCCGTGAGATATCAACAAGAAAACTTAAACAAGAAAGCGAAAAAAACAAAGAGACAAATAGTTAACAGGTCTCACACGAATGTGCGTGAAAGAGCATTTCACTATCTATCGAAACTCTGTTTTAGATATGGATAAGATTTGACATTGATACGATCGTAGTATCCTATTCGCACGCGCGTAAACTCACTTTCTGTCGGTTCCTTAGGTATTATTTGCACGCTTTTGTAACATAGTTATTACCAAAACGTAATGTTTATATATTACTAAATAGTAATTACTGTATGGTAATAAGAAATGAGTTCGATGAAACTTAAGCTACAACTAGTTCGAGACGGAGAAGTCTTGTTTGAAATTCCCCTTTCTCCTACAGATTGGCCAAGAGAACAGTTGGAAAATGAGCTGCAAGCTTTCGAGGCAGATTTTCAAAGATTCTCGAAGATCTTCGATGCCCTGGCCCATAAGACTCGTTTGAGGATGATGAAAAGGCTCATGGAGGAGGAAGACGGCACAATGAATTTCGCCGATTTCATGCGAGACCTAGACTTGAATCCGAAAACCGTTTGGGAGAATGCCAGAAAACTCAGAGAAGGCGGGTTCTTGGAGAAGGTTGCCAGGGGAAGATATCGCTGTTCAGACGTTGGACAGAGAGGGTTCATATTGATGAGCCTCGCCTTGAGGCATCTAATGGAAACTCTTGAGGAAGTTGAAAAATTATAGGGGGCAAAAGACTGTGTCACATGACGAAAATCTTGAAGACTTAGGGTCAAATCAACCATTAGAACCGCTTGACCCATTTAAGCCCTTTGAACCATTCAACCCTATAAAGCGCCGACCAATGCCCAAGAGACCATTCGAAGTGGCATTGAGAAAAGCTGAATAGTATTATTATAGGAAAAAGGAGGTGACAATCTTTGTCAGAAGAAGATTGGTGGTCGAAGTGGTTCAGAAAAAGACGCCCTTTCTTTAGTAGCAACTTCTGGGATATGAGCGAATTCTTCAAAGAAATGGAACAAATGATGGAAAGAGAATTTACAGAACTCTCTAAAAAAGCTCCTAAAGAATTTATTCGAGAACGAATCCTGCCAGACGGAACTAAAGTGAGTGAGTGGGGACCCTTCGTCTACGGATACAGTGTAACGATAGGTCCAGATGGAAAACCAAATGTCAGAGAGTTTGGTAATGTTAAGCCTGAAACTCGAATGGGAAGACCTTACATAGACATCAAAGAAAAGAGAGAACCCCTAGCAGATGTAATGGAAACTGATGGCGAAGTCAAGGTTATAGTGGAACTACCAGGAGTAGAGAAAGAAGATATCAAACTACATGGGACAGAAAGAAGTTTAACGATTTCTGTAGATACACGTCAACGAAAATATCACAAAGAAGTTGAGCTACCTGCCAAGGTTGATCCTAAGGAAGCAAAGTCTTCATACAAGAACGGCGTCTTAGAGGTTACGCTTCAGAAACAGAAAGAAAAAAAGCCTAAAGGCGAATCGATAAAGATAGAATAGCAAGCAAACCTTAACCAGCGACCAGTAAGGTTATCCCCCCAGTTTTTTTGGGTATCTGAGATTTGTATTATCAAACGGGAAATAAGCGACGAATCAAGAAGAAGATTACGTTTGCAGTGAAGGATTTAGCAAGATCATTACTTGATTTTCTGATTTGTAATTTATAAATCATCCAAAATTCTAGAAATCCCAATTTTTTCTCGGCTTAGAAATAAGAGAATCTAGTAGAATTCGATTCATGTTGTCAGATCTTCCTTAAATTCTAATTTCTAAATCCATGTACACATGCGTCTAGTTCATATCGCTGTGAAAGTATCAACAGTTTTCTTATCCAGCCTTCTTAGAAGTTCCATGACCAATTTCACGGCGTTTTCTAGATCCTCTAAGCTGAGTAGACCTACGTGACTGTGAATGTGCCTTGTCGGAACACTGAGGACAACACTTGGACAGCCAGTTCTGTCGAGATGAATTCTGCCGGCATCCGTGCCGCCAGCTGCAATCTGGGAAAGCTGGAGAGGTATCCCTATTTCCTTCGCAGTTCTTATAGTGAACTCCTTTAATGGCTGATTGGGAATCATGCTTCTATCATAAGTGAGGAGACTTGGGCCTTTCCCCATCTTTGCAGGCGCCTCAAAAGGCTTTATATCTGGCACGTCACCTGATATATCCACTTCAAGCACCAACGCTACGTCTGGATCTACAAGATGAGCGACTGTCTGAGCGCCTCTGAGTCCGACCTCTTCTTGAACCGTAGCCGCGCCATAGATTGTGTTCGGATGTTTCATCTCGTTTTCTTTTATTCTACGGATGGTTTCCATTATGACGAAGGCGCCTATTCTATCGTCAAAGGCTTTTCCCATAGCTATCTTCCCATCTCGAATTAGGGAAAAGGGAGACCAAGGCACAACGGGATCGCCGACTTTCACGCCTAACTTGACCGCTTCTTTTCCCGACGTAGCGCCTACGTCTATGTACATGTTCTTTCTTTCAACAACTTTCTTGCGGTCTTCATCGGTCAGAAGGTGCGGTGGTTTAGCTGCAATAACACCATGCAAATCTCCTTTTTCAGTTCTAACGATAACTCTCTGGGAAAGTAAAACTTGGTCCCACCATCCGCCTAAGGGATTGAAGGATAGAAAACCGGTTTTCTCATCCATGCCTGCGACAACGAACCCCACCTCATCTACGTGTCCAGCTAACAGCACATGCGGTCGTTCATTTTCGCCTTTGGCGACAAAAACAACCGAACCCAGCTTATCCGCTATGACCTCATCAGAGTAAGCCTGTATGTATTCATTTATGATATGCGTGGTTTCCCTTTCGAATCCCGATGGACCGAAAGACTCGGTCATCTTCTTCAAGATATCAATCGCTTTTTCATCAAACATCCTTTATTCAACTCCTATTATTCAACATATTCTTCTTTCATGATTCCGCTTAGTTAGTACAGATACCCATGTATAAATGATTCCGCGCGTGTATGCATACTTAGTTTTCTAGTTTATAATCTTCAAACTCGCTAAAGATTTTATAAATTCTATTTTTTCCTCCGCTTGTAAATTCGGGAAAATAGAGATTTGCTGGTTCTATCGATAATGTTGAGAGCAAATAGTGTTGAATGAGAACCCACCACTAATGGAGAGACACTAGAGAGATAGACTTAGAGCGTCAAGTGTGATCAGAAGCAGATTTGGAATTCAGGACTTTTAATTTCTTATTCACTGGTTTCTAACAGGATTGGTGAAGAATCTGAGAATGAAGCCGATCTCGTCTTTCAGAATTTTGCTGAAGCGGTACGGATACTCAAAGAAGGCTGTTGAAGAAATTTGGAAATGGTATGATTTCTCAGAAAGAAAAGGCGTTGCAAGTTTCTAATTTTACTCCACGAGCGTGCACATACTTGCTTGCTGCTTCTACGTATTCAATGAATAGTAGATCATCTTTTTCTGGGAAATATTCAAAATCAGGTCCAACTTTTTCATAGAGATGCTTAATTATTTGTATCTCGAGAATTTTTGCTCCGTTACCGAAGATTTTTTCAATAGCATTGGCAAACTCTTCAATTTTGTTGGGAATGTCCTGCTTCTTGACTGTGAAGGTCTCATCCAGATAGAAATAGATCGCTTGTTTCTGAGAATCTCCTAGCGAGGACAGCCCCTTATCTACCGCTTCTAGCAGAAGTTTTTTGAAATCGCGATTATGATTTGATTCTAAGACATGCGAGTTCTTAATGAGTAAGGAATTCATCAGGTTTGCCTCTTTTTTGTAGTTTTGTAGAACTGATTTCGTGTTCCACTTAGATACATATTGTATCGCGTGATTTAATATAGTCCTTATTTCATAGTTTGACATGTTCTGAGATTCGATATATCTACTCCGTTAGACACATTTTTTGTAAGTTACTCCGTGCTTTATCAAGAATAAGAGCCACCTAAACCTTAAATGCAAAAATAGCGTATGCGGCGATAGCTCTGTAGTATGATTGAAAATGCAAGTATGATTGAAAGATCATCCAGTATGCGTTAAGTGTCAGATAAATCTAATTTCTTCATCCAATTGGTTGTGTGTTCGTTATGTGTGTGAAGTAGTAGTTTGACCATTGAAGCTAGAAAGGAGACTTAAAAGGGACGCTTCGCCACAGATACAAAAGCATCCTGACATTGCAAATTCTTTATGTGACACAACTTCTTTACCTTACAGGAGTCACTTCAAAGGTGAAAATAAATGGATTTTTCAATCAGCGAAGAGGAGGAATTGTTCAGAAAAGCTGTAATGGAGTTCTGCGCCAAAAATATCTCTCCGAATTTCACAGAAATAGAGAAAAAAGCAAGGATTCCTGAAGATCTGTTTGAACGTATGGCTCAACTTGGTCTATTCGGTATTAATGTGTCATCTGAATACGGAGGTCTTGAGGCTAAGTTTATTAATACAGCCATAGCTGCAGAGGAAATAGGATATGCTGATATCAGCCTGTCTATAGCTATCTTCCCATTTCTGATCGAGAATTCATTTGCATACATTGCCGACAGATACGGCACTAAACAGCTTAAAGAAGAAATCCTGCCCAAAATAACAAGCGGTGAAATCTTACTGGGCATCGCAGCAACAGAACCTCAATGTGGCAATGATCTTGCCGAGATGAAAACAAAAGCTAGGATGAAAGATGGCTATTACCTCATCTCTGGGGAGAAAGCCTATGCTACAGGTGTAGTTGAAATTGAAGAACGCGGCGGTGGGTTCTTAACCCTCACGTATACTGCTCCTGAACGAAAGTATAATGGTATGACCTTGTTTTACGTTCCTCTTAATCTCCGGGGAATAGAAACGACCTTATACGACGCAGTGGGCAAGAAAGGGTCATCTTATGGAGGATTCTCGCTTACTGGCGTTAAGGTCCCGCGATATTTTCTTGTCGGAGAAGAAGGGAGAGGTGTCCGTTTAGCACTTGAAGGGATTTCAAAGGCTAGAGTTTTAATGTCCATAGCTGCTATTGGAGCGGCTAGACGTTGTCTTGAACTTGCCACGAACTATGCTAAACAAAGAGTAGTCTTTGGCAAACCTATTGCCTCATATCAAGGGATTCAATTTGAACTTGCAGATGATTACACGAAATTGGAGGCTGCAAAGCTGCTTGCGTATAAAGCCGCTTGGTTAATTGATAAGGCAGCTAAGCATGAGATTCCCTCTGCGGTAGCTATGACGAAGTTGTGGGTTCCTCATGTTGTATATGATATTATTAACCATGTATTGTTATGGTATGGAGCATATGGTTACACAAAAGAATG
>Ga0209635_10000102_pt1 | contig 49408 bp, 38 predicted proteins | sample DeeMarSWOR230_32_FD_187463 | JGI IMG/M metagenome (GOLD analysis project Ga0209635, IMG submission 187463) | Marine sediment microbial communities from White Oak River estuary, North Carolina - WOR-2-30_32 (SPAdes) (version 2) | ecosystem: Environmental > Aquatic > Marine > Intertidal zone >...
CATGCGCTCAGACGTTCCTCCCGACGTGCCAGGCGCAGTTCGCGCAGCAATTCATCGAGGTCACCGTCGAGTATCTCCGGCAGTCGATGCAGGGTCAGGCCAATGCGGTGGTCGGTGACCCGGCCTTGGGGGAAGTTGTAGGTGCGGATCTTGGCCGAGCGGTCGCCCGTCCCGACCTGCAGCCGGCGTTCCTGCGCACGCGCCGCTTCCTGCTCAGCGATCTTGATGTCGAACAATCGGCTGCGCAGCACGCTAAGGGCACGTGCCTTGTTCTTATGCTGCGACTTCTCGTCCTGGCAGCTGACCACGAGGCCGGTAGGTACGTGCGTGATGCGAACGGCCGAGTCCGTCGTGTTCACGCTCTGGCCGCCGGGGCCCGAGGACCGGAAGACGTCGATCTTGAGGTCCTCAGGGTCGATCTCTATGTCGACATCCTCGGCCTCAGGCAGAACCGCCACGGTCGCGGCCGAGGTGTGGATACGACCCTGGCTCTCGGTCTCCGGGACACGCTGAACACGGTGCACGCCGGACTCGTAGCGTAGCGTGCCGTAAGCATTCCGCCCGCGCACCAGGAACACGACTTCCTTGAGACCTCCGAGCGTGCCCTCGCTGGTCGAGAGCACCTCGACCTTCCAATGGCGCTGCTCGGCGAAGCGCGTGTACATGCGGAAGAGATCGGCGGCGAAGAGGCCGGCCTCGTCACCGCCCGTCCCGGCGCGGATCTCGATGACCGCCGCCCGGTCATCCAGGGGATCGCGGGGAGCCAGCAGATCCCGAACCTCGGCCTCCAACTGCTCGATCCGTGCCTCCAACTCGCGGACTTCGCCCCGAGCCAGCTCACGCAGCTCATCGTCGTCGCCGGTCTCGACGAGCTCGCGGGCCTGCTCCAGTTGATCGTCGAGCTTCAGGAGCTCGCCCCCGAGTTCAGCGATGCGCTCCAGCCCGGCGTGCTCCCGGCCCAGCTCGCGCAGGCGCTCCAGGTCCGCGATGACTTCGGGGCTGGCCAGCAGCTGGTTCAGTTCCGCCCGGCGCTCGACGGCAGCGCGGAGCTTTTCTCTCAGCCGCTCAGTACTTGTCATGGGAATCGCCGCTCGCAGAGCGACCTGCCCGCAGGCCTACTCGCTCTGCTCCTCGCCGCTGGCCGGCGACGGCGGCTCGCTGGCGGCCTTGGCGCGCGCGGCCGCGGGCTTCTTGGAGCGAGATTTCCCGGCCTCCGCCCTGCCGTACTTGCGCCGGAACCGCTCGACACGGCCGGCTGTGTCCACGAGCTTCTGCCGACCCGTGAAGAAGGGGTGACAGCGTGAGCAGATCTCCACGTGGATGGACTCGAGCGTGGACCGGGTGGTGAAGGTGTTACCACAGGCGCACGTCACCAGCGCGGTCTTGTACTCCGGATGGATTCCTTCCTTCATCTGACTAACCTGAGATCGAAGTCGCAACGAGAAAAGCAACGGCCCCCGTGGGGGCCGTCGTCCCAGGGTGTAATCTAGCAGCACGCCAGCCCGGGGCAAGCGCCACCAGGCCGCTTGACAAGCTAGGGTTCGGCAGCTTCACGGGCCCACCGCCAGCTGGCCGGTCCGCTGCCGGGCCCGCCACCAACTCCACAGCAGCAACAGCGCCGCGCCCACCGCGGACAGCCAGCCGGGCCAATCGCCCAGGCGAGTATAGAGGGTGATGCCGTCGGTCGTCTCGACGGTAGCGACGCGGGTAGCCGGCTCGAACAGCGGTGTGGGTTCGCGGATTCGGCCGTGCGGATCGACGAACAGCGAGATGCCAGTGTTGGCGGCTCGCGCGACGCCCATGCGGTTCTCGATCGCGCGCATCACCAGATGCGCCGGATGCTGGTAAAGGGCGCTCGTCCGGCTCCACCAGGGCCGCTCGCGTCCGAACCAGGCGTCGTTGGTGATGTTCACGAGGAAGTCCGCCCCCTCACGGCGGTACGTCCTCGACAGCGCGGGGAAGATCGACTCGTAGCAGATGAGGACGCCGAAGCCGGAATCGTTCACGCGGAGGACCAGCTCCTCCGTACCGCGCCCGAAGCCACCAAAATACTGGAGGAACCCGCTGACGTTGCCCACGAGGGGCAGCCGCCACTCTTCGGCAAACGCCTTGCGACGGAGCGAGCGCATCCAGCCTACAGGCACGAAGGGGACGCGCTCGACGACGGGCACCAGGTAGTGCTTGCGGTAGAGGCCGGCCGGCGAGCCCTGATCATCCAGGAAGAGAGCGGCGTTGTAGTAGTCATAGCCGCCGTCAGCATACCGCACGACATCGATCAGGCCAAACAGCAGCGTGACATCGTTGCTGCGGGCGAGCGCCGCCACCCAGGGCCCCCAATCCGGTGCCCAGTCTAACGAGGTTGGCAGCGCAGTCTCGGGCCAGACGACGAGCTCGACACCAGGGGAACGAGCGAGCCGGGAACCGGTGAGCTGAGCCAGCGCCCGGCGACTGCTGTCCACCGCCGCCGCGCGCTCGAGCTTGAGATCCTCCGGGATATTGGGCTGCACGACAAGAACCCGGGCCGCCGGCCGGGTACGAAGCGATCCCCAGCGGATCAACGAGTAGCCGACCGGCAGAGCGATAAGCAGCGCCAGCGCCGTGGCTCGGAGCGGCCAGCGCCGGCGCAGGCCCCCCAACCACCAATGGGCGAGCAGAGCGTTGATCGCCACCAGCCAGACGGTCACCCCACGCGCGCCGCTGACATCTGCGAAGCCCACCAGCGCGGGGAAGCCCGCCAGCGAGTGGCCGAGGCCGAGCCAGGGGAAAGCGATATCGCCGAGGTGAGCTCTCAGCCATTCCGCCGCGGTCCAGAAGATGGGCAGCGAGGCCCAGAACGGTATCGCGTGACGTACAAGGAGCAGATGTACGGCCCGACCCGCGGCGGCCAGCATGGCCGACATCGCGACAACGGTGACGACATACCCGAGCAGCGCCAGCCAGGTGTAGAAGACCAGGGCGGTGAACAGCCAGTACAGCAGCGTTCCATAGAAGAGCAAACCCATCCAGAGCGTGGCTCGCCAAACGGAGGCCGCACCCGAGCGGTCAGCTGGACAGGAGTGCAGGAATACCAGGTACGGTACGAGAGCCACGAACGGCGGAACCAGCAGATGGAACGGAGGGAATGAGAGGGTGAGAAGGATACCGCTGACTACCGGGAGGCCGAGCTCCTTCCCGCGAGGCAGGATGGGATGTCTCACAGCAGAATCTCGCGGTCCTCTTCCGCCGACCGGTAGCAGGCCTCGACGATGCTCAGCAGGACCTCCTGCTCCTCGGGGAGCGGCTCTTCCCGCTCGCCCTGAACCACGGATATGAAGTAGCTGAACTCGCGCCGGTAGGAGGCCCGGTAGATGTTCTCGCTCCCGGGCGCGAGGCGCGGCGTCATGTCGAGCACTCCGCCGGGCGTCACCCTCTGTATGACGAAGGGATAGAGCGAGCCGAAACCAGCGGCGCCCAGAGCGACGAAGCTGTGCTGATCCTCAACGGCCGCGAGGTCCCAGGTCACCTCGATACTGCAGGTCACGTCCCTCTCCAGCCTCATCAACACGACCGCCGTGTCTTCAACGCCGTCTCCGTCGCGGTCGGGCAGGTAGGCGGTGAGGCGCTCGGGCGCGGGATAACCGAGGAGCCAGAGACAAAAGTCGAGGTTCGTGACCCCCAGATCCATGAGCACGCCGCCTCCGTACTCGCGGCTCAGCCGCCACTCGCTGATGCGCGGGCGGCGGGCGCGCCGTCGTTGCCAGCTGGCGTGCATGTGGAAGACCTGCCCCAGCTCCCCGTTGCTTATCGAGCGCCGCAAAGCCCACGCGTCAGGCCGGAAGCGGTGGCTGTTTTCGACCATCAGGATCCGGCCTGCCTGGCGAGCACAGTCAAGCGTCCGGGCCGCCTGTTCGCGGCTCGTAGCCAACGGCCGTTCGCACAGCACGTGCAGGCCAGCCTGCAGCGCCAGCTCGGTGTGCTCCGCGTGCACGTGGTTGGGCGTGCAGACGATCACGCTGTCGAGGTCGGGGTGCTCGAGCAGCTCCTCGATCGATGAGTAAGCGGCAGCGATCTGGAATCGCTCAGCGACTGTCTCGGCTTTCGCGATGTCGATATCGCAGACAGCTGTCACGCTCGTCCCGTCTAACTGCGCCAGGATAGGGAGATGGACGATCTGCGCGATGCCGCTGCAGCCGACGATCCCGACCTCAATAGCCTCTCTACTCGCCATGGCAGTCATCCAGGTAGGTCAGGCGCTAGGGTACTCAGGCCGTTCCAGCTTCATCCCAATCAGGAGTCCAAGTGATCAAACCGCTGGCGGCGGCCCGCTCAGGGTCGGGCTCGACCTCATCAATCAACTCGATGAGCGCATCGACGATTCCCGACTCGGGTACTTTGCGGACAATCTTCCCGCGAACGTAGAGCAGTCCCTCGCCCCTACCGCCGGCGACCCCGATGTCGGCCTCGCGTGCCTCGCCCGGTCCGTTCACGGCGCAACCCATCACGGCGACGGTGAGCGGCTTGCGAATGTCGCGAGTGCGCTCCTCCACCTCCTCGGCCAGGCGGATCAGATCGACCTGCAGCCGACCACACCCGGGGCAGGCGACGATGCGAATGCTCTCACGGCGCAGATCAAGCGACTCGAGGATCGCCCGGGCAGCATGCACTTCTTCCACCGGGTCAGCGGACAGCGAGACGCGCAGCGTATCCCCGATGCCTTCCGCCAGCAGCGTACCGATCCCGACCGCCGACTTGATGTTCCCGGCGCGCGGTGTGCCTGCCTCCGTGACACCGAGGTGCAGCGGGTAGCTGAACTGCTTCGCCGCCAGGCGATAAGCTGCAATCATCAAGGGGACACGGGACGCTTTCACTGAAATCACGATGTCCTCGAACCCCTCGTCCTCCAGCAATCTCACGTGGCGGCGGGCACTCTCCACCATCGCCTCGGCCGTCGGGCCGCCGTACTTCGCCAACAGGTCACGCTCCAGGGAGCCGGCGTTGACCCCGATACGGATTGGCAGCCCGCGCTCACGCGCCGCCTCGACCACCGCCCGCACCCGCGAGGCATCGCCGATATTGCCCGGGTTGAGGCGGAGCTTCGCCACCCCCGCCTTCGCTGCCTCGAGCGCGAGCCTGTAGTTGAAGTGGATATCCGCCACCAACGGCACCGGTGAGCGTCTGACGAGCTCACGCAGTGCCGCGGCTGCGGCCTCACTCGGAACCGCCGTGCGCACGATGTCGACTCCGGCTTCAGCCAGCCGCTGGATCTCCTCTAGGGAGCCCTTAAGGTTTTCCGGGCTGGACAGCGTCATCGACTGAATGGAAATCGGTGCGCCTCCACCCATAGGCACGTCACCGACCATCACACGCCGCGTGCGCTGACGATGCGGCGCCTTGATCTCCATCGTCGTCCGTTCCCTTCCCGTCATCCGTGAGGACGTTTCATGCGCCGGCAACACGACCGGCGGCGACGAATTTATCCCTGATCCGTGGCTTTGGCGAGCGATCCCTCGACTACAGCCAAGCTCTCATCGATGTCCGCATCGCTGCGCCGTCGAGATGAAGCCCGCCTCGAACGGCGACGGCGCGCAGAAGACGCCGTCATTCAGACACTCACGGTGATAGCGGGCACACAGTTGTCGCGACAACTCACTTCTAATTATCTGCCCCATACGGTCTCGAGGTCCAGACTCAGCGCCTCGGTATGCTCGCTGGGCCGCTGTCCAGCCCGGACCCGCTCCTCCGCCACGCCCCAAAGGTCCGCGTCATCGGCGTTGCTGATGGTGGCGACGGCCAGGTCACCCGGCGCCACGGCGACCTCCGAGCGTTCGAGGTAGGTCACCCCGTCGATCTCGTAAGCCTGACTGCGCATGCGTGCCTCGATCTGCGGTGGGCTGCCGCGCTCATCCGGCACACGATCGATGAGTACCTCGACGCGTGTGCCGATGCGGGCCCGGTTACGCGCGGCCACAATCGAGCGCTGGAACTCGTTCACCGAGGCCAGGCGCTCCAGTTTGACCGAATCGGGCAGCTGATCCGGCATCGCCGCGCCCACTGTCCCGTCCTGCGGCGAGAAAGCGAAGGCGCCCAGGTGATCGAATTCGATCGCGCCGATGAAGTCGAGCAACGCCTCGAAGTCCTCCTCGGTCTCGCCGGGGAATCCCACGACGACGCTGCTGCGAAGCGTAAGGTCTGGGATTTCCGAGCGCAGCCGGGCGATGAGCTCGCGTAGCCGGTCGGGCCGCTCCGGCCGTCGCATGCGCTCCAGCATCCGCGCGCTGGCGTGTTGGATTGGCATATCGAGATACGGGAGGAGCCTGTCCTCACGGGCAATCAGTTCGACCAGCGACGGTCGCAGACCGGCTGAATAGACGTAGAGCAAGCGGAACCACGGTATGCCGGTCGCCGCGAGCAGCTGCTCGAGCAGCTGGCGCAGGCCAGGCTGTCCGTCCAAGTCGCGACCGTAGTGTGCCAAGTCCTGGGCGACCAGATTGAGTTCCACCACGCCTCGCGCCTCCAGCGCCTTTGCCTCCTCGACGAGCGCCTGCGGGTCGAAGGAGCGGTGATGGCCGCGCCAGAGCGGGATCGCGCAGAAGGCGCAGGTGTGGTCGCAACCTTCACTGACCTTGAGGTAGGAGACGTGGCGAAGGCCACCGACAGGCAGGCGCGAGCCGGGGTGTTTCTGCACACGGCCGTCAAGCAAGCCACGCGCGGCGAGCTGTGGGACCAGCTCGGGCAGATCGCGGAGTCCGAGGAAAAGGTCCACCTCAGGGAGCGAGCGCCGAAGCTGGCGCCGGTAGCGCTCCACCAGACAACCCACGGCCACCAGCACGCGCAGCTGGCCGGCATCTTTCAGGCGCGCCGCCTGCAGAAGCGTATCGATCGACTCCTCCTTCGCCGCATCGATGAAACCGCAGGTATTGACGAGGAGAATCTCCGCGTCGCGCGGCTCCGCGATGTAGTCCGCTCCGTGGGCCACGAGAGTGGCCACGATACGCTCTGAGTCGACTGTATTCTTATCGCAACCGAGCGTGATGACGGAGAACTTCACCGCGTGAACACCTCGACGCCCGGCGGAAGGGTGAAGCGGAAGAGGTCTTCGGGCAGGTCGATGCCTGCCTCGACGTTCGAGAGTGTGATCGTCCGTACCGTCTCGTTTTCCTCGTGGATCTCGAACTTCCGCACCAAATAGTCCTGCGCGTCGATCCAGACGCGTACCAGCGTATAGGGTGCCTCGAACTTGGGAACGAGCGAGAGAAGATAGGCGGGCCGGTGGCCGACAACGTCCCGCTGCACGTAAGTCGCCACGTAGCGCTCGGTCGGGCTCACCAGGAACTGGCCGCCCAGGGTAGCGCCCTCCGAAGTACGGTCAATCGCGGTACGGACCACCTGGTCCGGCTGCGCGCTGGGATAGTACATCCAGAACCACTGCCCGTCGGCCACGACGATGTCGCCCTCCGGCTCGTCGAACTTCATCAGGAAGTAGTTGGGCTTCCTCTGGAATACGACGCCCCGACCCTCCTTCTCGGCCTCCAGCGCCGGTATCTCGATCCTCTGCACGAACTCCGACCGCAAAGTCGTCGCCACCCGATAGGCCTCCGCGGCCCTGGCAAGGATGACCTCCGCGCTGTCGATGGCCGAATGCCCCTGAGGGCCCAGCGCAGAAATCAGCGTCAGCAGTATGGCAAGCTCGTTCATCTTCGCCCCCGACCCGTTCTAGCCGTCCCGAGCGGTGCAGATTCTGTCCAGGTCCTGTAGTGTAACCAATACCTCACGTGGTTTCGACCCCTCAGAGGGCCCAACGATCCCCGCCTGCTCCAGCTGGTCGACGATCCGTGCAGCCCGCCCGTAGCCGATCTTCAGCCGCCGCTGCAGCAGGCTCGTGGAACCCTGCTGGTGTTGAACGACGACCTCGGCAGCTCGACGGAACAGCGGGTCCCGGTCTGCGGGTGCCATTTCCGCCAACTCCAGCTCCGCCTCCTCGAGCTCGCGCTGGCGCACGACCTCCAGAATGTCGTCCTCGAGCTCACGCTCCGCCTCGGCGCGGGCACGGTACCACTTGACGAGGCGCTCGGTCTCCTCGGTGGATACGAAGGTACCCTGGATGCGCTTGGGCTCCGCCTGGCCGGGCGGCATGAAGAGCATGTCGCCATCGCCCAACAGAGTCTCGGCACCGTTCTGGTCGATGATGGTTCGGCTATCCACCTTGGATGCGACTCGGAAGGCGATGCGGCACGAGAAATTGGCCTTGATGAGTCCCGTGATGACGTTGACCGACGGTCGCTGGGTCGCCACCACCAGGTGGATGCCCGTGGCGCGTGCCTTCTGCGCGAGGTAGGCCAGCGGGCGTTCGATCTCGTTCTGTACTGTCATCATCAGGTCCGCCAGCTCGTCAATGAACAGCACGATATAGGGGAGGATGCGCGGTTCCTCCAACTCTGCACCGCCTTCCGAGGGCGGGGCCATAATCGTCGCGCCCTTGCTGACCCGCCGATTGAATTCCCGCAGGTTGCGACAACTATTGGCCGACAGCCACTCATAGCGGCGCTCCATCTCATAGACCAGCCACTTCAGGGCGGTCGCCGCATCGCTGTTGTCGGTCACGACGGGGTGCCTCAGGTGTGGGAGCACACTGTAGCCCCCCAGTTCGACCATCTTGGGATCGATGAGTATGAGTCGCAGACGCTCGGGCGTGTGTCGGTAGACCAGGCTGGAGATGATCGCGTTGATGCACACCGACTTCCCCGAGCCGGTGACCCCGGCGATCAGCAGGTGCGGCATCTGGGCCAGGTCGGATATGTCGAAGCGGCCCGTCACATCCTCACCCAGTGCCAGCGGCAGCTCGGCCCGACTGGTCCGATAGGCCTCCGAGTCCAGGATCTCGCGCAGATAGACGATCTTCCGCTGCGGATTCGGCACCTCGACGCCCACCGCGCCCTTGCCCGGAATGGGGGCGATGATCCGTACCGACGGCGCCTTCAGGCCGAGCGCGAGATCGTCGGCGAGCGCAGCGATCTTCCCGACCTTCACGCCGGACGCCGGCACGACCTCGAACTGGGTCACCACCGGCCCGGTCGTGCGTCCGGCTATCTGCCCCTCCACCTTGAAGGTCCGGAGCGTCTCGATCAGGGTCTCACCCAGCCGGTCCAGAACCTCCTGACTGACCGAGTAGTCGCGATCAGGCGGCGGCGACAGTAAGTCGAGGGGCGGAAGATGACCGTTCGTTGACGGAGCGGGAGCAAGGGAAGTCGCCGTCTCGGCACCCCCATTCCGCCGCCGCCGGGGACCCAGCACACGAGATCGTGCGATTTCACGCACGGCTTCCCCGCCACTCGCTTCCCGGGACACGGCATCCGGCAAGGCCTCCCGCTGGAAGCGCCCGCGCAGCCAGGCCCAGCCGACGCCGAGCCAGTGGGCCGCCGCTACACCCCAACCCGCCACCAGGGCGCCAACCCGCAAAGTGACTCGACCACCGCTCCGCAGGGCCGCCACGCTTCGGGCAAGCGCGTTCAGCGGACCCAGACCCAGGCTGACGATCAGCGTCGTGATGAGGAGAGCCAGGAGAATCAGAGCGCCCCCCACCCAGCTGAGCGCCGAGGTCATCAGACCCCCGCACCAGGCGCCGTACCGTCCCGCCAACCAGGGGGCACCCCCACCCGCAGGAAAGGCCAGGCAGGCCATGAGAGGCGGGACGATGAGCAGACTGGCGGCAAAGAAGACGCTCCAGCGAGCCGCCTCGGAGCGCTCCAGCCAATCGAAACTCCAGATGCCCCACACGACGGGCAGCATCGGCACGACCGCCGCAGCGACGCCGCACGCGCCGACCAGCACACCGGCGACCGCGGCGCCCACAGGTCCCACGACGTTGCCGGAGGGAAAGAGAGGTTGAAGCCCCCTGCCGAGCAGCTCTACGGGGATGAGGCTGAGAAAGGTGAAAAGACCTACAGCTGCCAGACCGATACCGATCAGGACGCGCTGAATCCGATCATCCGCCCGGTCGCCCATCACTCATCTCCTACTTCGCTCTTCCCTTCCCTCCACCTCCCGATCCGGCGCTCGGCTCCAGGCTAACGATCTGGTGATCGCGGAGTACCGGAACGACCGGAATCGAATCCAGCTGAGCGCAGAGCTCAATGTCCGCTCCCTGGCCGATCTTCTCCAAAGCTTGGCCGGCCGCTGTCGAGCGCAGAGTCTCGACGCTCACCGGCGAGAGTTCCCGAGCCAGCGCAAGCGCGGCCTGCGCCCCGTCGCCCAATTCCGCCCTGACCGACCTCTTACGCTTCTTCGAGAGCGCTTCCACCATCAGGCCAGCGCAAAGCGCATCCTCCAAGCCCACTCTGCCCGCAGATCCGGCGCAGACGATCAGTGGATCAGCCTCGGCGCTGCGCAGCGCCGCGACCACCCGGCTCAGGTTGACCAGGGCAGCGACGTACACCACACCGGCACCCGACATTGCTGCCAGGGTTTGCGTCCCGTTGGTGGTAGTCATCACGATGGTGCGACCGCCGATGACTTCACTCCTGAACTCTGCGGGCGAATTGCCGAGATCGAAGCCCTCGATCCGCACGCCCTGCCGTTCGCCGCATATGAGAGTTCGGTCACGCCCGAGCGAGTTGCTGATCCGCAGCGCTTCCTCAATCGACTCAGCCGGCACCACAGCCCTTGCCCCGTTGCGGATTGCAATGGCGACGCATGTGCCCGCTCGCAACACGTCGACCGCTACAGCGGTGCGGTCCTGAATCGGCGCGCGCTCCAGCTCGAGCGGAGTCCAGAGAACATCGATCTTCATTGCGCAGCGATGGCGGTTCGATCCCGTCTCTCAAACCGCTCCAAGAAGTCGGTGTCCACGTCACCTGAGCGAAAGTCCGGATGGTCGAGGACGTTGCGCAAGAACGGGATGGTCGTGTGAACGCCCTCAATCACAAACATCTCCAGCGCGAGCTTCGCCCGAGCGATCGCCTCGTCGCGCGTGCTGGCCCGCACAATCAGCTTCGCTATAAGCGAGTCGTAGTAGGGCGGGACGGCGTAGCCCGTGTAGACATGCGTGTCCACGCGCACACCGGGCCCACCCGGTGGATTGAAGGTGGTGATCGTGCCCGGTGACGGCCTGAAACCGCTGCTCGGGTCTTCGGCGTTGATCCGGCACTCAATGGCATGTCCACGCAGCTCGATGCCGTCGGGAATGGACAGGTGTTCGCCTGCCGCCACTCTGATCTGCTCCTTGACGAGGTCGTAGCCCGTGACCTCTTCCGTCACCGGGTGTTCCACCTGGATGCGCGTGTTCATCTCGAGGAAATAGAAACGGCGATCGCGATCCAGCAGGAATTCCACCGTGCCGGCCCCGACATATGCGATGGCGGATACCCCACGCACGGCGGCGGCGCCCATCTCGCGGCGCAGTTCCGGCGTAAGCGCCGGACTGGGTGATTCCTCGATCAGCTTCTGATGGCGACGCTGGATCGTGCAATCGCGCTCGCCGAGGTGAACGGCACGGCCGTGACGATCGCCGAGGACCTGAATCTCCACATGGCGGGCTCCCTCGATGAGCTTCTCGATGTAGAGCGAACCGTCGCCGAAGGCTGCTTCCGCCTCGGCCCTGGCCGTAGCGAACAACGGCTCAAACTCCTCGGCAGCGCGCACGATGCGCATTCCCTTGCCACCGCCGCCCGCCTTGGCCTTGATCATGACCGGAAAACCGATCTGCTCCGCCGCCTTGCGTGCGAGGCGTGCGTCGCTGATCGCTTCTTCCGTACCCGGGATCACGGGGACATCTACCTCGATCATCGTATGACGCGCAGCCACCTTGTCACCCATCCGTCCGATCTGCTCAGCGGTCGGCCCGATGAAGACGATATCCGAGCGCTCGCAGATCTGGGCGAACTCTGCATTCTCGGCGAGGAAGCCGTAGCCGGGGTGGATTGCGTCAGCTCCCGCGATCTCAGCGGCCGCGATGATGCGGGGGATATTCAGATAGCTGTCCCGGGCGGGAGGCGGTCCAATGCAGATGTCTTCGTCGGCGAAGCGCACATGCAGCGAGTCGCGGTCGGCTTCCGAATGCACGACCGCGGTCCGTATGCCAAGCTCCCGGCAGGCCCGGATAATGCGGAGCGCGATTTCTCCGCGATTAGCAATAAGGACTTTCTGGAACAAGGCTGGTTTCCTCGCTGGCACTCGTTCGGAGGCGCAGCCGGAAGCGCGTTGAGCGGGACTCAGTCTGGCTGGATGTGGAAAAGGACCTGACCGTACTCCACAGGCTCAGCGTTCTCCACGGCGATCTTAACGATCGTGCCGGCAACCTCCGCCTCCAACTCGTTCATCAGCTTCATCGCCTCAAGGATGCACAGGGTCTGCCCGACCTTGACGTGGTCACCGACCTCGACGTACGGGTCCGCATCCGGGCCCGGCGCGCGATAGAAGGTGCCGACCATGGGCGAGGTAACCTCCACCAACTTCGCCGTCTCGACCGTCTCAACAGCTTCCGCACCGGCCGGCTCAGGTGGCACGGCGCTCGGCGGCGCCGCTGCTAGCGGAGCCACACCTGGATTTGCTTGCGCCCTCAGGGTCGGCGGCGCCGCATTCCCACTCAGGATCGCTGCTGGGCTCTTAGAGATGCGAATCTTCGTGGCCCAGCGTGAGATCTCCAGCGTGTCGATATCACTGGCCTCGACGATATCGATCAAACGTTTCAGGAAAGCTAGATCAATCATGAACTGACGCGCTCCAAGTACTTGTTCTCGCGCCGGTCAACTTTGATGATATCGCCATTCTCGATGAACAGCGGCACCTGTACAACAGCTCCCGTCTCCAGTTTGGCCGGCTTGGTGCCACCCTGTGCAGTGTCGCCTCGCACTCCGGGCTCGGTTTCCACAACACTCAACTCGACGAAGAAGGGAAGCTCGACAGAGATCGGCTCGCCATCCCGTGACAGCGCCTCACACATCATGTTCTCCTTGAGGTAGGCAAGCTGATCTTCCCCGATCGTGGCGGCCGGCAACGGGATCTGCTCGTAGGTCTCCCCATCCATGAAATAATAGAACTGCCCGTCCGTGTAACTGTACTGCACGGGACGACGGACGAGCCGTACCTCCTCGACCTTTTCGCCTGCGCGAAAGGTCCTCTCGATCACCGCACCCGAGAGTACGTTCTTCAACTTCGTGCGCACGAACGCCCCACCTTTGCCCGGCTTCACATGCTGGAAATAGGTGATCGTGTATAGTCCGCCGTCAAGGTCTACGACCATCCCGTTACGGAAATCTGCCGTCGTCGCCATCTCTCTTCCGGTGAATGTGGAGGCCCCTCGACTTCTCCCGAACCAGGCCCACCAAGCCTACAGAGGCAGGGTCTGAAGCCTACCGGCATCCAGGTCCACCAGTGCTCGGGGTCGATCGTCCGTCACCACCAGGGTATCCTCAATCCGCACTCCACCCCAGCCTGGAAAGTAGAGGCCCGGCTCCACGGTAACAACCATGTTCGACTCGAGCCGGTCTTCGCTTCGCCGCCCGAGCCGTGGACTCTCGTGAACCTCGAGCCCGAGTCCGTGGCCCGTGCTATGCGTGAACCGCTCCTCCACATCGGCCTCTGCAAAGATCTGGCGAGCCGCAGCGTCCACCTCGGCGCCCGACACCCCGGCCCGGAGCGCGGCACGGGCCGCCCAGTGCGCCGCCAGCACGAGCTCGTACACCTCGCGTTGTCTGGGCTCTGCTTCTCCCACGACGAACGTCCTCGTCACGTCAGAACAGTACGCCTGCCAGTGGGCGCCGAAGTCGAAGAGCACTATATCGCCTCCCCGCAGCTTGCGGTTGCTGGTCGCCGCATGGGGCAAAGCCGAGCGCGCACCGCTTGCCACGATTGTCTCGAACGCCGGCCGCTGCGCGCCCAGCTGGCGCATACGATAGTCGAGCTCACTGGCAATATCCGCCTCGCGCACTCCCGGCTCGACCAGGGTCAAAGTCTCAGCCAAAGCCGACGCCGCGATCCGCGCCGCCCTCTCGATAGCCGCAATCTCCTTTTCGTCCTTCACGGCCCGAACGCCTTCGACCAGGCCCGAGACCGGCACCCATTCTACCGCGGAGCTTTCATCCCTGAGTCGCTCCCACTCGGCGAACGAGAGATGCTGCCCCTCGAATCCGAGCCTGGATCCACTGAACTGGCGCTTCGCCTGCTCCACCAGCTCGGCGAGCAACCCATCACGCGAGATCAGCAGCTCGAAGCCTGCGCCGTCGGGAAGCTCCTCCTCGGCCTGCTGCCCATAGCGGCCGTCCGTGAGCAGGATCGCAGCGGTCCCGTCGATCAGCAGCCGGGCGCTCGAGCCGCTGAAGCCGGTCAGGTACCTCACGTTCGCAAGCTGGGAAACAAGCAATCCGTGCAGACCGAGCTCCGCCAGCTCGGCCCGAACGCGCTGGATCCGCCAGGCTAGCGCACCAGCATTGGCTTTCATCGGAGCGAAAGGTATGCGAGGTGTCCCCGTGGCGCGAGGAGGCCGCTTCCGCCCTTAGCGCTTGAGGCTTCTCAGCCAGGCCTGGAACTGCTCCATGTCCTCGGAGGTCGGCGCATCAGCTGTGGACGAAGCAACATCGACGGTGCCCTCGGCACCCTCACTCTGGGCCGCGGTGGCTGCCTCCGGATTGAAGGCCAGCAAACCGCCGAGATAATCCTCAATCGTCCGCGGCTTAGCGACCCGACCGACGCCGACCGCCGGCTCAAGTGTGGCGGGTGGCGGCATCGGCGTCTCGACCTCAACGGGCACCGTGATATCCTCACCTGGCAGCAACACATCCGCGCTGAGGGGGGTCTCCTGAAGCGCTTCCAGCGCCACTTCCTCCCGCAGCTCCTCCAGGGCCACCGCCTCCTCGAACTCCTCCGGCGCCACCGGTTCAGGCTCACTGACCTCGGCCAGCGGCTCGAATGGCACCTCCGGCGCCGCCCGCTCGGCTCGCGTGGCGAGCACCTCGAAGGAGGCAGCGAAGGGATCCAGCTGCTCGATCCCCGCGACGGGCGCCTCATCACGGAACGCGAACCCACCCTCGGCGCCCGTCGGAGCGACCTGCGGACCCGCGGGCTCCGCGGCCGCGGGCTCTGTAAGCTGCAACAGCTCAGCGACCTCCTCCCCGGTCTCGCCAGCAGCGGAGGCCTCGGCCAACTGCTGCAATTCTGCCACTCGAGTCCAGAGCCGCTCGTCGTTGGGGCGGATCTCGATCAGCTGCCGGTACACGTCTATCGCGTCCTCGTAGAGCCCCTGCTGGGCGTACAGTTCGGCCATGGTCTCGGTCACCACACCACCGCCCAACTCGTCGGCCTCACCCGTTTCGGACGCACCACCCACGTCCGGGCCCAGATCGCCGCCCAGCTCGGCAAACAGTTCCTCGGGAGCGAGAGCCTCGCCGCCGCCTTCGAGATCCTCATCGCGCAGGAACCCGGGAGTCCACTCGTCCAAGTCGCCGAGCTCGAACTCGAGCGATTCCGGGCGCGACACCTCCATAGTGGGCTCGCGCGCCGGGCCTTCAGGCCGCGGCTCCGCCGCCGCCACCTCATCGAACTCAGCGCCTACGCTCAGCGCGCTGGTCTCCTCCGCCACCTCTGAGGAAGCTGGCTCGGCCAGACCTGCCTCGGGAGCGGCCTCCCAGGGGGGCAACTCGGGGACGGCAGCTGCCTCCTCCAGGCTCGGCTCAACCTCCGGAGCCGGGAGCTCAGCAACCTCAACATCGCCCTCCGCGACCTCCGCAGCGGGCTCAACCAGCTCTGCAGCGGCGAGCGTCTCGGCGACCGGTGCGGGTGGGACCCCAGCGATCCCAGCCTCGAGCTTGCGCAGCTCGTCCTTGGCTTCTTCGTTCCGCGGGTCGACCTGGAGCATGCGCTCGTACCAGACACGAGCGTCGTCGAGCCGACCGCCCCTGACGGCCAGATCTCCGAGCGCCCTCAGTGCGATGAGATTGTGGGGATCGAGATCGAGAACCTTCGAGAATTGCTCGTGCGCGTCGGCGTAACGCTCGCTATCCACATAGACGCGCCCCAGCACATTGTACGCCGTCGTGTAGCTGGGATGGTGCTTGAGCCCGTGGAGAATCAGGCCCTCCGCCTTCGCGTACTGACCCGCCCTGCGGTAAGCGTCCGCCAGGTGGGCGAAAACCAAGCCCTTGGAATTCTCTGCGAAGCGCTGCTCTAGCTGCTCGATCTCAGCCTGAACGTCGTTCTCCGGAGGCATGCCACCTACTCCTATACGGGCGGATCGATTCGGGACGCTACCGGGCGGGGGGAACGTGCAAATATAGTCCTCGCAAAGTGTTAGTGTCAACGCCGCCACCGGCGTTACAGACGCCGCCGGAGTCCCGGCCACCCGCCCGCCGGTGGCATTTTCCGCCCCTTCGCGTAGATTCAGGTCACACTTCCAGACACGGCTGGAGCGACCACGCAGAAGGAGAAGGACTGGCGATATGCTGCGTTCGATGCGTCGGAACACGAAGATCATCATGCTGATCGTGGCGGCAGCCTTCGTCGGCCTGATGGTCTTCCAGTGGGGCATGGACATCACGGGGCGGAGCAACCCGCGAGCGGTCGGCGAGGTGGGCCGCATCAACGGCACATCGATCACCTACCAGGTCTGGACGCGCACCTTCCGTAGCCTGACCGACCAGGCACGGGAACAGAAGGGCTCCGCGCTGAACGATCGGGAGATCGACCTGATCGAGGAGCAAGCCTGGGATCAACTGGTGACCCAGATCCTCATTGAGCAGGAGCTGAAGCGCCAGGGTATCACAGTGACGGACGAGGAGATCAGGCTGGCTTTCCAGACTACTCCCCCACCCTGGCTAGTCGAGAACGCGCTATTCCAGACAGGCGGCGAATTCGATTACGACAAGTACCGTGCCTTCTTCTCCGGGCCAGCTGTCGATCCCGCACTGCTCATGCAGATCGAGGAGTATTACCGGACGGTGCTGCCCCGCACGCGGCTGCTCGAACTGATCGGCAGCGGGATTTACGTCTCCGACTCCGAGGTCTGGGGCGTGTATCGCGACCGTAACGAGCGAGTCCGGCTGCGCTACGCCGTATTCGACCCGGAGATTCAGGTCGATGATAGTGAAGTGGCGGTGACCGAAGAGGAGCTGCGCCGCTACTACGGGGAGCACCTGGAAGACTTCCAGCAGCCGGCCAGCGCGGAAGTCCTGCTGGTCGAGTTCTCGCGGGTGCCAGGACCCGCCGACAGCGCCGCAGCACTCGAGACGGCGCGCCGGATCCGTGAGCAGATCCTCGGGGGCGCAGACTTCGCCGAGCAGGCAAGCATGCACAGTGGCGACCCAGCCTCCGCCGGGCAGGGCGGTGACCTCGGCTGGTTCGAGCGCGGCGACATGACTCCGGAGTTCGAGCGAGCCGCCTTCGAGCTGGCGCCAGGCGAGATCTCCGAGCCCGTGTTGACGCCATTCGGCTACCACGTCATCAAGGTCACGGAGAAGCAGGGCGACCGGGTGCGCGCATCACACATCCTGATCCCCATCCGCTTGCGTGGCGACAGCGAGGACCAGCTGCTTGCCTCCGTGGATCGCCTGGAAAGGATCGCGCTGAGCAGCGGGCTCGAGGTCGCCATCGACTCTCTGGGCGTTGCGAGTCGCCGCATCACCCTGAGCGAGGGCAGCGATTTCGTGCCAGGGTTGGGGCTGTTCTCGCCCGTCTTCGAGTGGGCGTTTCACGACTCCACAACCGCTGGTGAGTTGAGCCGCGTTTACGAGACCGACCGGGGGTTCCACGTCTTCGAGTTGGTCACCCGCACACCAGAGGGCTATCTGCCGTTCGACGACGCTGAGCCCGCTGTGCGCCGCCGGTTGCTGCTCGAGAGGAAGAAGGACACGGCCAGCTGGCTCGCTGCTCAGATCGGTGCAGAACTGAAGCAGGGTGAGCCCTTTGCGGAGGTGCTCGAAGCCCACGGCCTGACAATCCAGAGCAGTCCGCTCTTCACGCGCCTCGACTTCGTCCCCGGCCTGGGCCAGGGCAACGCGGTGATCGGCACAGCCTTCGGCCTCGAGTTGAATGGGATCGCCGGACCCGTCGAGGCCGATGACCGTTTCTGTTTCCTCCAGGTCGAGGAGCGCGTTGAAGCGGACCGCGAGGAGTATGATCTAATCAAGGAAGACCTGAGGGCGCAGCTAACGTCACAGCGTCAGCGGACAGCGCTGGATGCGTGGCTGGCGGACCTCTGGGAGGAAGCGAAGATCGAGGACTGGCGCCAGCAGATCTTCACACCGCGGTCTTGATTGGTGCTGAGACAACCCTAGAGCATCATCCTGGCCACGTAGGCCACCAGTAGCACGCCGGCCACGCTGAACAGGTTCACCGTCAGCACGATCGGCCCCAGGGTGAACGCGAGGATCAGCAGGTCCACGCTCAGCGGACCGATGCTCGCGGAGATCGTTGTCGTGAAGAACTCGCGAAACGGCCCCTCCGGCAGGAACCACACGGACAGCTTCGTCAGAATGGCGCCTAACAGGAAGCCGAGCGCCAAGATTGTCACCACCCGCCACGGTGAGCGGTAGGTTGGCCGGACCAGCAAACCGTCGCCTCGCGTCACTGTCGCCGCTCGATTACATAGGTTACCGCCTCGGCCAGCGCTGTTGCGCTGGGGCTTTCTGGCAGTCCTGCGATAGCCGATAGCGCCTGCTCGGCGAATTTCCGGGCTTTGGCTCGGGCAACCTTGATACCGCCCCCGGCCGTCGTCGCCTCGACCACACGCAGAATCAGCTCGTCATCCGGCTCGGGATCTGCGAACAGCGCGTTCAGGGCGAGCCGTTCCTCGCGGCCAAACTCGCGCAGCGCTGCGATCAGCGGGAGCGTCACCTTATGCTCGCGGAGGTCGTGCCCCGACGGCTTGCCGGTGGCGTCCTCGGTCCCCGTGTAGTCGAGGATGTCGTCCACGACCTGAAAGGCCATCCCCAGGGCGTAGCCGTAGGCTTTCAGCCTATCGCGATACTCGGGTTCCCCCACCAGCGCGCCCAATTCACACGCCGCCGACATCAGCGAAGCCGTCTTCGCGCTGATGAGTCGATAGTAGTCATCCTCGGTGAAATCGAGGGAATCGTGCATGGCCAGCTGCCGCATCTCGCCGATGGTCATGGCGTTTGCCGCTTCAGCCAGCACGCCGATCACGTCCACCCTCTGCAGCCGCGCCATCTCCATGATCGAGCGGGAGTACAGGTAGTCACCCATAATGATGGCAACCTGATGGCCCCATACGGAGTTGACGGTCGGCATGCCACGTCGCAGCACTGAATGGTCCACCGCGTCATCATGGACGAGCGTGGCCAGATGCACGGCCTCGACGACCGCCGCCAGCAAGACAGCCTCGCGGCTCGGCTTGCCACCGATCTCATTGCTGAGCAACAGCAGGGTGGGGCGGAAGAGCTTGCCGCGCTTGAGCAAGAGGTAGTCATTCACCTCAGCGATGAGCTCAAACTCGTCCACCACGAGCTGGGGCAGCAGCTTGTCCAGCTCATCCAGCCGAGCCCGTATCGGCTCCTGAATCCGGGCCAGTTCAGGGACTGCAGTCCGCAACATAGAAGGATAGTCGGCGGGTCAGGAACGTTCTCGCGCTGAAACGCGCAGCCAAACGCACACTCTAGCGCGAGTCTAGCGGATTTGTCAAAGGTCGGGATCCATGCCTGAGGGCTGCCACGCGCCGGGCCACGTCTCTGAAGTTCACATCACAGCCGACGACCCGCTCGTACCATTCCAGGGCACTAGTGCTCTCGCCGAGTGCCTCGTAGGCACGGCCCATGGCGTAGAAGATGCCAATCAGATCTTCGTCTCTGTAGTCCTCGACTTGCAGCGCACGGCCCAGCACCTTCAGGGCTATGCGCTCCTCGCCTTTCTCGGAGAAGCAAGCGCCGAGCATCTCGATGGCACGGAGCCGATACTCGGTACCGCGGGCCGCGATCTGAAATTCCGCGATCGCTTCGTCGATCAGGCCCATCTCCTTGTAAGCGACGCCGAGGTCATAGTGACTGGCCGCGTCCTCTTCCTCGATCGCCTCCGACACCATCGACTTGAACTGGTCAAGCAGCGCGGAGAAGTTGACATCCGCCTCGCTCTTCGGATCCGTTGCCGGCACCCTGAACCGCGTGGTTCTGCGCTTCCTCGCATCCGGTTCGATGACCAACGAACCCAGATCGACGTAGCCCTCAGGGGCCGATGTAGCTGGCGCCGCCGCTGGTGCTTCTGCTGCTGGCTTCACAGCCGCCGGCTCCTCGCCGAACATTTCGAGCGCGGCCGCAGCTCGCCGGTTGGCGGGATCCAATTCCAGAACGCGCGCGTAGACCGCACGAGCCTTGTTGCTGGCGTCAGAGCGATCCAAGCAGTCCGCCAACCCCAAGTAGGCCTCGATCAGTCCTGCGCGATCACCCGTCTTGAACGCCAGCTCTACACGCTTCTGGTACGCCAACATGTTGTTGACATCCAGCCGCAAGAGCTCGTCGATCACCCGCTCCGCCTCCCGATATTGCCCCTGACGTTCGAAGATGTCCAATGCCTGACTCAGGCGAAGCGTGGCCCTGTCATCATTCCCAGTCTCCAGCAGCGCTTCAGCCAGCTCGACCAAGAACTCAGGCCGCTGACCCTCAGCCCGTAGCCGCGACTCCAGCTCGGCGATCCGATCTGCCGGCGTGACGACTGGTTCCTGGGTGAGCGGCTGCTCAGCAGGCTCGTCGAGCGCCGCGGCCGCGTAGCTGGCCTCGTCCCAGTCACCGGCTCCAACCTCTTCCAAAGCAGCGCCCCCGTCGTCCAGCGTGCCCTCAAGCTCCTCGGCGGTCACCCCCTCCAGCAGTCCCTCGTCCAGCTCGTCCGCCATCAGCGAGGTCGGCACGAGTTCGAGGTCAAGATCTTCCTCTAGCGCCGCCACCTCCTCCACCGCTTCCTCATCAGCCAGCGTCGTCGGCATGATGCCTAGCGTCTCGTCGGCTGGCTCGACGTCAAACGGCCCGACGTCCACAGGCTCCGGCTCGAGGCCAACCTCGAAATCCTCCGCTTCCTCCGCCGGCTCCTCATAGGCCGGCGCCACCGCCACGGCTTCCTCCCTCTCCTCGACCTCCGGCTCATCGTAGGCCAGGATCGGCAGATCGATGACCCCCTCGGCGTCCGTGGAACTCGATGAGGCTGCCTCAGGCGGGTGGACCTCCGGATCACGCTCCGGCGCCATCTCCATGACGCGCTGTCGCACCTCCGCCGCATCCGCCTCACGACCCTCTTCCCTGAGGTCGCGCCAGGCCAGCCGCAACTGGTCCACGGCTTGCCTCTCCCGCCGATGCTCGATCAGCTGGTCCACAATCATCAACCGGACCTCCGGGTCCGGCGAGAGGTCGGCGAACTCGATCAGCGCCGCAAAAGCAGCATCCAGCTGGCCTGCCCTCTGCATGCGCTCCGCGTACTCCAGGAAGTGCCGGCGCGCATCGGACAAGAACCCCTTGGCCGCTCCGATCTTGCCCAGCTTGAGATACGCGGAGTGCCGGTTTGGCTGGTTACGCAGGATCTTGTTGCAGAGGGCAATCGCGTTGTTGTAGAAACCCGCAGCTAGGTGGCCGTCGGCCGCCAGCTCGTAGTAGTGGACGGCCCTGTTGACGTCGCCAATCCGCCGATACAGGTCGCCGATGCGGTTGTAGAGGGCGAGGTCGATGTCCTTGCGGGCCTTCTTGTCTGCCTCGATCGCATGCTCATACGCCTCGATCGCGCGCTTCCAGTTCTCGCGCTGCTCGAGGGCCCTAGCCTTCTGCCTGTAATGAACTCCGTTAGGCATCCGACCTCATCACGAACTGCCTAGCTGACCTGAACCGCCCAGGTCGATGGGCACGCTCTCCGCATCACCGCCCGGCCCCCCGGGAAGTCCAAGCGGGTGGGCGAGATACCCCAAACCAATAAATATATAACCTATCTCGTTCTTCGCAGGCCCGCCCGACCTCACGCCCCTCCCAGACGCCACTTGGGGCCCTTACACCGCATCGCACCGTAAGTTGCACCCTCAGTGCACGCGTACACCCCGCTTCCAGACGGCCACGCAGTGGTTCTGGCCATAAAGGTACGGAATCATACGGTAGTCCGCGACCCCAAACGCTGCCAGGTCAGCGGCAGCACCCACTTCCAGGCCGCCGCGCCCGTCGCCCAGTCGCAGCGCTGCCGCCCCGTTCGCCGTCGCTGCGACCAGCGCCTCCGCGGGGGACATTCGCAACTGGCTACAGGCCAGGCTCATCACCATCTGCAGATTGACGGTCGGCGAGGAGCCGGGATTGAAGTCGGTAGCGAGGGCAACCGCGGCGCCCTGCTCGATCAGCCGGCGGGCCGGCGGGTACTTGCCACGGCCGAGGAAGCAGAGCGTGCCCGGGAGCAGCGTGGCGACGGTCTCAGAGAACGCCAGGGCGGCGATGCCTGCGTCGGAGACGGCTCCCAAGTGATCCGCAGAGGCGGCGCCGAACTCGACGGCGAGCTCAGCGCCGGCGCTCGATTCGAACTCGTCGGCGTGGATTCTAGGAACGAGCCCGTGGTCCACTGCCGCTTCCAGAATCCGCCTTGTCTCCACGGGGGTGTAGGCTCCGGGCTCGAGGAAGACGTCGCAGAAGACAGCCAATCCCGAATCGGCAACGGCTGGGATCATCTCGTGCACGAGGGTGTCGACGTACTCGTTGCGTCTGTCACGGTACTCTGGAGGTATCGCATGCGCACCGAGAAAGGTGGGAACGAGGTCGATCCAGCCTTCCGCGTGCAGCGTTTGTATCACGCGGAGCATCTTCAGCTCGTCCTCTAGTCTGAGGCCATAGCCGCTCTTCACTTCCACAGTTGTCGTTCCGTGTTGGAGCATGCGGCGAAGGCGATCACGGCTGAGTTCAACGAGTTCCTCCTCCGACCGTTCCCGTAGGTCGAGCACGGAGGCGTTGATCCCGCCGCCCCGCCGGGCAATCTCCATGTAAGGTACCCCGGCGCAGCGAAGCTCATACTCGTCTAGCCGCCAGCGACCGAACACCGCATGCGTGTGCGAGTCGACCAAGCCCGGAGTGAGCACGTGGCCGCTCAGATCCACCCGCTCGGCCTCGCGGATACGCGCACGCAGATCGTCACGCGGGCCCACGGACACGATGCGGCCCCTGTGGATCGCCACGGCTCCATTCTCGACCAAGCCGATGCGCGCCATCGCCTCGCCGCGTCGCGGTCCGGCGCCTCCCGGGCACGTGACTACTTGCGATGCCTCCAGGACCAGCCGCTGCGCCTCAGACATCGGCCATTGGGATCTTGATGCCGTGTCGCCGCGCCGTCTCCAACGCCGCCTCGTAGCCTGCATCGGCGTGCCGAGCCACGCCGATCCCAGGGTCATTCGTCAGCACGCGCTCGAGCCGACGCGCCGCGTCCGGCGTGCCGTCGGCAACGATCACCTGGCCTGCGTGCAGCGAGTCGCCGATTCCCACTCCGCCTCCGTGGTGGAAGCTGACCCAGCTCGCGCCGCTCGCCACGTTGAGCATGGCGTTGAGGATCGGCCAGTCGGCGATCGCATCGCTACCGTCCTTCATCCCCTCCGTCTCCCGAAACGGACTTGCCACTGAACCCGTGTCCAAATGGTCACGACCGATGACGATCGGCGCCTTCAACTCGCCGCGCGCCACCAGTTCGTTGATCGCCAGGCCGAAGCGGGCCCGCTCGCCCTGTCCGAGCCAGCAGATGCGGGCCGGGAGCCCCTGAAATGCCACTCTCGCGCTTGCCATTCCGATCCAGCGGTCAAGCGCCTCATCGTCTGGAAACAGCTCGAGCACCAGCTCATCGGTCCGCCGGATGTCCGCCGCGTCGCCGGACAGTGCCACCCAGCGGAAGGGGCCCTTACCGAGACAGAACAGTGGGCGCACGTAGGCCTGGACGAAGCCCGGGAAGTCAAATGCGTTCTCGACCCCGGCATCACGCGCCTGCGCCCGGATGTTGTTTCCGTAGTCGAAGACGACCGAGCCCTGGCGCTGCAGGTCGAGCATCGCCTGCACGTGCACCGCGATCGACTGCATCGCTCGCTGCACGTAGGTCTCGGGATCCCGCTGCCGCAGCGCGGCCGCCTCGTCCACGCTGAGGCCCTGTGGGACGTAGCCGTTCAGTGCGTCATGTGCGCTGGTCTGGTCCGTCACCAGATCAGGGACAATGCCGCGTCCGACGATCTGCGGAACCACATCCGCACAATTGCCCAGCAGTCCCACCGAGACCGCTTCGCGCCTTTCCCGCGCTTTCAAGACGATGTCGAGCGCCTCGTCCAGGTCGTCCGTCGTGCGGTCGAGGTAGCCCGTCTCGAGGCGCCGCTGGATCCGCGCCGGGTCTACCTCGACGCCGAGGAAAGCCCCGCCGTTCATGGTGGCGGCAAGCGGCTGGGCGCCACCCATGCCTCCCAGCCCACCGGTCAGTACGAGGCGGCCCTCGAGCGAGCCACCGAAATGCGCACGCGCCGCCGCGGCGAAGGTCTCGTACGTCCCCTGCAGGATCCCCTGCGTGCCGATGTAGATCCAGGATCCCGCGGTCATCTGCCCGTACATGATCAGGCCCTGCCGCTCCAGGTCACGGAAGCAGTCCCAGTTCGCCCAGCGACCGACCAGATTCGCGTTGGCGATGAGGACCCGGGGCGCATCGCTGTGCGTTCTGAAGACGCCGACCGGCTTGCCGCTCTGCACCAATAACGTCTCATCGTTCGCGAGTGCCCTCAGCGAGCCCACGATCGCTTCGAAGGCTTCCCACGAGCGTGCCGCCTTACCCGAACCGCCGTAGATGATCAGCTCGTCGGGTTTCTCGGCCACCTGAGGGTCGAGGTTGTTCATCAGCATCCTGAGCGCCGCCTCTTGCTGCCAGCCCTTGCAGGAGATCTGCGTGCCGCGCGGCGCGTGCACCGTACGAGGTGTCCCAGTCACCGTAGCCATCCATCCCTCCGCTGTAAGCTCGAGATCTCTGACTGGCCGACGTGCCTGCGCTGAGCCAGGTCAACCTTCGTCGGTTCCCGGGATTCTGGCAAGGCTTACTAGCGCCTCCCGGACCTTCGGTTTTCCTGGCGATAGTCGAACTTCAAATCCCGCAGATCGTTGAGGTGGACCCGGAAGTCGAACATGAAATTACCGTTGGCGGCTTTGAGGAACTGGAAGCTGGCCGACCATCTGTGCAGGTCACGCTGCAGGCTGATCGCCTGGTCCACGAACTCGCCCCTCTCCAGGTCGTATTGCGTACGCCACCTCACCGTCCAGTTCTCAGTCGGTTGGAACCCGAGGTTGGCCCGCACGGACTGGCGGTTGGGCTGGCCCGAACTCGGTCGGCTGCGCACCAAGCTGTAATCGATGCTGAGGCTCCAGGGCCGAGGTCCGCCTCGGCCTTCCTCTCCGGGACCACGCCGCTCGTCGCCCTCAGCGGCCAACTCGGGTTCGCCCTCGCCAAACTCCTCAGCCGCCGGCACGATGCCGCGCTCCCTGGCGATGCCGGCGCTCGGCGCTTCCGGGATCCGCCCGAGGGTCCGCCCGCCGAGCGAGAAGCTGAGGTTGAGCTGCCTCAGAAAGAGGTCGAACTTCCGGTCGCCGTCCTGCTCGTCGAAAAGGTCGTGATCCACCCGCAGCGAGAGACCTTTCAGGAGGTCCGAAGTGATGCTGTTCGAGACGCTGTTGGTCGTGAGTTTACCCTCGACGAGATCGTAGGTGAACGGCGTGGTACGGATGGCCAGCAGTGTGATCTTACGCGCCTCAGGCGGCCGACCGGTTTGCAGCGTGTCGGCTCGCGTCGAGTCTTCCTCCGCCGGCGCGCTCTCCCGCGGCTTCAGCTTGGCCTCGAATGTCTGCGACACCGTCATGCTCACCACGTGCTGTTCCCGCGCGCTGTCGGCCCTGAAGTCCCTGAGCTCGAGGATCCTTCCGGAGGGGTTCGTCGCCGGGCTGTAGCTCCAGCTGAAAGCAGGGGACAGCTTGTGCCGGACCCGCTGTAGCGGGCCGAGGCCGGGAAAGAAGCCGTACAGATCGGTGTTGAGGGTGGCCGACATCGAGATCCGTGTCGGAGCAGACACGAAACTCAGGTTGGTCTCATTCGAGCGATACAACGTGCCGTCGAGGTTGACCGCCGGAGTGAATGTCGTGGAGCCGATGAGGCGTTGCTGATAGCCCATGGAGCTCCGCCATCTGAGCGTGCCGGTCCGCTTCTGCGGGCCGATGATCACGACGTTGCTGATTGTCGTGTCGCTATCGACGATCGTCGTATCCGCGCTCAGCGTGTCCGGCTGGTCGATCACCAGTTCAGAGTAGGAGCCGCTTGAATTGAGACGGAGGCTGCCGAGCGCCAGTCCCGACGTAGCTCCGGCGCTCATCGAGCTGCGGTCAGGCTGTCCCGGTCGTTCCGAGACCTGGCGGTTGAAATTCGTGCTTCCGTTCCACGTGAGGCCGTTGTACCAGCGGGCTTCGAGGGGTGAGCGAGCCGGTGTCAACACGATCGGCGAGAGCGTGAGTGAGAACTGCGGAAACGAGGTGGTCGTTGCCTCGCCCTCCGTGAGCGGCTGCACCCGCTGTGCGCTGAGGTTCAAGGTGCCCCAGTTGAATCGGGAGGTGAAACCGACATCCGAGCGGATTTGCTGCACCAGCCGCTCAGGGTTGAACTCGCTTTCGCGCCGGAACGTCTGGCTGGAGACATACTGGACCGACGCTCGCAGGTCGCTGCGCTCGCCGAATCTCTGACTGTGGTTCCAGGCGAGCGACAGCTCGCGGCCGCTATTTGGCAGGAAGAAGTGGGAGTACCCCAGCCGGCCGTTCAGGAACTTCTGCCGCCAGCTGTAGCGGAAGAACCCATCCAGACGTGTCCACGTGTCGCTCCACCAATCGAGGCTGAGCTGGGCATCCATGTAGTCGTTGATGGCCCAGTAGTACCCGAGGTTGGAGATGTGGCGCTTGTAGCCACTGGAGTTTCTGACGATGTCGTTGACGCCGAAGCCGAGCGTCAGTATCCCGCTGTGCCGGCCTTTGCGGATGTCCTGAGCGATGAATGGGAACCAGAAGACGGGCACGTCGCCAAAGTAGAGCCGCACCGGCCAAGCCACGATAATGTGGCCCATGATGAGCTTTATTCTGTCCGATGCGAAGTGATAGTGCGGCTCAGGGAGGTCGCATGACGTGAAGATCCCGCGGTTGACCCAGAGCGTGTCGCTTCCCTCCAGCGTGAAGTTGCCGACGACGTTCCATATTTCCCACTGGGTGCGGCCGCCCAGTATCGTGCCGATCTTCCGCTCGGTATGGTAGAAAAGTGGCCCTTCCTCGCTGTTGACCTCCTCGCCTTTCGCGTTGATCAGCTTCGACTTGCCGTATGCCGTCAGGAAGAGCGTCGCACCGTCGTACACTACCGAGTCGGCGTAGAGTCGCTCGCCGGCCCGCTCGATCTCGGCCCGGCCACGCGTGTGGATCGAGCGATCACGCGTCGAGAGCTGCAGAGTGTCGCCACGATAGACCACGGGACGGTAGCCGGGCCGCTGCATCAGGGCCTGCATGATGGAGTCCGGAGCGGGAAACGGTGGCCCAGACTCCACTACGGAGTCCCTGGGCACCGAATCAGAGGGCACCCCTGCGCGCCTCCCGCCCTCCAGCTGGCGGTCCTCCGGCCTCGCCTCTTCGCGCGGCTCGACCTTGCGCTCGGCCCGCGTCGTGTCCTGTCGGGTCGTGTCCTGGATGATCGGGCGCAGGGCGAGTGACGCGAGATCCGCAGGTGTCGCGCGACCCTCAGATACGGACGCAGGAAGGCATACTAGCGCGGCCGCTGCGAGACCGAGCAGCGTCCCGCCTGATAGGTGGTCAATCCGCGATCGGCTGCGGGCTGCTCCCGAGCAGCCGCCGGCGATCGACCGCAGCCACGAGAAGAATCGAGACCTCATACAGCAGTAGCAGTGGAACCATCATCATTATCATGGTCCCAACGTCAGCCGGTGTGAGAAGAGCGGACAGTACAGAGACGCCAACAATGGCATGGCGTCGGTACTTTCTCAGCGTTCCCGCGTTGATGATGCCCAGCAGAGACAGCAGCAAGGTCACGAGCGGAAGCTCGAAGATCACCCCGAAAGCCAGAATGAGACGCGTTGCGAAGCGCAGGTACTCTCCGATGGTGATGATCGGGGCCAGCGCCTCTGTTTGGAAACCCAACAAGAAGCGCAAGGCGAGGGGCAGAACCATGAAGTAGGCCATCGCCACACCCAACAGGAACAACACGAATGCACCCATCAGAGCGGGGACCAGCACTTTCTTCTCTCGCTCGAAGAGCGCCGGGGACAAGAACGCCCAGACGTGATACACGACGATCGGCAGCGCCAGCACGAATCCGATCACGAACGACAACTTCAGCGTCACTGTCATCGGCTCGGTGGGGCTGGTGAACAAAAGCATGCCTTCCGGTACGAGCGGGGTGATCGGCCGCTTGAGTAGCCCGATGACGTCCAATTCCGTGACGATGAAGAAGCCAGCGACGGAGAGCGTTAAGACTGCCACGGCCATCCAGATCAGCCGAGTGCGCAGTTCCTCGAGGTGATCGAGGAACGGCATCTCTGCGTTGCCCTTTGCCCGCTTCACTCCGATCGTTCCCTATCCTTCCGGCTCTTCGCCGGCCGCTCCTCCGGCAGGGCGGAATCCAGGAAATCGAGTTGCGCGGCATCGTAACCCTGCCGAGCTGCCAGTTCGCGAATCGTCTCTAGATACTCTTCCGGGTCTTGGAAACGCGTGTAGACCGAGGCGAAACGCACGTAGGCGACCTGGTCGAGATCCCTCAGGTAGTCCATCACCCGCTCGCCGATTCGCCAGCTCTCGACCTCGCCCGATTCGCTTCTTTCGAGGCTATCCTCTATGGCATCGGCGATCTCTTCGATCTGCCCCAGCGTGACCGGACGCTTTGTACAGGCCACCTGGATACCACGGATCAGCTTGTTGCGGTCGAAGGGTTCCACACTGCCGTCCCGCTTCCGGACCGACAGTGGGCGTTCCTCTACGACCTCGTAGGTCGTGAAGCGCTCACCACAGTTCTGGCATTCGCGCCTGCGGCGAACCGCTCGATCGTCACGGCTCGCCCGCGAGTCGATGACCCGATTATTCGTGTGACCGCAATACGGACAGCGCATTGAGGAAGGGATGGATCGCCCGGTGACCCTCCGAGCACACCGTCAGCGACAGCCGTGCCGCTCGGCCTGGTCGCTGGCCAGCCGGGCTTCGTCGCTCCGCGGATAACCCGCCATCACACGTTGGAAATACTGACAAGCGGAGTCTTTGTTCCCCTGCTCGAACTGTAGAAGTGCAGCCTTATAGAGTGCCGTCGGTGCCGCCCGGGAATTGGGATACAGCTGAACCACACGGTTGTATCCGGCCAGCGCTCGCGAGGCATCCTCCTCTTCCCTGTACGTCTCCGCCAGGTGGTACTGCGCGTCAGGGGCCAACTCATCTGCGGGGAAGGCGTCAAGGAACTCCTCGAAGCCTGACCGGGCCGTGTTGTAGGCCCCGCGGCGGAACTGCTCCATCGCCGCGGCGTACAGGGCGCGGGCATCACTTCCCGCGCCCACCTCCGCCTCGGCGGCCTCTATGCTGGTGCTGTCCGGCTCAACCCCGGGACCCGGCACCTGCGACTCACGCACCCCGATTCGCTCCCGCAGGCTACCGAGCACAATCTGACTCTGGCCGAGCAGCTCCTGAATCTGCACGAGCTGCCGCTCCATGTCGTCGAGCTGGCGGCGGATATCGCCGCCCATCGTCAGGGCGAGGCTCCGCTGCTCTTCCTGGCCCGCTGCGAACGCGCTGTCCAGCTCTAGCAGACTGGTCGCGATACTGTCCTGGCGCGCTCGGACCCAAGCGAGGTCACTGCGGATACGGTCAACATCGCGCTTCGTGGCGCACCCAGTCGCCACGACGGCCAGCAGCACCAGGAACTTCGCAGCGTAATGCTTCATTGTCCGAATCAGACAGTCACTCTCCTGCGCCGATGCGTCCGTGATCCGTGACCGGGAACTCAGCGCGCCGGTTCTGCGCCCAGGCCTCCTCGTTATGGGCGTCCATCAGCGGACGTTCCTCGCCGTAGCTGATCGTCGTGAACCGACCGGCATCGATGCCATAGCTCATCAGGTAGCGGCGCACGGACTCTGCGCGACGCTGGCCCAACGCGAGGTTGTACTCGTTCGAGCCGCGCTCGTCGCAGTGCCCCTCGATTCGCAGGCGGATACCGGGGTACTCGCGGAGCACGCTTACTTTCCGCTGCAACACCTCCTCGGCATCGGGACGGATGTCGGACTTGTCGAAATCGAAGTGAACCCGCTCGCCGATGACGGACAGCACACGCCGACGCTCCGTCTCAAGGCGGCGCAGTTCCTCCTCTTCGCGGCGCCTTTGCTCCTCGGCTTCGCGAGCCGCGCGCTCCGCCGCCTCATCCCTCGGCTGCACCTGAGGCTCGGGCTCCGGTGGCGGCTCCGGTTCAGGTGCGGGGGCGCGGGCACAACCTGCAACGACCAGCGTCAACGCAATCGCGCTCAGCCAGCTCACTTCCCTCCTGAAGTTGATCACCATAGACCCCTCCCTAGGGGTTATCACGGTTAGGGCCCGCAGCAGCCCTGACTCCTACGAGAGACGTGGAATCTAAGCGTCCCGACCAGTCAGGCAAGCGCGCCTCGGCACTCCGCACCAGCCTGCGAACTCGGCCGCTCACCACGTCCAGCACCCACAGTCCTGCGGTCCCACCGCGTGTCGAGGCGAACACGATATGACGGCCATCCGGCGCCCAGCTGGGATCCTCGTTGCGACCCTCCTGCGTGAGCTGCCGTAGACCGCGTCCGTCGGGGGCGACGGTGAAGATCTGCGGCACCCCCTCCACCCAGCCGTGGAAAGCGATGCGATCCCCCGTCGGCGACCAATCCGGGGCTGCGTTGTGAACGCTCTGGTCATAGATGTATCGTGTGATCAACTCGGCGGATCCGTCCTGCGTACTCTGGACGAAGACATGTAGCTGTCCGAGCCGGTCAGAGTTGAAGGCGAACCGTTTTCCATCGGGTGAGAACGTGGGTGAAAGGGAATTCGCGAAACGCGCATACGTGAGTCGCCTCGCACAGCAGCGTTCCGCCAGGTTGTAGGTGTAGACTTCCGTCCGGCCCTCCACGGTGGCCGCGAAAGCCAACAGGGTCCCGTCGGGCGAGTAAGTCGGTGTCAGGTCCATTCCCGGGAGGTCGACTAGAAGACTTGACGTCCCCGGGTTGATAGCGAGCTCATAGATCGCGGGATCGTCGCTCTTGTATGACATGTAGGCGATCCGATCACCGGACGGGGACCAGGCCGGCGAATAGGCGATGGAGCTGTCGTTGGACAAACGACGCAACCCGAAGCCGTCGTTGTCCACCACGAAGACCTCCAGCCCACCCGGCGAACGATCCACGTAGGCGATCCGGGTTGCCGCGATCCCCGTGCTGCTGGTCGCCCAGCGGACCACTTGGTCGGCCGCGCTGTGGACTGCCATGCGAAACGCCGGGTGCTGCAGCGGCGGCAGCTCGAAGGCACGGACATCCTGAAGCAGTCTGTACACCACGTCGTGCAGCGACAGCCTGAGAGTAGCCGCGTCGGCCGGGCCTTCGATCGCTCCCAGCAGCAGCCATACCGCACCGAGCTGGTCCCACAGCCCGTAGTTGACGGGTCCCTCGAGCGGGACATCGTCGCCGACCGACATCACCTCGAGCCGGTCGCCGTAGTCGAGGTCGCGGAGGATGACCGTGCGCACGCTGTCTGCCAGCTCTGTGAACTCCGGCGGCGCCGCGATCACCGGCATGACGATGCCCGGCCGGTACACCGGCTGATAGAGGATGCCTACGCGGACGTCGGTGGGGATGCTGTCACGCTCGGGCTCCTGCGCCGTCGCCGGGGCCGGCGCGAGCGCCAGGGCGCCGCCGATCAACAGGGCCGTCGCCCCAAGTGCCGCACGGACCCCGCCCACTGTGCCCAGGCGTGCCGGACTCTGTCGTGGATCTGCAAGTCTAGCTGTTCGCAACATCTACCGAGAATGCCAATACCATCTAGTACCGAGTCGGATCGAAAAAGAACGATACGCGCAACCTGTCTGACGGGTAGTCCTCGGGCAGCGGCCCAAAGGCTCCGCGCCGAGCCGCCGCCTCGATCGCCCCGCGGGCTTCGAGGTCGAAGGCCGGATTTCCCGAGCGACGCACCCAGGCCAGGTCCGCCACGGACCCGTCGCGCAAAATCGTGAACGCCAACTCGGCTCGCATTCGCCCACGGCTCGTCGGCGGTCGCCAGTGCCGTTTGATCTGCAAGATAATATTCTCGAGATACTCAGGGTAAGGAAACGGCGCGCCCTCCAGGCGTACCGGCATCTCCACCCTGCCCTCCGCGGCCTGCTCCGGCGGCGCCGCCGGTCGCTCTTCGACCGCCGGCTCCCGTCTCTCCTCGGCCTGCTCCTCTCGGGTCTCCGCCGGTCGGCTCTCACGGCGCGGCCTGCTGGTCACAGCAGGCCTCGTCTCGACGGTGCGACTCTCGGCTTCTGACACGGGAGCCGGCCGCGGCCTGTCGGGAACTGGCACCTCCCGCACCGGAGCAGCCCGCGGGGCCGCCACCAGTTCTACCTGATAGACCTGCGGTGGCGGCGGGATGTCGATGTGGCTCGCCCCCCAGACCATCAGGCCGAGCACGGCCGTGTGAAGGCTCATGGAGCCTACGATCGCGCCGGGCGGCACGCCCTCGTCCAGCCCGCGCGATTCCTGGCGAAGCATCAACCGAGCCATCGCTTCAGCGTCTCCGGCGCACCTCCGGCTCCGCCACCAGGCCGACTGCCTCGATCTCGGCAGCCTTGAGCGCGGCGATCACCCGGAGCACGATCCCATAACTCGCGCCCTCGTCACCCTGCACGTACACGGGTGGTGTGCCCTTCTGAGTCCACACATCCTTGATCGCTGCTCTGAACTCCTCGTATGTGACCCGGGCATCGTCAATGTAGATGGCGCCCTCCCGATCGATCGACACGACTATCACCTCGGCCGCCGGCAGCGGAGCCACCTCCGCCCTCGGAACCTGCACCTCGACACCGCCCTGCAGGATCGGGGCGGTGATCATAAAGATCACCAGCAAAGTGAAGGCGACATCTACCAGGTTGATCAGGTTGATGTCGGCCGTGAGTGGCAGTGACCGCTCCTCGTAGAGCCCGCCGTACCGCGGCATCAGATCTTGCCTTCCCGCGCCAGCGCCCCGATGAACTCGTTGGCAAAGCCTTGCAGCTCACCCGCAAACAGACCCAGGCGGCTGGCGAAGTGGTTGTAACCGATCACGGCGGGAATAGCCACAGCCAGACCCATCACCGTCGTGATCAGCGCCTCGGCTATCCCTGGAGCGACAGCCGTGATATTCGCCGTGCCTTGTACCGAGATGCCCACGAATGCGTCCATCACACCGACGACGGTGCCCATCAGCCCGAGCAGCGGGCTCACGGTCGCGATGATCGCGAGCCAAGGCAACCCGTGGGCCAACGCATCGCGCTCGCCAACCTGCTCTTTCTCGAGCACCAAGCGAAGCGTCTCGACCTGAGCTGCGGATAGCCCGCCGCCTGGGTTCTCCGCGTGTGGCCGCAGGCCCGAAAAGAAATTCATGCCATGTCTGAACACGCGCAGGTAGGGTGAGTCTGGGAGTGCCACGACAGCCGTGTAGGCCTCGTCCAAGTGTTGTGCCTTGGCCACATGGCTCAAGAATTCCCCTTGCAGGGCACGTGTACGGCGGAACTGGACCCATTTCCATATGATCAGGATCCACGAGGCCAGCGAGAAGACGAGCAGCACGGCCAGAATCACCTTGGTCGTAATGGTCGCAGTCGCGACCATGTCCCAAGCGTTTCGAGGCAGCGGGCTCTGTACAACCGCCGCCGGCACGAGTGCGATCATCCAGCCTTCTCGGCGACCCAGCGATACGTCCGGCTCAACCCGTCGGCGAGGTCCACAGCCGCCTCCCATCCCAGACTCCGTAGCTTGTCGCAGTTTAGACTGTTCCACGCCAGCTCGCCCGGCCGAGCTGGCGCACGCTCTATCCCGACTTGACGGCCGACCGCATGCATCAGCGTGGCGGCCAGTTCGTTCACATTCGTTTCCGTACCCGTGCCCACGTTGAACGCCCGATCATCGAGATCGTAGCCATCCTCGAGCGCCGCCTCTGACACAAGCATGTTCGCGGCAACGACATCACCGACGTACACGTAGTCACGGGTCTGATCGCCGCTGCCGAACACGGTGACAGGCTGGCTCCGAGCAATGCGATCGGAGAAGATGGCGACCACACCCGCCTCCCCGTGGGGGTTCTGGCGTGGCCCATAGACGTTGGAGTAACGCAGGGCGACGTAGTCGAGCCCGTGAAGCAGCTGGTAGCAACGCAGGTAGTGTTCACCGGCCAACTTCGTAATCCCGTAAGGCGATTCCGGTCGCTTCGGCGCCGTCTCCGGTATCGGCCGCGCGTCGACGTCACCGTAGACCACGCCGCCTGACGAGACAAATATGATGCGCTTGCTGCCCCACCGCCGTGCCGCCTCCAGGAGGTTAATCAAACCTCCGATATTGACCTCGGCATCGAACCGCGGTCGCTCGACCGACACGCGCACGTCGATCTGAGCCGCGTGGTGATTGATCAGTTCGAAACCGCCGCGTTGCTCGAACAGCTCGTGCAGCCGCGCGTCCCGTATGTCCAGCTCCACGAATTCGGCAGCAGCGGGTATGTTCTCGCGCTTACCGGAGGAGAGATCGTCAACGACCGTGACCGACCAGCCTCGCGCCAAGTATGCATCGGCCACGTGCGAGCCGATGAATCCGGCGCCGCCCGTGACCAGCACGGTCCTATTTCGCGACGTGTTTCCCCGCCCCATCCTCTTCAATGCCAGACAGGAATCGTGCTGCCTCCCGGATATCGTGCTCGCGGCCGTCCTCCGCCGCGGCGCGCCAAGCTGGCGAAGGATGGGCCGAGTCCAACCAGCGGCGGCTCGCCGTAACTCGCCCAGTAGAGAGCGACTCCCGCGGTGTGGCTCAGCACGCCGGTGCCGACCAGGAGGGCCACCAGGGCGGTTGTTCCGCGCCGACCCTGAGCGAATCGCATGCCATATCGGAGTGACGCAGCCAGACACAGCAGCGCGGCGACAGCATACGCAAGTACGTGCATGTCAACGGAATATATGAGGGAGCGAGCCAGAAACTAGGCCGGCCAGCTCAGAGAGCTGGCCGGCTCGCACCGCCGGGTTGCGGCGGATCTGGCTGGCAACTACACACTACGAGGGCATCTTTCGGACCAAGCGCACCGGCAGGCCGACGTCAATCGTCGGATGCCGCATCTCCAGCAGTCGCAGCGTCGCTGTCTCCTCGGTGACCCGTAGCACGCGCCCCAAGCCAATGTGTTCCTCTGGCAGTCTCAGCCCGCTGGGCGATTGCCGACTCGGGGCATAGATCTCGAACTCGTCGCCGACCGTGATACCCTGATTCCGGCCGATGCTGACGAAGACCAAGTCCTCTACCGACGTAACGGGCTGTTCATCCAGAAGGGCAACGAGCTCAGCGCTAGGTCCCGTAGGCACCGGTTCCGCGAAGACGCCCGGTTGCAAGTGGAAGGCCTCGGCTTCGATCACCTGGTCGCCAACCAGGATGCGTTCGTAGACCTCGGTAACGACTGCGGTCGAGACTTCCTCATGAACAGCTGCAATCGTGGCCATCCCCGTCGGGCGGACCACATAGCCGTAAGGCGTGATCCGGCGCTCGACACGGAACAGCAGGACACGATCTCCCAGCCCCGGCGGCTCACCGTCCGGGTGGCTGACATAGACACGGCCATACCTGGGGATGGTACTCGTGGTCCTCACATGGAAGCCCCTTGGCGCTGTCGGGTCGACAAGCTCGCCACGAGGCCCAAGCTCGTCCAGGGGCGCCAGCAACGGACTGCGATAGAAATCGCTCTCGCTCACCGCGACGGCAGGCACCGGGACCCCGCGCCGGTACGTGAGTGTCGTGCGCGTTATCTGAGCGGCCGTAAAGATCGATCTGAGCTCTTCGATCTCCTGCGGCGGCACTTCGATCACCTCGGGAGTCGGTATAATGACCTCGGGTTCCTCACCCGGCACCCGAGGCTCGACCGGGACCTCGACGGGCTCCTCAACGGGGACCTCGACCGGTACCTCGACGGGCACCTCTTCCAGTCCCGGAACGACCAGCTCCTCGGCCGGATAGATCCAGTGCGGATCCTCCACGACCATAGTGTTGAGGCGATAAATCTCCGGCCACAGGAATGGGTCGCTGAGGTAGAAGTTGGCCAGATCCCAGAGTGTGTCCCCTTCGCGCACAACGTGCACACGACGACCCTCCTGGGCCGTCTGTGCTGCCGGCTCTTGCTGCCTTTCTTGAGCTTGAAGGGGGAGGGCTTCAGGCAGTAGTCCCGCGATCAGCATCGCGGCGACGGACAGGAGGCACCTAGAAGGGCAAGTCGTCGCCCTCCTCCAGCGATTCCGCCGGGAAATCATCATAGTCCTCACCCCCGTAGGTCGACGCTTTCTGTAACTCGAAAGCGCCCTCTCCGCGGCCACCCAACATCACCATATCATTGGCCACGATCTCGGTGCTGTAACGCTTCTGGCCGTTCTGGTCTTCCCATTGGCGGTACTGAATCCGCCCCTCCACGAACAGGCGGTCGCCTTTCTTCAGGTACTGCTCGGCGATCTCCGCCAGCTTGTCCCAGGCCACCACCCGATGCCACTGCGTCTCTTCCTGGTTCTCGCCAGTCCGGCTCACCCAGCGGCGATTCGTCGCGACTGACATCGTAGCTACGCGTGTTCCGCTCGGGGTCGTGCGGATCTCGGGGTCGTTTCCGAGATTGCCTATGATGATGGCCTTGTTGACACTACGTGACATAAGTCCTCCGCTGCGGCGGTTGGCATTGTGACTCTAGCCTCACGCCGCACAGCATTATATCCGGCCGTCAAATTATTGTCAACGCAGGGGTTGCTGGCACCCACCTCCCCGCTGGGGGCAACTAGCGCAGACTCAGACACATCACCCTGGCATCCTCAACCGGCGCGCGGTAGTAGCGGCGCCGCAAGCCCACCTGGGAGAAGCCGTACCGCTCGTATAGCTGCTGGGCAATACGGTTGCCGACCCTCACCTCGAGGAAGACTCGCTCCGTCCCCCGCTCACGTGCCTTCTGCAGGGCCCAGTCGAGCAGCTGTGTCCCCAGCCCGCAGCGACGCCAGCCGGGGGCCACCGCCAGGTTCCCGAGTTCCGCCTCCCGGAACGAGTACCACACCACGGCGTAGCCCACGACGCGCCCGCCCACCTGGGCCACCCAGAGACTGGCGTCGCTGCGCTGCAGGAGGCCGCGAAAGGTGCTGCTGCTCCAGGGAGTCGAGAATGATGCTCGCTCGATCTCCATTACCATGTCGAGATCCGAGTCTCGCATGGGTCGGATTTCGGGCGTCAACAGAGCCTCTGCGGTGCTCACGTCTACTCCTGTCCCTCCGGCACCCTCCAATCGCGGACGTACAAGGGCTCCCAGAGCTCGGGCTGCGGCACGAAGCCCAACTCGGGTGCAACGCTGCGCAGCCAGAGCAGGCTCGCCGCGCGCGGGATCCCGAGGTGTTCTGGCAACACGCGCGCATCCCCGGCCAGACGACGGATGACCTCACCGTGAACGATCGCGCCCTCGCCGGCAAACGTCGGCGTGAGGCGGCGCTGCGATAGCTGCTCGAGCAGTTCTTCGATCCTCCAGACTCCCGGTGCCAGTTGCTCGGTAGCCCCCTGGGTTGTCAGCTCATAACAAGCCCCATACACCTGACCGCGCCGCGCGTCGAACAGCGCGCACACCGGACCTGCTGCACCACATCCCGCCGCCACGCTCAGCAAGCTGGAGTAGGCGTAGAGCGGCGTACCCCGTGCCATCGACCACCCCTTCGCCAGCGATGCTGCGATGCGCACACCGGTGAAGGATCCCGGGCCACTGCCGACGACGAAGGCAGCTACCTCGTCGGGCGCTGTCTGCGTGACGGCCAGGGCGTGATCGATGGCGGGGAGCAAGAGCTCTGAATGCGCGCCGTGAATGCCTAGCGTCTGCTCGAAGGCGAGTCTGTCACGCCACACCGCGACCGACCCTACGCGTGTGGATGTTTCGACCGCCAACCAGACCTGCGGCTGGCTGTTCGATGCCTTTCTCACCTCAGGCTGCTCTGCCGTCTTCACCATCTGATCAGCTCGACGGCCGTGCCTACCCTATTAGCCGTTACTATGCGTTCCTCCGGGCTGGCCCCATACTCGAGGGTTATCTCCCAGCGATCCTCTGGCTGTTGATCTCCTGCACGACGTGCCCACTCGAGCAGTACCAGTCCAGGTACACTCAGTAGGTCCTCCCAGCCCAGCGGATCGATCGGTTCACCTGGCCGCAAACGGAACAGGTCGACGTGATAGATCTGGAAGCCTCGAGGGCTTGTGTACTGCTGAACCAGGGTGAAACTGGGCGACGGTATGTGACCGGCAATACCTGCGCCCCGACAGATCGCCCGCACCAGCACGCTCTTCCCCGCACCCAGAGGGCCGTCCAAAGCGATCCATAGCGGTGCACTGACAAGCTCTCCGACGCGCTCGCCCCAGCGCAGCAGCTCCGGCTCGCGGAATGTTCGAGGACCCAGGGAATTGCTCTGTCCCATCGCCTACAGGATTACCTTGAGGGCACCCACCGTGCGCGTGATTCCAGGTGCTAGGCCCGGCTGCGGGGTACCTCTCCCCTACGCCGCCGCGTCTCCAATTCGGCTCTCAGCTGGAAGATGTGATCGCGCAGCTGAGAAGCCACCTCGAAGTCGAGGTCTCGTGCGGCTCGCTCCATCTCCGCCGTGAGCCGTCGGACCAGCTCCTCCGGCTCGAGGTCCGGCAACCTCGACAAGGCATCCACCACGCGCGTGCCCGGGTCCCAGCGGCTATCGGCAACCGCCGTCGTGCGACGCACTTCGTCCACGGACTTGCGTATCGAGCGCGGTGTAACGCCGTGCTCCGAGTTATAGCGCGCCTGGGTTTCCCGACGGCGCGTCGTCTCATCGATACAGCGTTGCATGGACCCGGTGATTGAGTCAGCGTACATGATCGCTTTGCCGCGCTCGTTCCGCGCTGCGCGACCGAGTGTTTGGATCAGGCTCTTGTCGGAACGCAGGAAGCCTTCCTTGTCGGCATCAAGGATCGCCACGAGTGAGACCTCGGGGAGATCGAGCCCCTCCCGCAGGAGATTGATCCCCACAAGCACATCAAACAGACCCAGTCTGAGGCCACGTAGGATCTCGACCCGCTCGATGGCATCGATATCCGAGTGCATGTAACGCACTCGGACCCCCACGCCCAGCAGATACTTCGTAAGGTCCTCCGCCATCCGCTTCGTCAACGTCGTAACCAGCACACGTTCACCTCGCGCGGCCCGCTCTCGAATCTCTCCGACCAGATCGTCAACCTGGCCACGGACCGGTCGGACCTCCAACTCCGGGTCGAGCAGCCCTGTGGGCCGGATGACCTGCTCCACGACAACGCCACCGGAGCGCTTCAGCTCGTATTCACCCGGTGTCGCCGACACGAAGAGCACCCGAGGTACCAGACCCTCCCACTCCTCGAACCGCAGCGGCCGGTTGTCGAGCGCGCTGGGCAGCCGGAACCCGTAGTCGACGAGCGTCTGTTTACGCGAGCGGTCACCCTCGTACATCCCTCCGATCTGCGGGATCGTGACATGCGACTCGTCAACGATGACCAAGAAGTCGTCCGGGTAGTAGTCGAGCAGGCAGGCGGGGCGCTCACCTTCCTTGCGACCGGACAGGTGGCGCGCGTAGTTCTCGATCCCGGGGCAGAAACCGACTTCCCTCAGCATCTCTAGGTCGTAGCGCGTCCGCTGTTCAAGTCGTTGCGCTTCCAGTGTGCTTCCGGTCTGCCTCAGTGCCTCCAGGCGCTCCTCCAGCTCCTGCTCGATCGCAGTGATGGCACGATCGAGCGTCGGCCGGGCGATCGCGTAGTGTGTCGCCGGATAGATGGCAGTGCGCTCCAGCTCGGCGATCACTTCGCCCGTGAGCGGGTCGATCTTCGTCAGACGGTCCACCTCGTCACCCCAGAGCTCGATCCGGACGGCTTGCTCTTCATAGGCGGGAAACACCTCTATCACGTCGCCACGCACCCTGAACTTGCCGCGCCGAAAATCGACGTCGCTCCGGTTGTACTGCACCCCGACCAGCGAGGCGAGGATCTCATCGCGCCTCACCTGTTGACCTCGCTCCAGCAGTACCAGCAACTCCCGGTATTCTCCCGGGTCGCCAAGCCCGTAGATAGCCGATACCGACGCGACCACGATGACGTCCCCCCGCTCGATCAAGCTCGAAGTCGTACGCAGACGCAGCTTGTCGATGTCCTCGTTGATCGAAGCGTCTTTGGCGATATAGGTGTCAGTCTGCGGGACGTAGGCCTCGGGCTGGTAGTAGTCGTAGTAGGAAATGAAATATTCCACCGCGTTCGCGGGGAAGAACTGCCTCAACTCTCCGTAGAGCTGCGCGGCCAGCGTCTTGTTGTGACTCATGACCAGGGCTGGGCGACCCCAGCGCGCGATAACATGCGCCATGGTCAACGTCTTGCCCGAGCCCGTCACCCCCATCAGCGTCTGCCAGCGCTCTCCCTGCTCCAGGCCCGCCACCAGCTTCTCTATCGCGTTGGGCTGATCGCCAGTGGGCTGGAACGGTGAGCGCAGGTCGAAGGCAGCGCGACCCCGCGACCGGCCGCGCACCGGCCCCTCGGCTTGTGCGCCATTCACAGCTGTCCTCGTACGACCCGACATCCCGCCATGAAACAAAATCGCAGCGCGCGGCCAACTTAGGCCGGACGCTGTGGCCAGAGGAGTCCAAGTGACAGCCTATCCTTCAAGGCTGTCAAACCACTTGTCCAGCTTGTCCTCGTCGATCTCGTCTCCCGAAGGCTCCTCAGACTCTGGAGCGAGGTCCGGAAACTCGTCCAGCCAACTCTGTGCCCGCGTCAACATTGGCGTCGCACCGAGCTTCGTGAACAGCTCGACTGCTCGCTCTGCCGCTGCGCGTGCCTCGGCCGGTTTCTCGCGCGCGAGGACATGCGCCTGGTGATAGCGCAAGAAGCCTTCTCCGTAGGGATCTTTGTCGACTGTCTCACCGATACCCTGCTGCGCCACCATCCCGGCCAACCAGGCATCGCTATCCAGGTCGATGACGCGAATTCGCACCGCGTCGCCTTCGGCACGCCGCTCGAACCAACCCTCTTTCCCTTGGTACAACTGCTCAAGGCGGGCTGCCTCGTGCCAGGCCTGCACCTCGTCCCCCAGCTCCAGATAGGCCAGAGCACGGATGGCCGTCGTCTGAAAGTCATCCCGCCACGCGCCGCTCTCCGGCAACAGCTGCCGGATCTCCTCGGTCTGCTCGAGGACCGCTGCGTAGTCTCCCCGCTCGAACTCTAGCCGCGCCATCCCACTGCGGCAGCGACGTGCCAGCGACTGATCATCGAGCTCCTCGGCGAGTTCCAGGCTCGAAATGAACAAGCGAAGTGCCCGATCGAACTCGCCGCGCAGGGTGAGCAGCTCGGCGATATTGACCTGCATTAGGATCTTCTGGTCTGACACACCGGCTGCTTCCATGCTCTCCAGCGCGAGTTCCCAGTGATGTAGCGCGCCGTCCCAATCGCCGGCCCGAAAGTTCGCCAGGCCCAGCAGGTCGTGGCAGACCGCGACCCCGCTGAGCTCATCGACTTGTCCGAAAACGTCGAGTGCCCGTTGCGCCAGCGCGCGCCCCTCTTCCGGGCTTCCCCAAGAGACGTGCACTCTGGCCAGCCGGTAAGCCGCCTGCGCCACCGTCTCGGCATCTCCGGTCTGTTCGGCTACGTAGAGGCCCTCCTCGGCCATCAACAGCGCCTCTTCAGCCCGACCGACCCGCTCCGCGACCACACACGAAAGGTCAAGGGCCATGACCAGCTCGCGCGGTGTCTCCGCCGACCGTGCCTTGTCGACGAGGCGCCCAGAGAGCTCGGCGAGTTGCAGGGGCGGCACGCTGCGCTCAAGCCGCAGCCAACCGAGCGTGGTGCCGGCGCCGACCTCGGTAGCAGGGTCCTCGCACTCGCGTGCGCGCTCGTAGACGGTCTCCAGCAGCGCCTCTGCTTCCGGCTCGCGCTGAGTGGCACCGTAGAGGCTTGCCAGCCGATACTCGATCCGCACGCGATCCAGTTCGACATCAGTGGTCTGGGCGGCAATCCGGAGGAAGTCCTCCGTCTCATAGAGTGCGTAGAGGCGCTCAGCGAGGTGGGCGGCCTTAAGCGACCACTCGTGAAGCCGAGGGCGCTGATTCGCAGTCATATACAGGGCAGCGATCTCGTCGGCGATCTCCGGCGCTCCTTCACCGGCGAGCCTCTCCAGCGTCTCGGCAGCGCGCGTCAGCAAGTGCTCGCGTCTCTTGCCGGACACCCTTTCCCGCACCAGCTTGCGGATGAGGGGGTGGCGGAAGCGGAAATGCACCGACCGAGCTCCCGACGCCCAACGGCGCTCGCCGATCTCCTCGATGAGGCCGTAAGGTCCCTCAACCGTACGCAGCTGTGCGAGCACCTCCTCTCCCTTTTTGCCCAGCTGCCCGGCCACCACAGCCGAGTCGATTACGGCACCAGCGAGCGTCCCGGCTTCCAGCGTCCAGCGGACATTCGGTTCCAGGCCATCGAGCCGAGCGAGAATGAGCTCCTTCGTCCGGGCGGCCTGGTCGGGCAACTCGCTCTCGCGAATCGAGTACCGAAACAGGCGCTTGCGGAGGATCTTCTGCTCAACCAGCCAGCTCAGGTATTGCTCCGCACGCAATGCGTTGCCGCGGGCGGCGTCGACGAGCCAGTCGCCGAATTCGCCAGGAAGAGATCCATCGAGCAGTTGGTCCGCCAGCTTGAGAACCGCTTCGCTCTCAAGCTCACGAACCGTCAACTCAACGGCGTTGGGGCCGACGCGATGCTGGACTCCCTTGATGGAGACCGCGTTTGCCGCCGCGGTCTCCTCATACGTAACCAACGCCAGGACGGGTAGAGACGTGAGCGCGTAACCGAGCCGTGCCAGGAGATCCAGCGATGACCGGTCGCTCCACTGCAGATCGTCGATATAGAGCAGCAGCGGGCGTTGACGAGCGATGGATCGGCAGAGCGCGAGAAATTGGTCGAACAGCGCGTTGCGGCCGGCTGAAGGTGCCGCACCCGGCAGCCAGGCAGGTACCTCTTTGCGCACGATGCTCGACAGGCCGGCAGTGCTGGCGACGCTGCTCAGCTGGGCCAGCAGGTCTCTGAAGGGACCGTAGGATCTGTGCCTTGTCAGGTCTTCGACGCAATGGGCCGCAAGCGCCACGGCATGAGGGTCAGCCTCCACGATCCGCGCCAGGACTCCACGTGCCAGCGCGGTCTTGCCGATCCCCGGGGCCCCAGAGAGGATAACGAGCCGGCCGCGGCCCGGGTGCTCGCGCACGTCACGAAACATGCGCTCGAGCTGGGTAAGCTCGGTCGCCCGGCCAGCTAGGCTCTGCTGATCCCCGTGTTCGCTTGTGTTCATCGCCTCTGAGCGATTCCTTCGCCGCACCCGACTCGAACTCACGACTCTGGCATCGACGCGGCCAGCCCACTGGCATCCCGGCAGTGGTCGCTGGACGGCAGAGGCAGAGGAGGTGCTTTCAACGGCGAGGGCAGGGCAGCAGCCTGAGGCTCACTAGTCTACCTCCCCGGGGAAACCCGACTCGGCCTGGAGATCCGACTCGCGCAGTCTCTCGCGCCGCTCCACAGTGACCACGCCCTTCACCCTACGGACCGCTTTCATGACCTTTATCAAATGCGCCAGGTTCTCGATCTCGACGACGAACTCGCCCCGCATCCCGCCCTCGACCGCCTCGGTATCCGCGCTCTGTATATTGGTGCCCGTATTCGAGATGGCGCGAGCGATGTCCGACAGCAGACCGCGGCGATCCGTGCCCTCGACGCTAATCCGTACGAGGAAGAGCTGCGTGCTGTCCGTCTGCCAGTCGATCTCGATCCGCCGCTCCGGATGGTCAGTGAACTTCAGGATGTTAGGGCAGTCACTCCTGTGGATCGAGACGCCGCGCCCACGGGTGATGTAACCGACAACATCGTCGCCGGGAACGGGCTGGCAACATTGTGAGTAGCGGACCATGACGTTGCTGATACCCTGTATTCTCACACCGCGCGGGCTGCCGCGGATCTGCTCGACAAGACGCGACAGCGGGGAGTGTTTCCCCTCCTCCACCGGCACCTGCTGGCCCGGCCACAGCTGCTTCAAGATCTGCGACAGCGCCACATCACCGCGGCCGAGCGCCGCGTAGAGACCCTCCACGTTGGCGAGTCCCGTGTTCGCGACCGCCGTCTCCAGCTCCTCCTGCGACAACTTCCTGCGCCGCTTACCGAGCTCCCGCGCGAGATACTCCTTACCGATTTGGACGGCAGTCTTCTGCTCCTCCTGCCGGATCCAACCCCGAATCTTCTGTCGGGCCCGAGCCGTGCGCACAAAGCTCAACCAGTCGCGGGAGGGAGTCTGCTTGGTATTCGTAAGGATCTCGACCGTGTCCCCGCTCTTGAGCTCGCGAGTGAGCGGAGCGATCCGTCCGTTCACACGGGCAGCAGCGCAATGGTATCCGACCTCGGTATGCACAGCGAACGCAAAGTCGATCGGCGTCGCGCCTCTCGGTAGCTGTTTCACGTCGCCGGCCGGCGTGAACACGAAGATCTCATCCTGGTAGAGATCGACGCGCAGGAACTCCATGAACTCGTCCGGCTCTCTCGTTTCCTGCTGCCACTCCAGGACCTGCCGGAACCACGCCAGCTTCTCATCCACCTCGTCGGGCGCGCCCTTGTAACCCTCCTTGTACCGCCAGTGCGCGGCGATCCCGAACTCGGCCGTGCGATGCATCTCCTGCGTGCGGATCTGGATTTCGTACAAACGACCACCGGGTCCAAAGATCGTCGTGTGCAGTGACCGATACATGTTCGACTTGGGCATGGCGATGTAGTCGTGGAACCGCTCGGTCAGCGGCGTCCACTTGTTGTGAATGACGCCGAGAGCGTGATAACAGTCCTTGATGCTCTCGGTCATCACCCGGATCGCCATCAGGTCGTAGATCTCCTCGTACGGTTTCCCCCGCCTGACGATCTTGTTGTGTATCGACCAGAGGTGCTTCGGTCGTCCCGTCACCTCGCAGGGGATGCCTGCCCTCTCCAACTCTTCCCGCAGCGGCTCCGCCAGCTGGCTGATCCACTCTTCCCGCTGCTTGCGGCGGTCCCGTAACTTCTTGGCAAGCTGCTTGTAGGCCTGCCGCTCCAGGCACTTGAAGGCGAGATCCTCGAGCTCCCAGCGTAACCTCGCCATGCCCAGCCGGTGCGCGAGCGGGGCGTAGATCTCGCGCGTCTCAAGCGCGATCCGCCGCTGTTTGCCCGAGGGCAGGGCCTCCAGCGTTCGCATGTTGTGCAGCCGGTCGGCCAGCTTGACGATGATCACGCGAGCATCGCGCGCCATGGAGAGCAGCAGTTTGCGGAAGTTTTCGGCCTGCTGCTCCGTGCTAGAGCTGAACTCCACGCGGCCGATCTTGGTGAGGCCATCGACGATCGTGGCGATCTCTTCGCCGAAGGCCTCGCGGATCTCATCCACCGCGATGTCGGTGTCCTCGACCACATCGTGCAGAAAGGCTGCGCAGATAGACGCCGTGTCGAGGTAGAGGTCGGCCAGGATCTTTCCAACCTCCACACAGTGCGTGATGTAGGCCTCGCCCGACTCGCGCTTCTGACCCTTGTGGGCACGCTGGCTGTAGGCGAAGGCACGAGCCAGAAGGCCGAGATCGAGCCGGTGCCGGGTTTCCTCGATCGCGCTGAGGAAGTCGGCCGGCAGCGAGGCCGCAGCGTCGGCTTCTGCTGCGGCGCTGCCTTCACCGGCCGGCGTGATGGTCTCCGTGTTACGTTCTGACGCCATACGAGTCGGGCGGGTCACTTACGTGTCGGGGTGCCCACCTAGCAGGCAGGCCCGTGCCGAGAATCCTACACGCGAGCCGCGAGCCAGTCTCTGACTCCGCGGCGACGGGACCGTTTCTTTAGAATCGCTAGATTTAGGCCGGAGGGCAAGTTACGCCGGCCACCCGGGCAGGTGGGCGGTGAGGCTGTCCGAGCACGCAGCCAGAGCCACGCTACCTCTCGTTACCGGCCAGCAGTCCCAGATCGAGGAAGCTGACATAGCGGCCGTTGCCGATGACCACGTGGTCTCGGACGGGAATGCCAAGTACGCGGCCGGCCTCGACGAGTTGGCGCGTTATCTCCTGGTCGGCCGGCGAGGGAGTGGGATCTCCGCTCGGGTGGTTGTGGACGAGGATAACGGCGGCCGCCGCTTCCACCAGGGCTGGTGCGAACACCTCACGCGGGTGCACCACGGAGGCATCCAGGATGCCACGTGTGATCATCACCTCGCCCATCACGGCGTTCTGCGTGTTGAGGAGCAGGACGTGGAACTCTTCCTGGCGCAGGTCGCGGAGCCGCAGCTCGAACCTCTTATATACGTCACGCGGCGTCGCAACCCGATCGTTATCCTGGAGAACCTCCTCGGCGGCACGCCGCCCGAGCTCCAGTGCCGCCTGAATCGCTACGGCTCGCGCCTGGCCGATCCCCGGCACGGCTATCAGCTGTGAACCCGGCGCCGTCCCTAGCCGCCGGAGGGAGCGCCCAAATCGCTCATAGAGGGCTTCGGCCACCTCGAGCGCGCTGCGGCCCCCAGAGCCACTGGCTGCGAGGATCGCCAGCAGCTCGGCCGTCCGCAGTGCTGACGGCCCCAAAGCCAGAAACCGCTCACGTGGTCGCTCCCGCGATGGCCAGTCCTTGATCTTCGCTGCAGTCGTGCCGCCCGCTTCCATTCGCCGTTTCCCTCGGACAATCCAAAGGCGCAGCCCCTATACTAGTCGGGGCCGTCAACAGATCCTCACAAGCCGGCGATCACGGTTGGGGCCGCGTATGGGTGAGTATGGGTGGGTTTCCGCTGGACAGATGTGGGATGACGCTACTACAGGGGCGGTGCTCCCGGCCGGCCATGGCACTTCTTGTACTTCAGCCCCGAGCCGCACGGGCACGGATCGTTGCGCCCGACACGCTCACCTGCGCTCAACGGCTTCGTCGGGCTCTGCTCTCCCCGGTTCGTCAGCAAGGGGCTGCCGCGCTCGGCTCGCGTCGCGCCACTGGCGACTGCGGTTCTGGTTGACAGGGGCACTCCGGTAATCGCACCGGCCTCGGCCGAAGCGACCACCCCGGTAGGTGCGAACCCCCGGCGTGCCGCCACTGCAGCCGCCCCGGGCGCGTATCCTTCGTCAGTGGTGTCGAGCGTCGGCCCGCTGACCCGGGTGACCTGCGCAGTCCGCATCGGCTGTGGGACCATCATCTGGGCCTTGAAGAGGCGATCAGCCAGAGTGGACTGGATATCGCTCATCAGGTCGATGAACATATCGTAGGCCTCTCTCTTGTACTCGATGAGGGGATCCTTTTGACCCCAGGCCCGGAAGTAGATGCCGGCTTTCAGCTGGTCGAGGTCATAGAGATGGTCCTTCCACTTCTCGTCGACCGTGAAGAGGAAGATATAGGAGAGGATTCGATCGGCCTGGTCGGCGAACTCCTCGACTTTGCGCTGGAAGGTGGAATGGGCCTTCTCCACGACGTAGTCCACAAGTCCGTCGCGCCCGCTCCAGGTCAGCGCGGCGTCCAGCGAGTTCTCGTCCGGGAGCTCGGGGCAGTGCAAGAAGAAATCGATCAGCAGACGGTTCTTCAGACCCGCCAGGTCCCAGTTCTCCTCGTGCCGGCTCTCAGGGACGTACTCGTCCACGCGGCTGAGGACCGCGTGTCGGATCATTTCCCAGATCTCACCCTTCAGATCCTCACCGCCTTCCAGGGCGAATAGCCGCAAGTCATAGACTACCTCACGCTGCTGGTTCATCACGTCGTCGTATTCCAGCAGTCGCTTGCGGGCGTCGAAGTTCATCATCTCGACCCGCTTCTGGGCCCGCTCGATCGCCCGCGTCACCAGCGGATGAGTGATGACCTCTCCTTCGTCGGCCCCGAGCCTGTCCATGATCTTAGCGAGCCGCTCGGCCATGAACAGCCGCATCAGGTCGTCTTCGAGCGACAGGAAGAAGCGAGACGCACCCGGATCACCCTGGCGGCCTGACCGACCCCGAAGCTGTCGGTCGATGCGCCGGGAGTCGTGACGCTCCGTCCCCAGGATGACGAGCCCACAGGGTGGGTCGTCGTAGCAAGCGAATCCCTGCGCCTCCAACTGACCGAGATCCGACTCCTCGTACAGCTGGCCGAAAGAGGGCTGCTGCTCTTCAATCGCACACACCCGGCACTTCACGACGCCCGGCCCAAGTTTGATGTCGGTGCCGCGCCCCGCCATGTTGGTGGCGATCGTCACCGCACCTGGCCGGCCGGCCTCAGCAACGATCTCCGCCTCGCGCTCGTGGTACTTCGCATTGAGGACATTGTGCCTAATGCCGCGGCGCCGCAGCATGCGGGAGACCGTCTCCGACGTATCAACGCTGGTCGTACCGACAAGGATCGGCAGGCCACGAGCATGCAGCCGCTCGATCTCGTCGAGCAGTGCCGCATACTTCTCGCGCTTGGTCTTGTAGATCACGTCGTCCAAGTCGATGCGCCGCACCGGCCGATTCGTCGGAATGACCACGACCTCGAGGCCATAGATCTCGTGGAACTCCGATTCCTCGGTTTCGGCTGTTCCCGTCATCCCGGCCAGCTTCTCATACATGCGGAAGTAGTTCTGAATCGTGATCGTCGCCAGCGTCTGCGTCTCGCCCCTGACGGTCACGGTCTCTTTGGCTTCAACCGCCTGGTGCAGGCCGTCACTCCAGCGGCGTCCGGGCATCTTCCGCCCTGTGAACTCGTCGACGATGATCACCTGACCATTCTCGACGACGTAGTCTGTATCGCGCTCGAAGAGTGTGTATGCCTTAAGCAGCTGGTGGATGATATGTATCTTCTCCGACTTCTCGGCGTATGCGCGCTCGGCCTGTGCGATCTTCGCCCGCTTCTCGTCCGCGGAAAGTGACTCTTCCTTATCGATCTCGTGAAAGACCTGTGACAGGTCGGGTACGACGAAGGCCTCGTGGTCATCCGGCGACAAGACATCGAGCCCCTGGTCGGTCAAGTGGACCTGGTGTCCCTTCTCATCCATTGAGTAGAGGAGAGCTTCCTCCAGCTCGTGCAAGCGCTTCTCACGCATGTAGTCGGCCTCGACGCGCTGCATCATCCTGCGCACACCCGGTTCCTGCAGCAGCTTGGCCAGCTTCTTGTTCTTCGGCATACCGCGGTGAGCCAGAAGCACCTTCTTGCCCATCTCATACAGGCCTTCCGGATCGCCGTCTTCGCCTTCCGCCCCTT
>Ga0209635_10000104_pt1 | contig 49128 bp, 52 predicted proteins | sample DeeMarSWOR230_32_FD_187463 | JGI IMG/M metagenome (GOLD analysis project Ga0209635, IMG submission 187463) | Marine sediment microbial communities from White Oak River estuary, North Carolina - WOR-2-30_32 (SPAdes) (version 2) | ecosystem: Environmental > Aquatic > Marine > Intertidal zone >...
AGAAAAAGGACGAATTTGAGTCCAAACTTTTAGATTTGGCCAGAGTAGCCCATACTAGGGCCGGGGGAAAAAAATTAAGATTTAGGGCAATAATCGTTACCGGAGATAAAGCTGGGAAAGTGGGCGTAGGTGTAGCTTCTGGGTTAGATGTCGCCCAGGCGGTGGAAAAAGCTACTTTTCAGGCAAAGAGAAATTTAATTAAAATCCCAATTGTTGAAAATACTATTCCTCACGAAGTAGAGGCCAAATTTGGGCCAGCCCAAATTTTGCTTAGACCTCAAAGAAAAGGCCGGGGTTTGGTAGCCGGCGGAACAGTAAGAATTATCTGTCAGTTAGCTGGGATAAAAAATATTTCATCTAAGGTTTTAAGTAGAACCGGAAATAAATTAAATAACGCTAGAGCAACCATAAAAGCGCTCAAAAAAATCAAATATGCAACTTCACGAAATTAAGCCAATCCATAAATTAAAAAAGTCAAAACGCATTGGCCGCGGCGGTAAAAGAGGTACTTATTCTGGTCGGGGAATAAAAGGCCAGAAATCTAGGGCCGGCCGGAGGTTTAAGCCGGTTATCAGGGAATTAATTAAGAAATATCCGAAGCTAAGAGGTTATAGGCAAAAATCGAAAGTTAAAAACGCAAAATTGAAAATTGCGATTGTAAATTTAGAAGCTTTAGAAAAGAGATTTAATCCAGAGGACAAAATTACCCCCGAAACCTTGCTAGAAAAAAAATTAATTCATAGAATAGAAGGTAAGATACCTAAGGTCAAGATTTTAGGCAAGGGAAGTCTTACTAAACCATTGACTATCGAAGGCTGTTTAGTTTCTAAAAAAGGTAAAGAAATCATTGCAAAAGTCCATGGGGTGGTTAAATAAAATCTTACAAATTTTTAAAATTAGAGACTTACGAAATAAAATTCTGTTTGTTTTGGGAGTCCTTGTAGTCTTTCGATTAATGGCCAATGTGCCTATCCCCGGAATTGACCCCGAAAATTTGCAGAAATTCTTTGGGCAATTTCAAATGTTTGGTCTTTTGAATATATTTACCGGCGGCGCCTTGGAAAATCTTTCTATTGCCATGTTGGGCTTGGGTCCTTATATTACTGCTACCATCGTCATGCAGTTGTTAACCATGATCTTCCCAGCTTTGGAAAAAATGTATAAAGAAGAAGGTGAGCAAGGCAGAGCAAAATTTAATCAATATGCCAGAATTCTTACGGTTCCTTTTGCCATGCTTCAAAGTTATGCTATGCTTGCTTTATTTCAACGCCAGCAGGTGATTGATCCTCTTTCTCCGATTACACTTTTTACTTCAATTTTAACCGTTACGGCTGGTTGCGTTTTTTTAATGTGGCTGGGTGAGTTGATTTCAGAAAAAGGCATTGGTAACGGAATTTCTATCTTAATTTTTGCCGGAATTGTAGCCAGTCTACCAATGGATATCTATCAAACATTGGTTACGTGGGAAACAGGTAAACTTCCAGCCTATCTACTCTTTTTTCTGATAGCCTTGGTAATTGTTGCCGGCGTAGTTTTGATTAACGAAGGCAGAAGAAATATCCCAGTTTCTTACGCTAAAAGAGTCAGGGGAATGAAAATGTACGGCGGTGTTTCAACTTATTTGCCCTTGAATATCAATCCGGCCGGAGTGATCCCGATAATTTTTGCTTTATCAATTATACTTTTCCCGGGCATGATTGCTAATTTTTTATCCGGAGTTGGCGGAACGGTAGGTCAAATTGCTCAAACCGTTGGGATTTGGTTTGAAAACCCTTGGGTTTACGGATTTTTACTGTTTATTTTAGTGGTCCTCTTTACTTATTTCTATACTGCCGTTACTTTTGACCCGAAGGCCATTGCTACTAATCTTCAAAAAATGGGCGGTTTTGTCCCGGGAATTAGGCCTGGAGAAAGTACAGCCAACTTCATGTATTACATTTTAAATCGGGTTTTGTTGATTGGTGCCCTCTTTTTAGGAACAATTGCTATACTGCCCTCTATTGTTCAAGCAGTAACCTCAATAGAAGGTTTCCGGTTTTTGATTGGCGGGACAGCTTTGTTAATTGTCGTTTCCGTAGTTTTAGAAACAATGCGCCAAATTAAAGCACAATTAGAAATGAGAGAGTATGAAACCTTCTAAAAATAAAAAAGTTATTATCGTTTTAGGGCCTCCGGGTTCGGGCAAGGGAACCCAGGCTGAGCTTTTGTCAGAGAAGTTAGATATTTACCATTTTGAAACAAGTGAGATAATTGAGAAAAATTTCGCCACTGCCGAGAAGGATGATTTTGTTAAAATTGGTAATAGAAAATACCTTCTTTCTGAAGAAAAAAAACTTAGGCAGTTGGGAAAATGGATGAGTCCGCCCTTAATTGCTTTTTGGGTAAAAAATAAAATCAAAATGTTAGCAAAAGAAGGAAAAGGGATAGTAATGTCAGGTTCTCCCAAGACCCTTTATGAAGGGAAACAAATAATACCCTTGTTAAAGAAATTATATGGAAAATCGAATATTAAAATCATCCTTATTAAACAGAGACCAGAGGTTTCAATTTGGAGAAATAGTAGGAGGAGGATTTGTCAATTAATGCGCCACCCAATTTTGTATACGAAAGAAACTGCTAAGTTAAAAAAATGTCCCTTTGACGGATCAAAATTAGTTTTTCGTGAAGATAGTAAACCAGAAGTAATTAAGGCAAAAATAAAAGAATTTAAAGAAAGAACACTCCCTTTGTGCGATTATTTTAAAAAACAAGGTTTAAAAATAAAAGAAATAAACGGCGAGAAATCTGTTGCCGATGTGTTTGAAGATATTTCGGAAACTATAAAAAGGAACTAAACCCTTTTTAAATGATTCAAATCAAAACTCCAGAAGAAATTGAAATAATGGCTGAGAGTGGAAAAATTCTGGCAAAAATTATGAAAGAATTAGAAAAACAGGTTAAGCCAGGAATTACCACTAAAGAACTAGACAGGGTCGCCGAGGCCCTGATTTTAAAATCCGGCGGCAAACCTTCTTTTAAGGGATATGAGGGATATCCTACTGCTTTATGTACTTCTATTAACGAAGAAATCGTTCATGCTATTCCCTCTAATAGAGAATTGAAGGAAGGAGATATACTGTCGCTTGATTTGGGTGTTCAATGGAGGGGCTTTCACGCCGATATGGCAATCACTGTGCCAGTTGGGAAAATTGATCCGGAAACTCAACGCTTAATTAGGGTAACAAAAAAAGCCTTAAAAAGAGGATTTAAAAAAATAAAACCAGGTAATACTTTTGGTGATATTGGAAATACCATTCAAAGATATGTGGAAAGTCAGGGATTTAATGTAGTGAGAGAGCTTTGCGGCCACGGGATTGGCAAGGAGTTACACGAAGAGCCGCAAATCCTAAACTACGGGAAAAGAAAGACCGGTCCCGAGATTACAGAGGGTATGGTTTTTTGTTTAGAACCGATGGTGACCGTAGGTGATTGGAAAATTAAAAAAGCAAAAGACGGCTATGGCCTTGAAACCCAAGACGGTTCTCTTTCTTGTCACTTTGAACATACAGCAGCTCTAACAAGAAATGGCGCTAAAGTTTTGACTCTCTTACCCCGTTAGAAATTAGTAAATTTTCTAATAGGATGATATAGTATCTTAATATTTACTCCGTTAGAAATTAGAAGATTAACGGAGGTTAATAAAAATAATTATTAATTATTATTATGCGTAAAACAAACAGAATTTCTAACGGAGTGAAACTTTCGATTGTTGTTCCGGCTTATAACGAAGAGAAACGGCTTCCCAAGACCCTGGAAGAGATTAGTAAATATTTATCAAGACAGTCATACGATTATGAAATTTTGGTTGTGAATGATGGTTCAACTGATGAGACCGCTCAAATAACTGAAAATTCGAAGTCGAAAATTAAAAATTTACGACTGATCAATAATAAAAAAAATAACGGCAAAGGTTTTGTCGTCAGACAAGGGATGTTAAGCGCAAAAGGGGAGTATCGATTATTTACTGATGCTGATAATTCAACCTCAATTGGGCAGATAGAGAAAATGTGGCCAGAATTTGAAAAAGGAGTAGGTGTGGTTATCGGCTCGAGAGACATAAAAGGAGCTATTTTAGACCCTCCTCAACCATGGTTAAGACAGATAATTTTAGGAGAAGGCTTCAAATTATTCAGAAAATTAGTTATTGGTCTTTGGAAAGTAGAAGATACTCAGTGTGGGTTTAAATGTTTTACTAAGAAAGCGGCTGAAGATATTTTTCCTAAATGTAGAATTGATAGATTTGCCTTTGACCCTGAAATATTGATCATCGCTAAAAAGCTCGGTTGCCAAATTAAAGAAATACCGGTTTACTGGAAAAATGACCCTGAAAGTAAGGTAAAATTCAAAAGCATTCTTAAAATAGCTTTGGATTTGTTCAGGATAAGGTGGAATTTAATCACTGGCAAGTACGTTCGTTAAAAAGGTTCAAGTCCCATCCCCGGAGCTGAAATTTCCGCCTATATATTTGGGCGGCTTTTTGGTAGAATAAGAATATGAAGAAATATTTTCAAGGAAAATTAGAAAATATAAACTCCTCATTAACTGCTCGGCTGAAAAAAACAGAAAAAGGTATAGAAGTAGAGTTTGTTGATAAAGGAATAAGCAAAACTCCTAGATGGGAACTAGCAGGCTATAAAGTGTATTTTGCTAAGTTAAAACCAGAAGCGAAAATGGCGTTAGACAAGACCGCTATAAATTATGTTAAGGTCTTAAGAGGTGGTTTAATTAGTCCGGAGCGAAGCGTCTTAAGTCCAGAGCTAAAAAGGAGTCTTGTAGTCAAAGAGGACTATATTCAGGTAGGAAAACAAGGAGCAACAGTAGCTATCTTTACTAACAGAGGAGAACCTCCTCTTAGAGTCGATAAATTAAGCGACGCACCCCTTAATGGTCTAAAGAGTATGCAATTAGAATGGAAGCATATATCAGAGATGATACCGAATAATCCTGAATTTGCGGACAAGGATATGTATTATAGTCGGCCACAAATATTAGTAGATGGCTACAGGCTTAATCTCTGGTATGCCGGCCCCAATGTCCATTGTGGAATACATAATCATGCTGAAGAACCAATTCCTTTTAAAGAAATTCATGTGAACCTGATAGGTACCAAAGGCGGGATGGTTAATTATTCCGGTCAAACCAAAGATACAGAAACAGGGCGACTCATCCTTATCCCAGGCGAAGAACACGCTGCGTTTTGGGAAACGAAAGAGGGTAAGCCTGTTTATGGCTATCATGCCTGGGAAGCAGGAGAGGATGGTAATGTCTGGGCGGTATTTGAGGATACAAGGATTTAGATTTGTACGTTCTTTGATGAAAAAAATCGAAAACGCCCAATAAAGGAGAAGATAAGTGACTGTTATGGCTCTAATCTGGGGTTACAAATAGCCTCAACCGGCGGAAATCTCTCCCAAAAACCAAGTTCTAATATTGTTCCATCCCCGGAGCTACGGTTTGTCACCTCGTAATAGAGGTGGTTTTTTGGTAGAATAAATCAACATGAAAAAGATAATTATCCCAATTGTAATCATAATTATCATTGGAGCCTTTAGTTACTGGCTTTATCAGTCAATTTCAGGACCTCAGGAAATAAGTGAAACAGAAGCCAAGAATTGTGAAGCTGATTCTGACTGCATTGTCTTTGGAGAAGACGGAGACTGCAATTGCGGATGCTTTAATAAAGACTACCAATGGGAAAAGGAAGGCGACTGTTTCTGTGTGGCTCCAAATTCATGTAAATGCGTGAATGGAAAATGCCAGGGAGTTTTTGAAGAAGAAGAAACTGTAGAAGAAAAAGGGGTTCCAGAAGAACAAGGGGAGGAAGAGATAGCTTTGGGAGGGGAGGAAGGAAAGAAAGAAGAAGAAATTATTCCGAAGGAAGAAGGTCCCGAAGAGGTTTCTAACGCTACAAGAGTTGGCAAGATAGAAAGAGATGAAATTTGGAGTGGTCAAATAGATATTATAGGAGACATTCTTGTAGAAGAGGGGGTAACATTAACAATTCTTCCGGGAACGCAGGTTGTTATCTTGGCAAATAAAGACACGCAGAATTTATTTGGACATTGGGAGTGCGATGGAATTGAGAACTACGATTTACTCATTGGAATAAAGGAAGAGGATAATTACAATTGTGGAGTTCATGAAGGCGAACCATTCCGAGACGAGAACAATCACATTTCCATACAGATCAATGGCACTTTACATGCAGTGGGAACACCCGAGCAGATGATTACTATTACCTCGGACAGCCCAACGCCTGGTATCTACGATTGGAACCACTTTCAGTTTAGCCATGGCATTTTCTCCTATTGCATAATGGAATATTACCGTTGTTTTGATCCTGGCAATGGTACGGTGGTTAACCATAACATCCTGAGACATGTGGGCGAGTGTGCAGTGTGTGCTAATAGTTCTGTGGTGGTTGAGAATAATACGATTTACGATGCCGGCCATGAGTTAGTTGATATGCATAACGCTTTTCCTACGATTCGGAATAACACCATTGGTCCAAATAATAATCGTTGCTGTATTGTTATTGATGGCGGTTCACCCCTTATCACCGGCAATACTATTAAAGATTGTGGAAGCGGTCTTTTGCTTCTTGTTTCACCGGAAGACCCAAATCTCAAAGATAATATCCTCAAAAATAATACGTTCTTAAACAATGGAGAAGATATTTCGTACGGATACTAAACCAGACGGACTCTCCCAAAACCAAGTTCTATTCGGGGGAGCAACGATTTCCCGCTGTCTCGCAAAGTAGACAGTTTTTGTTTTATTGCGGTATAAAAGAAAAAGAGTTATAATTGAATAATTAATATGGTGAGAAAATATAAAAAAATAAAATTTCCCTCGGAATTACGCTTTGACCTAACTAGTAAGGACTGGGTGGTTATCGCTACTGGTAGAGCAAAGAAGCCAAAGATATTTAAAAAAGAAAGGAGAGTTGAGATAAAAATTCCAAAAAGCAAATGTCCTTTTTGCAATATTAAAACGCAGGAAAAGCCGCTTTTGGTCTATTATCAAGGTAAAAAAATTCCTTTGCAGCAAGGAATTCCAAAAAATTGGACGACCATCGTTGTCCCTAATAAATTTCCGGCCTTCCTGCCTTATCCAAAATGGGAGAAAAAGATTGAAGGTAACCTATATCAAACAATGAACGCCGTTGGTTTTTGCGAATTAGTTATTACCAGAGATCATGAAAAATCGCTGGCCTTATTGCCGATTGAGAACATAAAAGAAGTCATTGACAGCTATAAAGAGAGATATCTAACACTAATGAAAAAACCTTTTGTTAATTATGTTTCAATTTTTCACAATCATGGCGCCGAAGCCGCTGCCTCCCAGCCTCATCCGCATTCTCAAATTATCACTACTCCTTTGTTCGACATTGATCTACGAAAAGCTCTTAAGAATTCACAGAAGCATTTTCAAAGAAACAAAAAATGCGTTAATTGCCAGATGAATAATTGGGAGAGGAAGGTTAAGAAAAGGATTGTTTTTGAAAATAGAAATTTTTTGGCCATTTGTCCTTTTGCTTCCAAGGCAGCCTTTGAAGTTATTATTTCACCTAAAAAACATCTTTCTAATTTTGAGAAGATAACCGAAGAAGAAGAGGAGCAATTAGCCGAGGTCTTTAAAGTTGTTCTTGGCAAACTCTATAAAGCGCTCAATAACCCTCCTTATAACTTTTATTTGAAGACCGCTCCTTGCGACGGAGGGAATTATCCATTTTATCACTGGCATTTTACGGTTTTACCCAAAACCGGAATTTGGGCCGGTTTTGAATTAGGAGCGCGAATGGAGATTTCTACCATTACACCGGAAAAAGCCGCCGCCTACCTCAAAAAACAATGAAACCACTTATAGTCGCTAATTGGAAATGCAATCCGACAAATCTTAAAGAAGCTAAGCTGCTTTTTGATTCAGTAAAGAAGAGGGTTAAAAGCATAAGAAATGTCGAAGTTGTCATCTGTCCGCCTTTTGTTTATCTGTCAGTTTTAATCTCGCAGAACCTATCCTCCGCTATAAGCTTCGGAGGTCAAAGTTGTTTTTGGGAAGAAAAAGGGGCTTTTACCGGCGAAGTTTCACCATTAATGTTAAAGAATTTAGGCGTCCAGTATGTTATTATTGGCCATTCAGAAAGAAGAAAATACCAGAGAGAAACCGACGAGATGATAAATAAAAAGATAAAAGCGGCGATAACTGAAAGATTAAAGCCAATTTTATGTATTGATAAACTATCTCAAATAGAAAAAGATTTAAAAGGAGTTCCTCTGAAAGAATTTAAAAATTTATTTATCGCTTACGAGCCTCTTTTTGCTGTTGGTAGTGGGCGGCCTTGTCCCCAAGAGAAAGCAGAAAGAATGAGGATTTTAATTCAGAAGAAACTAAAGAGAAGAGTCAAGATAATATATGGGGGTAGTGTTAATTCACAAAATGCCCAGATTTATATTGAAAAGGCTGGATTTCAAGGGCTTTTACCCGGCGGTGCCTCTTTAAAGGTCAAAGAATTCATTAAAATAATTAGAAGCGTTAGCCAGTCTTGATTTCCGCCCTTTTTTTGTTAAGCTAAAATAATTAAATTATGACTGATTTTTCTGAAGTCCATACAAATTTTGATGAACAGAACTTGATCGGGCAAGGAAATTTTTATAATCCCAGTCAGGGAAATTTGAAGACAAATCAAGTAATTGATGAGATTTTATCTTATCTAAACGAAAAACCAGAGAGATCTTATGATATTATTGTCGGCTGCGACTCTTCTTCCGGAGAAGAACCTCATTTTCCAGTGGCGGTAGTTGTTTTAAGAGTCGGGGAAGGAGGAAGATTTTTTCTTAAAAAGATTGGCTACAAAAAAAGAAAATTTTATAATTGGAAAACCAGAATTTTGGAAGAAGTTTTTTTATCTTGCCAATTGGCTTTGCATTTAAGAGAAAATTTTGAAAAAAGAATCAAAGAATTATTAAATTCCTCTAATTACCAATTCCGTTATATTCATGCCGACATCGGAGAGAACGGCAAAACCAAAGATATGATTAAGGAAGTGACTGGTCTAATTAGGGGAAACGGTTTTGAACCCAAGATAAAACCTGAATCTTTTGTAGCCTCAACTGTGGCAGATAGGTTCTCATAAGAAATCCAATGGATTCTAAAGACCTAAGGAAAGATTTTTTGTTTTTTTTCGAAAAGAAAGGGCACAAAATAGTGCCCTCTTCTTCGCTTATTCCGACCGACCCCAGTGTCTTATTTACTACGGCTGGCATGCAGCAGTTTAAACCCTATTACTTAGGAGAAAAATCTCCCTATGGAGAGAGGGTTGCTTCTTGTCAGAAATGTTTTAGGACTTCAGATATTGACGAAGTAGGAGACAAAGATCATCTTACCTTTCTTGAAATGTTGGGTAATTTTTCCTTCGGAGATTATTTTAAGACTGAGGCAATAAAATTGGCTTATGAATTCCTTTTTAAGAAGCTAAGGATGCCTTTGGGAAGTGCTGTTTTTACAGTTTTTGCCGGGGACAAGGATAAGGATGTACCAGAAGATAAAGAGTCAATTGAAATTTGGAAGAGATTAGGTATTCCCGAAAATAAAATAAAAAAATATGGTAAAGAAGATAATTTCTGGGGTCCGACAGGAGAACAAGGTCCTTGTGGTCCAAACACTGAAATTCATATTCAAGGAACCGAGGTTTGGAACTTGGTTTTTAACGAGTATTACCAAGATAGAGATAAAAAATTAACACCCCTGGAACAAAAAGGCGTTGATACCGGGATGGGTCTGGAAAGATTAGCTATGGTAGTTCAAAATAAACCATCTGTCTTTGAAACAGATTTATTTGAACCGATCTTAAGAGAAATTCCTGACTCTAATGTTAAAACTCAGAGAATTATTGCTGACCATATTAAGGGAGCAGTTTTCTTAATTTCTGAAGGAATTTTACCCTCCAATATTGAAAGAGGGTCTATTCTTAGAAAAATTATAAGAGGTGCTTCAGACGCAGGACGTATCTTGCGTCTCTCAGAAAATTTTTTAATTCCCTTGGCGCAAAAAGTGATGGAAATTTATAAAGAGACTTATCCTGATCTTAAGTCAAAAGAAACAGATATTTTGACTGTTATTCAAAACGAAGAAGAGGATTACAGAAAATCTGAGGTAGCGCGAGAGAGAATAGCGCAGAAATTAATCACAAAGAGCCAAGAAGGCGGCAGTATTACTGGAGCTGTAGCTTACGATATTTTTAGTACTACCCGTATTGGAATAGATAGAATAAAGGAACTAGCAGGAGAGCAAGGAATAAAATTAACAGATCCAGAGAGATTTTTTTCAAGAGAAAGAGAATTTAGGGGAATATCCCGAGCCGGAGCGGAAAAGAAATTTGGCGGGGGAGGAAAGTTTTCACCAGAACTCCATACTGCCACTCACTTGCTCCACGCTGCCTTAAGAAAGATTTTAGGCGAGCATGTTAAACAAATGGGTTCCGATATCACTTCCGAGCGGCTAAGATTTGATTTTTCTCATCCTCAAAAAATGACCGGAGAAGAAATAAAAAAAGTAGAAGATTTAGTTAATCAAAAAATTGAAGAAGACTTAGAGATTAAAAAAGAAAAAATGAGCTATGAAAAAGCGGTAAAAACAGGAGCTCTGGCCTTTTTTAAGGAGAAATATCCTAGAATTGTTACCGTTTATTCCGCTGACGATTTTTCGAAAGAGATTTGCGGCGGGCCACACGTCAAAAGGACTTCTGAGTTGGGAAAGTTTAAAATTATAAAAGAAGAGAGTTGCGGGGCTGGCACGAGAAGGATAAGGGCTATTTTGACTTAAATTTCTAACGAGGTATAATATGTCTAATGGTTAAAAAAGTATTTGATATTTCACCCCCTAAGAAATTGGAGAAAAAGAAAGTCGAAAGGTTTATTCCAGAAAAGAAACCGGAATTTAAAATATCTCCTCCTAGGAGCAGGATGGGAAAGAAGTTAATTCTGATCCCTTTAGTTTTGGTAATCGTTGGCGTTATCGCCTATTTTAGTTTATCCCGGGCAGAGATTGAAATCTGTCCCGAGACAGAAATAAAGATTTTCGAGACAAGATTAACGGTTGATAAAAACATTACAAATATTGATTTCTCAGCTGGCTCAATACCCGGCGTTGTCTTTGAGGAAACAAAAACTTTTCCGCAAGAATTTCCTTCCTCGGGAGAAAAATCAACGGGGAAAAGGGCCGAAGGAGTAATTAGGATTTTTAACGACTACCAAAATGACCAGATTTTAGTGGCCCAAACCCGATTCCAGGCGCCTTTAGAGAAATTTAAACCTTCTTTAGAAGAAGATGAAGAGCCTTGGTTTAAAACAGTCGAAAGGGTCGTTGTTCCGGCCAAAGGTTATATAGACGTGAGGGTAGTGGCCGATGCTCCAGGAGAAAAATATAACATTGAGCCTTCAACTTTTTCTGTTCCCGGCTTAGCCGGTACCCCTCAATATACCCTTGTTTATGGCAAGTCTTCTGAGGCAATGAGCGGGGGATCTGAAAAAGATGTTTTCGAAGTTACCCAAGAAGATTTAGAAGGAGCTGAAAAAGTATTAATAGAAAAGGCGACAGAAGAAACCAAAAATACCTTGAAGGGCAAGGTTCCAGAAGAATTTGTCACTCTTGAAGAAGGTTTTAAAACAGAAATTTTAGAGGCTTTCTCTTTGACTGAAGCCGGAACAGAATTAGAAAAATTCACTTTTCAGGTAAAAGCGAGAACCAAAACATTATTTTTTAAGGAGGAAGATTTAGAGAATTTTTCAAAAGAGTTTATTGCCACTGAAATTGCCACTGACAAGAATTTTGACCAAGAAACCTTAAAGATAGAATATTCCCCCGAAGCTATCGACCTTGAGGGAGGAGAAATTATGCTTTCCCTTAAGTTGAAAGCTAAAATTTATTCAGTCGTTGATGAAACCTCTCTAAGGCAGGCGCTGGCCGGAAAGTCCTTAACTGAAACTCAATTTTTTCTTCAAAATCAGCCCGAAGTCATTCGGGCTGAAGTAAAACTTTGGCCATTTTGGGTGCAACGGGTTCCTGAAAATTTTGATAAAATCAAGATAACAATTGCTGTTGATCCCTCACCGATCTCGGAATAAATATGACATTATTCTAAAAGCAAATTTAATTTTTCTCTCTTTATACTATGATATCACTACTTTCTTTGAAAGGGATTGATGCGGGGGGTTGACTAAAATGGAAAAAATTATTAAAGTTAAGATTATTGTCGATGATTAAAAAAACACCCAGAAAAACTGGGGTCGTTATTGAAGCCTTACCCAGTACTAATTTTCGAGTAAAATTGGATGACGGACAAGAGATACTCTGTCATCTTGCTGGTAAACTTAGAATATATAGGATTAAGATTTTACCTGGTGATAGGGTCGCGGTAGAGATAAGTCCTTATGACGAAAAAAGGGGTAGGATAGTTTATAGAGGCAAGTAAAGGCGAGCCACTACACCGTAACGAGTTTTGCGCTTCGCGCATAAATATTTTATACTTGTTTGATGTGGGGGATAATTAAATAACTACGAGCAAAATTTCTAGAGTTAAGCTATATATTAACTTCAAAATATAAGCTCGTTTGGCGTGGGAGTGAAGGTACGGCCGTCTGTTAAAAAAATTTGTAAACATTGTAAAATCGTCCGAAGGAAAGGACGAATTTATGTGATTTGTAAGAATCCCAAGCATAAACAAAGACAAGGCTGAAACTATGCCACGTATAGCCGGTGTTAATATACCAGAGGATAAACAAATACTTATTGCTTTAACCTATATCTATGGGGTTGGTTTAGCATTAAGCAGGAGAATTTTGGATGAGGCAAGAATAGCCCCTAGTCAAAAAGCTAAAGATCTAACCCCGAATGATGTTTCACGTCTTAGAGAAATTATTGAGAAAAAATATAAGATTGAAGGAGAATTGAGAAGAGAGACAATGATGAATATTAAAAGATTAAAAGATATTGACACTTGGAGAGGGGCGCGTCATCTTAGAAGCCTACCAGTGAGGGGGCAGCGGACAAGAACTAATACCCGGACTGTCAGGGGAAATATTAGAAAAACAGTGGGTTCGGGTAGAAAGCCGCCCGCCGCTCCCACATAATACTATGGGAAAGAAACGTATTATTGCTAAAACCGAGGAAGAGTTATTGAAAGAAAGAGAAAAAATAGAGGGCAAAACTCAAAAGGAAATTAGGGTAGCGGCTCCTCAAAGAGTTAAAGAGGGCCGAATTTATATTTCTTCTTCTTACAACAATACCATTATAACCCTGACTGATCTTCGGGGGAATGTTTTATACTGGACAACAGCAGGTAATATCGGTTTTAGAGGAACAAAGAAGGCTACCCCATTTGCTGCTTCAAAAGTAGCTGAGAATATAGTTCAAGCTGCTAGAAAATTGGGGATTGAAAAAGTCACAGTTTTAATTAAGGGAATTGGCTCAGGTCGAGAGTCGGCTCTTCGGTCTCTGGCCGCTCGGGGTTTGGAGATAGTTGCGATTAAAGACATTACGCCAATACCACATAACGGGTGTCGACCACCAAAAGTCCGTAGAGTCTAAAATGTTGGATTCAAAATGTAAAATTTGTCGTCGTTTGGGAACAAAACTTTTTTTGAAAGGTGAAAAGTGTTTATCGCCAAAATGCCCGATGATAAAGCGCCCTTATCCGCCGGGCCAAAAGAAAAAGAGGAGACCTACTCCTCCTTCAGAATATGGGAAGGCATTAAAGGAGAAACAAAAATTAAAAAATTGGTATAATTTAAAGGAAAGACAGTTTAAAAACTATATCAAGAAAATCCTAGAAAAACGAGGTAGGGTGGAGGATGCTTCAAATTTATTGATAAAAACTTTAGAGAGCCGCCTAGATAATATTGTTTTTCGATTAGGACTCGCTACTTCCCGGGCTCAGGCCCGACAATTAGTGTCTTGCGGTCACTTTTTAGTTAACGATAAATCAATTAATACACCTTCTTATTTAGTTAGGAAAGGAGATACTATTTTGATAAAAGAACAAAAGGCCAAGAAAGCTATTTTTCAAAATCTTAAAAATCTGTTAAAAAAACATAAAACCCCTAGCTGGTTGGAATTGGATATTGATAAATTAGGGGGAAAAGTTATAGGAGAGCCGAATCCTGAGGAAATTGCCCCACCAGTGGAAATATCGGCCATATTTGAGTATTATTCGCGATAATAACGTGCCCTATCGGAAGGGTATTGGGGGAAATCTTCGAACTCCCTGTTATAACAGAATATTAAAAACCGAGGGTATTCAGAGAGATAAATCTCTTTTCGCACTTCATTTCATTCAACCTTTAAGGAACGAAGGAACGGATGTTTGGAGAGCGAGTAGCCCTTATATTATCATCATGATACCATTGCCTATTAAGCCAAAAGTTATTAAAGAAGAAAAAAATAAAGCTGTTTTTGAAATAGAAGCCTTATATCCCGGTTATGGAGTGACCGTTGGAAATTCTCTTCGTCGAGTTTTGCTTTCTTCTCTTGCTGGAGCAGCAGTTACTCAGATGAAAATTAAGAATGTTCCTCATGAGTTTTCAACCATTCCTGGGGTTTTAGAAGATGTTATCCAGATTATGTTGAATCTAAAACAGTTAAGATTTAAAATTTATACCGCAGAACCTCAAAAAGCAACCTTAAAGATTAAAGGCGAGAAGAAGATTAAGGGTTCTGATTTTGAAATCCCGTCTCAATTAGAATTGATGAATAAAGATTGCCCCATTGCCACTCTTACTGACAAGAAGACAGAACTGGAAATAGAGATTCAAATTGAAAGGGGAATAGGATATTCCCCTCGGGAAGCTAGAAAAAAGGAAAAATTAGAAATTGGGACTATTCCCCTAGATGCTGTTTTTACCCCTGTAAGGCAAGTAGCTTTTCGGGTTGAAAATATGAGGGTGGGAGAAAGGACCGATTTTGACAGGCTGTTTTTAGAACTTGAGACTGATGGAACTATTCTGCCGGAGGATGCGTTTTATCAGGCCTCGGAAATTTTAGTAAAACACTTTAGTTTGTTTGCCGAAGCCTTTAAGAAAGAAGAAGTAGTTTTACCAAAGAAACTTACGGCAAGAAAACGAAAAAGTCCCGTAAAAAAACATGCGAAAAAGGAAAAAAGGAAGAAAACTAAGTAGAAAAAGGGATCAAAGAAAAGCGCTTTTGAAGTCCCTAGCCAACTCCCTTCTGTTAAAAGAGAAGATTAAAACTACCGAAGCCAAATCTAAAGAAATTTCTCGTTTTGTAGAACGACAGATTAGTCGGGCTAAAATCGGTAATTTGCTTTCGCGTAGACTTCTGTCTAATTTTTTTTCTCCTAGGATAGTTAAAAAATTAGTTGACGAAATTGGCCCGAGATATAAAGAAAAAAAGGGAGGATATACAAGAGTTATTAAGTTAGGACGGAGAAAATCAGATGGCGCGAGGATGGCCATAGTAGAACTAGTAAAATAATCTCTAATTTTTAATTTCAATTTTAAATGATAGCAAGAAAAACTCACTTAATTGATGCTACCGATAGAGTACTTGGAAGATTAGCGTCAGAAGTCGCGGCTTTATTGCATGGCAAGAATAAACCGGACTTCTCGCCCTATAAAGACATAGGCGACTTTGTGATTATTAAAAATGTCAAAAATTTAAAAATTACTGGGAGAAAAATGAAGCAAAAAGAATATTTTCGCCACTCAGGTTTTTTAGGAGGAGTAAGGCTTACTCCTTTTAAAAAACTTTTTAAGGAAAATCCGGCCGAAGTTTTTAAAAAAGCGGTTTATGGAATGCTCCCAAAAAATAAATTACGAAAAAAAATGATCAAAAGATTAAAAATACTCAACGCTCGCTGAAAACTTTATTTTTATTTCGTCCCCCTTTACTTCTTTAAGAAGTTTGGGGAATAGTTATGCCCAAAACAAAAAAAGAAGAAAAAACTGCAAGAAAGAAAACGAAAAAGCCAGCCGTTAAAAGGACGGTTAAAAGACCGACTCCTGTAGCGAAGCTGAAGCTGGAAAAATATTACGAAGCCGAAGGCAGAAGAAAAACGGCTGTGGCTAGGACCCGACTTTTTACTTCAAAAGCGAACACTCAAAAAGACAATCTTGACTCTCCTGCGGGACGAGCATTCTTGATTAACGAGAAGCCTCTGGAGCAATATTTTCCAATTTCTGAGCTCCAACAAATTGCCCGATCTTCTCTTGAAAAAATGAAGTGCCTTGATAAATTTAGGGTTTCAGTTCGGGTTCATGGAGGAGGTTTGAAGGCGCAGGCCGAAGCCGTCAGACATGGAACAGCTAGAGCTTTAGTTTTGTTCAATCCCGATTTCAGAAAAAGATTAAAGGCAACCGGATTTTTGACAAGAGATCCGAGGATGAGAGAAAGAAAAAAGTTCGGCCTAAAAAGAGCCAGAAGGGCCCCGCAGTGGCAAAAACGGTAGACTATGCTAAAAGAGCTTATTGATAAATTTTATATGGATAGGCAAAGGGATAAAGAACAGCATCACTTTTATATTACTGATGCCGGAAAATGTCCGAGGGCAACTTTTTTTAAATTTAAAAACGCTCCTCGAGAAAAAATGGATGCCAGAGTTTTAAGAATGTTTGACCACGGAGATTATATGCAGATGCAGATTCTAAGTACTCTATTAAGTTTAGGGATAGTTAGAGCTTCTGAGATTAATATTCCTCCCCAAGAACTGATTTCTGGCAGAGCAGATGCTATTATTTCCTTGGGTAACGAGCTTTATGTGGTTGATTTCAAAAGTATGAACAGCATGATTTTTAAGAACCTCAGCTCGGCCAAGGAAGAAAACATTAATCAACTTCAGCTTTATTTACATTTTTTTAAAATTCCCAAGGGTATCCTTCTTTATATCAATAAAGATAGCCTAGAATTAAAAGAATTTATAATTAATTATAATCCTACTTTAGCTCGAACCCTTCTAGAAGACTTAAGTGCCCTAAAGAATAAACTTGATAAGAATATCGTTCCCCAGCGAATTCCTGATTATCCCGATAACTGGCAATGTCAGTATTGTCAGTTTAAAGAGATATGCGCTGCGGCCGGCGAGAATGAGATTAATTGGGAGGATTTTAAAAATAAAATAACCCCCACACCATAATGACGATAGGACAACCTCGTAAAGCAAGGCCGTCTTCGTTGTCGAGCTTTTAGTTTGATAGAATCCTCATTTGGTGTGGGGGTTAAAATATTTCTTCCGAGGCAAACAAATTCTCTTCGCTCAAAATATAGAGTTTTTTGCTATCTCCGGTAAAATAGACTCCTCTCTCCACATCAAATCTTTGGGTAGAGGCGATATCCCAAGTTTGGATTCTGTCACGTTCATCAATTTCTACAATTTTTAAATTATCTCCCGAGTTAAGAACTAAATAATCCGAGTTTAGCCAAAAAACATCACCAATTTTTTCTGAAAGCCGGACTAAAAACAATTTTTCGCCAGTTTTTTTTACCCCCTCGTCTTTCAGGAATAAAACCCAGACTTCAGAGTTTGAGAAGAAAACCAATTTTTTTCTGCCTGGAGAAATCTTTAAATTATTTACTCCGTTAAAAAAGATTTCAAATGAGTTGGATTCGGGAGAAAATAAATAGAGGGTTCGGTCCTCAGTGGTCAAAAATATGAAATCTGGAAATATTTCTAAGGTGTATTCGGCTTCTGCTTTTACTGGAAAGGCTATCTCATTTACCCTCAACTCATTTTTAAAAACATAGCCGGTATTATCTAAATAATAGACATCCTGATTATATTTTTTGGACGTAATAATATTTTCTGAAGAGGTAGTAATTTCCTTTTCAGTCAGTCGCACTGGTAATTTATCTAATCTTAGAATGAATGTTTTTCCCTGATCTTCTGGCATGGAATTAGACGAGATTTCAGCGGTCTTAGTATCTAAATAAATCTCTTTTGAGTCTTCAGAAAATTCTAAATTCAACAAATTAGCTCCATTCTGGTTAACATCTCCCTCTGAGATTAAATGGCTTTTGATATTTCTCTCCAGGTCATAAAGTTTCAAGGCCCAAGTTTCTCCGTCTTCTTCTATCTCGAGTAAAATTATTTTTTTATCATCAGGTGAAAACCAAAAATTTTTAACCCCCTTGGTCAAAGTCGTAAAATTGATGTTTTTTGGAAATAAAATAATATTTCTGATCTCGATAACCTCCTTCTCTTTAATTTCTAAATTTTTTTCCCAGGTTAGATACCCCTCCTTTTTTACTTCTATTTTATATTTTCTTGGTAATAAATTTTCAACCAATGCCGACCCGACAAGAAAATCAGTTTTTTTAGCTAATTCTCCATCGATATAAATTTCCACCTGTTTGGGCTTGGCCTTAAAACCAAACCCCCCGGTTTGAGTCAGTTGTCTATTTTCAAAATCAAAGCGGTAGCCCAAAGAATATAAAATGATCGAAGGAGCTGCCACAAAAAACAAAAATAAGCAAGTCAAAAACAAAATTGTTCTAGTTTTCTTTGACATATTTCGTTTATTTTACCCTTTTAGAAATTTAAAGACAAGACCTTACTGCCTGACGAGAAAGGGTTTTTGGAAGTCTTAAATGAGCCATTTGCTTGATACTGCTGGTTGAAGGCATTTTTATTTGCTAGAATAGGTTTGCTAAATTTTGATATTTTATCTATACTTAAAATATCATGAAAATAGGCATTGATCTCGGAACCTGTAATTCAGTTGTCTTTACTCCTCAAAAAGGGGTAGTTTTACAAGAGCCCTCGGTGGTGGCCGTTACTCTAGCAGAAAACAAAATTTTAGCCGTAGGAGAAACCGCCAAAGAAATGTTAGGAAGAACTCCTGATACTATCAGAATTTATCGTCCTCTTAAAGACGGCGTAATTGCTGATTTTCGAGTTACTCAAGCCATGCTTAAATATTTTCTTGATAAGGTTTGCGGCCGCTGGCGAATCTTAAAACCAGAATTAATGATCGGTGTACCGGCCGGTATCACTTCTACTGAGAAAAGAGCGGTTATTGAGGCTGGGATGAATGCGGGAGCTAAAGCCGTCTATTTAGCTAAAGAGCCAATTTTAGCAGCCATCGGTGCCGGCATTCCTATTAATTCTTGCTCGGGTAATATGATTGTTGATGTTGGCGGAGGGACTTCGGAGGTAGCAGTTATATCTTTAGGTGGGATTGTTACCTGTAGTTCGCTGAGAACGGCCGGCGATAAAATAGATCTAGCCATTTCCGATTATATTAAGAAGAAACATAATTTAGCCATCGGCGAACAAACAGCTGAAGAAGTAAAAATAAAAATTGCCACTGCTCTGCCAGAAAAAGAGGAAAAGAAAATTGAGATTCGGGGCCGGGATTTAATTTTAGGCTTGCCAAAAAATATTAAAATTTCGGCCAATGAAATCTGTGGGGCGATTTCTGACACCTTAATCGAAATTATTCAAGTAATTAAATCGGTTTTAAGAGAAACACCGCCCGAATTATCAGCCGACGTTATGGATAAGGGTATGGTTTTGTCTGGCGGAGGCGCTCTTTTGAGAAACTTTCCAGAATTAATTGCTCAGTCAACCGGTGTTCCTTGTACTATGGCCGAGGACCCCTTAACCTGCGTAGCCGAGGGGACTGGAGTAGTTCTTGAGAACCTGGATACTTATAAAAAGAGTGTCATGGTGAAGAAATAATGGTTATTGGGCATCAAAAGCAATGGCAGTTTCTGAAGAAGTCAGCCAACGTAGGCAGATTTTCTCATGCCTATTTATTTTGTGGCCAGGAGAAATTAGGAAAGAAAAAAATAGCTTACGAATTTATAAAATTGTTTTTTGGTAACAATACTATACAATCTCATCCTGATTACATTTTTATTGAGCCGACTGAAAAGGAAATTCAAATCAAGCAGATCAGAGATTTAAACTGGAGATTATCTTTGAAACCATTCTCCGCGGACTTGAAGGTAGCCATTATCGACCAGGCCCATTTGATGAATGCCGAAGCTCAAAATTGTTTTTTAAAAACACTAGAAGAACCTCGTGGCGAAACACTATTGATTTTGATTAGCGAATATCCGGAATTTCTGTTTTCGACTATCCGCTCCCGAACGGAAATTATTAAATTTTATCCGGTACCAAGAAAGGAAATTAAAGATTATCTTAAAAAACAGGGAGTTGACGAAGAAAAAAGCCAATTTATATCGCAAATTTCCCAAGGTAGACCGGGAGTGGCAATTGATTTTTTGAACTATCCCCAAAAACTCAAAGAAAGAGAAGAGCTGATAAGTGAAATAGTTAAATTGACTAAATCTGATTTAAATTTTCGTTTCCAATATGTCAAAAAAATTTCTGAAATGACCGATTTAAAAAAAATTTTAGATCTTTGGTTGTTTTATTTCCGAGAAATTCTGCTTTCCGGGCTAAATAAAAATAACATAGACAAACTCAATATGGATGGCGCCTCTAGAATTTCTAAAATAAAGAATATTCTGGAGAGAATTCAGGGTACTAATTTTTTAATTTCCACTACCAACGTCAATAAAAGATTGGCCTTGGAAGTTTTAATGCTTGAATTGTGAATCAGGAAACTATAGATTACAAAGAGATTATTAATAAAATAAGACCGGAACTGGACAAGGTAATTGACTTTTTAGAGAGAGAATTGGCGAAAATTCGGACTGGTCGGGCTTCGCCTTCTTTAGTCGAGGATGTAATAGTCGACTGTTTTGGTCAGAATTTTCCTTTGAAGCAATTGGCAGCAATATCCATACCTGAGCCAAAAAAAATTTTGATTCAACCGTGGGATAAATCATATATTGCAGGGATCATCTCGGCTTTAGAAAAAACTGGTATAGGTGCTAATCCGATATTAGATAAAGACGTCATCAGAATAGAATTACCTCCCTTGAACGAAGAATATAGAAAGGAATTACTCCGTCTTTTGTCTCAAAGACAGGAAGATGCCAGAAAGACGATCAGAAGATGGCGAGAAGAAGCCTGGGATGAGATTCAGGAAGGGGAGAGGGCAGGAAAAATCAGGGAAGACGATAAATTTCGAGGGAAAGATGAATTACAGAAGCTGGTGGACGAGTATAACGAAAAAATAGAGAACTTGGGAGAGAAGAAGAAACAAGAAATATTAATATGATCTTAACGATTTTAATTATTTTCTTTAGTTTAATAGGTCTGATTGTACTACACGAGCTTGGCCATTTTGTTTTAGCCAAGCTCTTCAGGGTAAAGGTTGAGGAATTCGGTATTTTCTTACCTCCTCGCCTGGTTGGGAAAAGAATTGGCGAAACCATTTATTCGCTAAATCTTTTACCTTTTGGAGCTTTTGTCAAGCTTTACGGCGAGGAAGGTATTGTTAAGGATATAAGAAGTTTTTCTGAAAAACCAATTTGGCAAAGAGCCTTGATTATTGTCGGTGGAGTAGCAACTTTTTGGATAGTTTCAATCATTTTATTGAGTATCGTTATGGGCTTGGGCGTATCCGTAGAAGTTTCTGACGAAGAAAATGGCACCTTAGTAGATCCCAAAGTTCAAGTTCTTGCCGTGACACCTGATTCGCCAGCGGAAATTGCCGGTATAAAAATTGGCGATACCCTTAAGCAGTTCAATAAGGTTAAAGAGGTTCGAGAATTTAGCGAGAAATATGTAGGTCAAGAAGTTACTTTAATTATTGGGAGAGGAAAGGAAGTTTTTGAGGTTAATTTGACTCCTAGGTTAGATGCTCCAGAAGACAAAGGGGCGATAGGAATACTTCCAGTTAGGACGGCAATAAAATCTTATCCCTGGTACCAGGCGCCAATTAAAGGAATTGAAGCCACTATTGCGTCTACGAGAACAATAATAGTAACTTTGGCAGAAGTTTTAGGAGGTTTTTTTGCAGGGAAGGGACTGCCTCCCGGTGTCCAATTAGTGGGTCCGGTTGGTATAGGGTCCTTAATGATTCAATTTGCTGAGCTAGGAATAAATTATTATTTGCATTTCATTGCGGTAATTTCAATTTATCTTGCCATTTTTAATATTTTGCCTATCCCGGCGCTAGACGGAGGAAAGCTTATTTTTTTAGGGATTGAGGCAATAAGGAAAAAGCCAGTTTCTCCAAAAGTAGAACAAAAAGTTACTGCCGTTTTTTTCACCCTATTAATTATCTTAATTACTTGGGTGACAGTAAACGATATTATCAGATTGTTTTTAAAATAATGAGACAGTCACAAATTTTTACTAGAACTTTAAAGGAAACGCCTAAAGACGAAAGAAGTATTAATGCTCAATTATTAATCAGAGCTGGTTTTGTTGATAAATTGATGGCCGGTGTTTATTCTTATTTACCCTTTGGCTTGAGGGTGCTCAAAAAAATTGAAAACATTATTCGGGAAGAAATGAATCAGATCGGCGGGCAAGAGGCTTTATTTCCGGCTCTCCATCCCAAAGAAAACTGGCAGAGAACCGGTCGATGGCAATATCCTGAAATGTTCAAAATGAAAAGTCGGGCAGGAAAAGAGTTTAGCTTGGGCTGGACTCATGAAGAAATTATTACCCCACTGGTGAGAAAATTTGTTAAATCCTACAGAGATTTACCTTTAGCTATCTATCAGATTCAAGACAAATTCCGAGACGAGTTTAGGGCCAAATCAGGGTTACTCAGAGGAGTCGAATTTATAATGAAAGATCTTTATTCTTTTCATAAAGACGAAAAAGACTTAGATAGATATTATGAGAAAGTAAAAAAAAGCTATTTCGAAATTCTAAAAAGATGTGATTTGGAAAAACAAACTTTTTTAACGCTGGCTTCGGGGGGAACCTTTTCAAAATATTCTCACGAATTTCAAACCGTTACCCCTTATGGAGAAGATGAAATTTATATCTGTGCCAAGTGCCGGGTAGCCGTCAATAAGGAAATTATTCGCGAACAACCGCTTTGTCCTCAATGCCGTAGTAAAAAACTGGAGCAACGCCGAGCAATTGAGATAGGTAATATCTTTAAACTTCAAGATAAATACGCCAAAGCCTTCAGTTTTAGTTTAAAAGACAAGCAAGGTAGAGAGAAAAATGTTTTAATGGGTTGCTACGGTATCGGACTGCCAAGATTAATGGGAGCAATCGTTGAGGTTCACCATGATGAAAAAGGAATCTGCTGGCCGAAAGAAGTAGCTCCTTTTCGGGCTCATTTGATTCAAGTGGAAAATACTTCAAAAATTAAGAAGGCGACAGAAAAAATATACCGATATTTACAAAATTCAAGAACCGAAGTATTATATGACGATAGAGAGGATAGAACGCCAGGTGAGAAGTTCGCCGATGCTGACTTAATCGGGATTCCGATAAGAATAGTGATAAGCGAGAAGACTTTGAAACAAGATAGAGTAGAGCTTAAAAAGCGAAGCGATAAAGAAATAAAACTAATAAAAACGAAATTATTAAATTCGCATCTTATTAAGATTTAAGAAGTATGTTAAATGGGATTTTACGTCTATTTTCTGAGGATATTGCTATTGACCTAGGTACGGCTAATTCTGAAGTATATGTTAGGAATAAGGGAATTGTTATTCAAGAACCCTCGGTAGTGGCTGTCAACCAGAAAACTGGCCAGATTTTAGCCATTGGGCTGGAAGCCAAAAAAATGGTTGGTAGGACTCCAGCTCACATTGTCGCCACTAGACCCTTGAGAGCGGGAGTGATTTCTGATTTTGAGGTAACAGAACAGATGCTTAAATATTTTATTGAACGGGTTCAGAGGAAAAGATTTGTTTTAAATTCAAGGCCAAGAATTATTGTGGGAATTCCTAGCGGAGTAACTGGGGTAGAAAAAAAGGCAGTTATTGATGCTGGGAAATCGGCCGGAGCCAGAGAAGTTTTTTTGATTGAGGAACCTATGGCGTCTGCTCTCGGCGCCAGACTCCCAGTCCAAGAACCTGGCGGCAACTTTGTTGTTGATATTGGTGGTGGGACTTGTGAGGTAGCAATAATCTCTCTTGGCGGAATTGTTCTAGCCAAAAGCTTGAGGGTAGCCGGTGATAAACTTAACGAGGATATAATTGAATTTGCTCAAGACGAATATAAGCTTTTAATCGGAGAAAGAACGGCCGAAGCCCTGAAGATTGGAATTGGCTCCGCTTATCCTCTAAAAGAAAAAAGAGAGTCGCCCATGCGGGGAAGAAACTTAGTAACAGGTCTTCCTGAGGAAATCTTGGTTTCTGACGAAGATATCAGAAAAGCAATGGAAAGGTCAATTAAGCAAATTGTTACCGAGATTAAAATGGCGGTTGAGGAGAGTCCGCCAGAGCTATTAGCCGATGTCATGGCTAACGGAATTAATCTTTCTGGGGGAGGTTCACTTTTAAGAGGGCTGGATACTCTGGTTGAGAAAGAAACAAAGATTCCAACGAGAATTATTGAAGATCCAATGACAGCTGTCGTCAGGGGAGCGGGTCAGGTTTTAGAAAATCTGGATGAATTAGAAGAGGTATTAGTGGAAACTGAGGAGTTGGAACCTCCAAAATAAACTATTCATTAATATGATTTCAAGACAGGAAGTCCAGCATATTGCCAAATTAGCTAGATTGGGCCTAAAAGAGAAGGAAGTTGAAAAATATCAAAAAGAGCTTTCTTCGATTTTAGATTACTTTGAGAAACTAAAAGAAGTAGATATTTCTAAGATTGAGCCAACCAGTCATTCAATTGCAGCGGAGAACGTGATTAGAGAAGACGAAGTTAAGAGAGAACAGAGGGCAAAGAACAAAAAACTATTGGAGTTGGCGCCAAAGACAAAAAATGGCCATTTAAAAGTAAAATCGATTTTGAAATAATTTTGCATGACAGTAAAAGAAGTCCACCAGGGTTTAATAAGAAAAGAATTTTCTGCTCTCGAACTTTGTAGAGTCTATCTGGCTAGGATAAAAAAAGAAAATAAAAAAATCAACGCATTTTTAGATGTTTCCGAAGCGTTAGCTCTTTCTCAAGCTAAAGAAATTGATACCCTGATTTCTCAAAAAAAGGAAACCCCTTTTTTAGCCGGAGTACCCTGTGCTATTAAGGATAATATTTTGGTTGAGGGAATTTCTTGCACGGCCGGTTCTAAAATCCTGGAAAACTATGTTGCTCCTTATGATGCTACGGTAATAAAGAGACTTAAAGATCAGGGAGTAGTAATTTTAGGGAAAACCAACCTGGATGAATTTGCTATGGGAAGCTCGACCGAAAATTCGGCCTTTGGTCCCAGCCACAATCCCCATGATTTAAGCCGAGTTCCCGGCGGATCTTCCGGGGGATCAGCAGCCGCCGTAGCTTCTGATGAATGTGTTTATGCCCTGGGCTCAGATACCGGCGGTTCTATTCGTTTACCGGCCTCTTTCTGTGGCGTAGTTGGATTAAAACCGACTTATGGGGCAGTATCGAGATATGGGTTGATCGCTTTCGCTTCTTCCTTGGATCAAATTGGACCAATCACTAAGACGGTTGAGGATGCAAAAGTCGTTTTTGATGTAATTTGCGGAAGAGACAGGCTGGATTCAACGAGTATTGAAATAAGCTCAAAAATAGAAAATAAAAAATCAAAAGTACAAATTAAAAACTTAAAAATTGGGGTACCGAAAGAATACTTCGTCAAAGGGATTAATTCCGAGGTAGAAAAAGTAATAAAAAAGGCAATAAAAAAATACGAAGAGATGGGGGCCGAGATTACGGAAGTCAGACTCCCTCACACTGAATACGCGTTACCGGCCTATTATATAATCAATCCGTCAGAAGCCAGTGCCAATTTAGCCAGATACGATGGAGTAAAATATGGCTTTTCAGCTAAAGATGCCGCAGATTTGATGGAGATTTATTTAAAATCAAGAGAACAAGGTTTTGGTGATGAGGTTAGGAGAAGAATTATGCTGGGGACTTATGCTTTGTCGGCTGGCTATTACGAGGCCTATTATTTGAGAGCCCAGAAAGTCAGAACCTTAGTTAAAAATGATTTTGAAAAAGTTTTTCAAAAAGTTGACGTCCTCTTGACTCCGGTTTCACCTTTTCCACCGTTCAAAATAGGAGAAAGGATCGATGATCCTCTTTCCATGTATTTAGTGGATGTTTATACTGTCTCGATTAATTTAATTGGCGTACCGGCTCTGTCTATGCCGGTTGGTAAAGTGGGCAAGCTTCCGGTCGGGCTGCAAATCATAGGGAAACATTTTGAAGAAGAAAAAATTTTAGAAATAGGCAAACTATATGAATCTTATTAAAACAATCCATAATTTTCTTTCTGGGCTGACTTCGGAAAAAATAATTCAATTCCTTATTAATCCTCAGTTTTCGGGTTGGTTGCTGGTTATAAAGATTTTTTTTATAGTCTTATCTTTAATTTTCCTTGGAGTCATTATTTTTGCCCTGGTCAAAACTAAATGGTTAAAAAGAATGATAATTTGGGATCTACAAGAATTTTTCAGTTATCGGCCTTTTATATTAAGAAAAACTGAGAAAGGGTGGCGAAAAATAAAAGCCAGATTAGGAACAGAAATGGAGTCAGAAAGTAAGCTGGCGGTTATCGAAGCTGATAAAATGATAGATGATATTTTAAGTCAAATGGGCTTTAAGGGAAAGGATTTGGGTGAAAAATTAGAGAAACTTACCATTAAGTCTCTACCAAACATCGAAGAAGTTAAAGAAGCTCATAAAATCTACAATAATATTATTCACGACCCTACTTATAAATTATCTCTAGAAGAAGCAAAAAAAGCGCTGCTGACTTACGAAAAAGCTCTTACTGATTTACACGCCTTATAATTTATGATAAGATAACGTCGCGGGGTAGAGCAGCAGTAGCTCGTCTGGCTCATAACCAGGAGGTCGTGTGGTGCAAATCCCACCCCCGCAACATGCTTGCCGGGGTAGTTCAGCTGGTTAGAACGTCGCACTCATAAGGCGAAAGTCGTGAGTTCGAGTCTCACCCCCGGCATAAAACCTCTGGGCGTGTGGTGTAGTCCGGCTTAACACATCCCCCTGTCACGGGGAAGATCGCCAGTTCAAATCTGGTCGCGCCCGCCCAAAAAGAAAAAATAGTATATTAAAAATAAAATATGTAAGGAGGTGATAGAAGGAATGAGCCCGATGACTTGATTCTTTTAAAGAAGTAGCGGTTTTGATCCAGGAGACAAAGATTAAGGAGGCAGAAGCGTGGGAATCATCAGTAAAGTCAGCGATCTTCCAATGTGTTCCGTTTCCGTGAGTCTTCTTCTTCGCAATGGTGAAAAATTGAGAGTTGGAGGAAGAATAGTTAAGAAGAGGGGCGACAAATATCTAATTGCCAGGCAATCGCCAAAGCACTCTTACGGACCGGGCACAAAAGTCCATTGGTATCGGAAGAAAAAGAATGATTAGTTGACAAAGTTCTCAAATCTGATAGGAAAAAAGAGAGAGGGGGGTAACCTCCTCTTTCATTTAAAGGAGGTGAAGCATGTAGCTTTTTTGACAATTGAAATTGAATAGAGGTCGTAAAACAAAAACCGAAAGGAGGAAAAAGGAAAAATGGCAGAACTAACTTTTACCGACAAGATGATCGAGGCGATCAAGGCAAAGAGGAGTATCCTGAATGTGGGGTTGGATCCCCAAATGAAGTTTATGCCACCCCATCTTATAAAGTGGGCTATGAATACCTGGGGGACCACCAAAAAGCGTAACGGGAAAGAGGTCCAGATACTGACCAACGAAGGCGTAGGGCGGTTATACTGGCGATTTAACCAGGAAATAATCCGAGCTATCGAACCCTTTGCTATTTCAGTAAAACCCCAGATAGCCTTCTATGAAGCCTACGGCTATTGGGGTTTCTGGGCATTTGAAGAAACCATCAAATACGCTGAAGGGAAAGGCCTTCTGAGGATTACCGATGCCAAGCGGGGCGATGGTGGCGATACTGCCCAAGCTTACGCTGATGGTCACTTGGGAGAAGTCTCCTTCCCTATTTTGAGAGATGGAACTTTGGAATTTGAATCGACCCCGTCATCAATCAAAGCAGACGCTTTGACTATCCATGCCTGGATCGGTGACTCCTGTGTCAGTCCATTCGTGGCTGCAGCCAAGAAGTATGGGACCGGAATATTCGTTGTTGCCAAAACTTCATTTAACCCCGATTCCAAGGTAGAACAGACCGCAACCTTGACAGGGGGTCCAATGTGGCGAACTCTCGCTGCAATGGTAGAAGAATGGGGTCGCGATACCGAAGGGAAATACGGCTACCGGAATGTGGGTGTAGTAATGGGAGCGACTAAACCAGATGATGCTCCTGAAATGAAAGCTATTCTACCTAAGGCTTGGAAACTAATCCCGGGTTATGGTGCCCAGGGTGGCGGAGCTGACGGCGCAGTGGTTGTTATCAACGACGACGGCTTCGGTGGAGTAGTTAATTCGTCCCGAGCTGTGATCGCAGCCTGGCTAAAAGGCCAGTTCCAATGTGAACCCGAGAAATTTGCCAAAGCAGCTGCCTTAGCAGCTGAGTTTTCTCGGGACGATCTCAATGCTGCTTTGAAGCGAGCCGGAAAGATGAACTGGTAGAATTGGTGATTTGAGGTAGCGTTTTGAAGTGGAAAATAAACGGCAAGAAGGCGCGCTCGCACAGGCGAGCGCGCCACAAAAAACCCAAGGAGGTGAAAGATGGAAGAACTAAATGTACTTGAGAGGCGAGTGGCTGGTAGGATTTATAATCGGGGAGCGGTGAAATTTGGTGCATTTAAGCTCAAACTCCACGAGAAAAATCCCGACGCGCCGCTTTCGCCTATTTACGTTACTCTTCGGTTACCGCCCGAAGGACCGTTAACAGACGGAGATATAGAGGATATTGGCCAGGCAATCTACGTTATGGTTCAGCAAGCAGGAGTAGAATTTGACTTGGTTGGTGGTATTCCACGAGCCGGTGAACCTATTGCTAAAGCGGTTTCGCGTCTTTCCGGCAGACCTTTACTCAAATTAGTTAAAAAAATTGAAGGAGACCACCGAAAGATCGATGCGGTAGATGGTGAATATGCTATTGGTCTGCGCGTTCTGATAATAGACGACCTTATCACTCAGGCAGACACAAAGAAAGAGGCAATAGGAGTAGTTGAGGGAGCGAAACTGGTCGTTGCCGCTATAGCCGTTTTGATAGACCGGCAGCAAGGTGGTACCGAAGAACTAGAAAAGACGGGCTATAAGCTTCTGGCTATTTTCCCCTTGGATGTTCTACTTGACTATTATGTTACTATCGGTAAGATCAGCCAGATAAAGCGCGACGAGGTAATGGCTTACATAGCAGACAACAGATAAAGAGACGTGAACAGTAAATATCCAATAGTCGCTGACCAGCCAGGTCAGCGACTTTCTGTTTGAATGAACTGTTTTTCACTGCCGGGTGTGGATAAAAAATGCTTGTTTTTATGTTAAAAATAAGGTAAAATTAAGAAGTAAACATGCCGAAAATTAACCTAAAAAAGCTTAAAATAGAGGCGAAAAAGGGGATCAAAAAAGCCCGGGACCTGAAGAGCTTAAATGAGGTTTTTAATAGATATTTGGGCAAGCGTCAAGGAGAGCTTGTTCGAATTTTGCGTTCTTTGGAAAAACTGCCCAAGAGAAAAAGAGCCAAAATAGGGGAAGAAGCCAATAAGCTTAAAGATTTTATTAAACAAAAAATAGAGGTGAAAGCAGAAAAAATGCGTCTTATTGAAGCATCCCCTGAGAAGACGGAGTGGCTTGATGTCACCATTCCCGGCAAAAAGCCGCTTTTAGGCCATCTTCATCCTTTAACCCAAGTTAAAAGAAAAACAGAAGAAATTTTTGAGAATATGGGATTTTCAGTAGTTGAGGGACCAGAGATAGAGACCGAATGGTATAATTTCGATGCCTTAAATATTCCAAAAGACCATCCCGCGAGGGACGTTTGGGACACCTTTTGGTTGAAGAATAACCGAGTAAAGCTGCTTTTACGAACCCATACTTCCCCGGTTCAGGTTAGATACATGGAAAAAAATAATCCGCCTTTAAGGATTATCGTTCCCGGGCGGGTTTTCCGGCGTGAGGCAACCGATGCTTCGCACGAAATTAATTTTTATCACTTAGAAGGGTTAATGATAGATAAAGATATTTCAGCTGCTAATTTTAAAGCCATAATTCAAGATTTTTATAGAGAATTTTTTGGGAAGCCGCTAAAAATCCGTTTTATACCAAGTTTTTTTCCTTTTGTTGAGCCTGGTTTTCAGGTTGATATTTCTTGTTTGAATTGCCAGGGACGAGGGTGCTCTGCCTGTCAGCAATCCGGCTGGTTGGAGATGATGGGAGCAGGTATGGTTCACCCCAACGTCTTAAAAAATTCTGGACTAAATCCTAAATTCTGGCAGGGATTTGCTTTTGGCATGGGCATAGAAAGATTAGTAATGATGAAATATAAAATCAACGATATTAGACTTTTCTACGGGGGCGATCTTAGATTTTTAAAACAATTTTAAAATGAATTTCAGTTACAATTGGTTACAATCTTTTTTTAAGAAAAAATTGCCCAAGCCGGAGAAATTGGCCGAGCTTTTAACTATGCATAGTTTTGAAGTTGCAGAAGTGAAAAAATTTAACAGAGACTGGATTTTGGATATTGATATTTTACCAAACCGTGGACCGGACTCTTTTTCTTGTTTGGGTATTGCCCGGGAAATTTCGACACTCACCGGGTTTAAATATATAGCTGATAAGTATGAATTAAAAGAGGATAAAGGGATTAAGGCGAGGGATTTCATAAATGTAGAAGTAAGAGACAAAACTGCTTGTTCAAGGTATACAGCTAGAGTGATTACCGAGGTCAAGGTTGGCTTCTCGCCAAAGTGGATGCGTGAAAGATTAGAGGCCTGCGGGTTAAAACCAATTAATAATATAGTAGATGTCGCCAACTATGTAATGTTAGAGACCGGTCAGCCCCTACATGCTTTTGACGGAGAAAAACTTCAGGACCGAAAAATCATTGTTAGATTTGCCAAAGAAGGAGAAAAAATTATTACCTTGGATGAAGAAAGGTATAGGTTAGAGAAAGAAATGTTGGTCATTACCGATGCCAAGAAACCAGTGGCCATAGCCGGAATTAAAGGAGGTAAACCTCCAGAGATCGACTTAAAGACAAAAATTGTCGTATTAGAATCAGCTAATTTTAACCCCCGAGTTATCCGACGAGCATCAAAACGAATTGACTTGAAGACCGATGCTTCCTGGCGTTTTGAGCACGGCATTGACCCGAATCTTACAGAATTTGCCATAAATAGGGCAACTCTCTTAATTCAAGAAATTGCTGGGGGACGCATCGCCCAGGGCCTAATTGATTTTTATCCAGGAAAAGTCTTTCCTAAAAGAGTTAAATTAGATTTAGATTATGTTACAAGTCTATTAGGGATAAAGATTTCCCATCAAGAAATAATTGCCATCTTGAAATCGTTAGGTTTTAAAATTAAACACTTAAAATCAAAAATTATCGAGGTTGAGGTGCCGACTTTCAGACTAGACGTTTCTATTCCGGAAGACTTGATTGAAGAAATAGGTCGGATCCATGGTTATCAAGAAATTCCGGCTCAATTTCCTGTAGCCGCTTTAATTCCTCCAAAAAGAAATTTAGATATTTTTTGGGAAAACCTTTCAGGGGGTATCTTGAAAGAGGCTGGCTTTACTGAAGCTTATAATTATTCATTTATTTCCGAGAAAGATAGAGAGATCTTTAGATACAGTAAACGTGAACTCATGGAGGTTGAAAATCCAACCAGCTTAGATTTTCAATATCTCAGGCCGAGTTTAATACCAAATTTATTAAAAAATATTGAAAAGAATTTTAGAGATTTTGCCGAGATAAAGATTTTTGAGTTAGGAAAAATTTTTCATCACCCAAAAACAGAAAAGAAGGTGCTTAGCGGTGTAATGAGCGGAGAGGTATTTTACGAAACCAAAGGAACTATTGATTTATTATTGAATAAATTGGGAGTTAGTAACATTTGGTTTGATGAATACCGCCCAAAGCCGGGAGAGAACAAATTATCAATCTGGCAGCCTAAAAAATGCGCAGAAATAAAAATTAATCATGAGAAAATTGGTTTTTTAGGAGAGATTTCTCCAAAAATTTTAGATAGTTTAAAAGTTGCCATCAAGGTAAGCGCATTTGATATTGATTTTGAAAAATTATCCAAATTAACATCAGAAGAGCATGAATATCGGCCGATTTCTAGGTTTCCTTCAGCCGTCAGAGATATAGCGATCTTGGTTCCCCGTGAGGTAAAAGTTGCCCAGGTTTTGAATAAGATTTACGATACCGGCAAAAAATTAGTTCGTGATGTTGATCTCTTCGATATTTATGAGGGCGGAGAATTGCCGGCCGGTAAGAAAAATTTAGCCTTTCACATAATTTATCAAGCTGAAGACAGAACTATGACTTCTGAGGAAATTGACGGGCTTCAGAAGAAGATAATCAGCGCTTTAGAAAAAAACCGAACATGGCAAGTAAGACAATAAAAAGATTAAAAGAGGAAAGCACCTATGCTGCCAAGGATATTTATGTTCTCGAGGGCCTGGATCCGGTTAGGAGAAGGCCGGGAATGTATATTGGTACGACTGGCTCTGAAGGACTCCACCATTTAATTTGGGAGGTCATTGATAATGGAATTGATGAATGTTTAGCTGGCTACGCAAACGAGATTACTCTTACGCTTTTGGCCGGCAACAAAATTAAGGCAGAAGATAACGGCCGAGGGATTCCCGTAGAGAAACATCCTCAGACAAAAAAGTCAGCCCTGGAAACGGTAATGACTACTTTGCATGCCGGTGCAAAGTTTGGCGGTAAAGCTTATCAGGTGGCCGGAGGGCTCCACGGAGTAGGAGTGTCGGTAGTCTGTGCTTTATCTTCCTGGATGAGAGTCGAGGTTTGTCGTGGGGGGGTAAAGTACGCCCAAGAGTATTCCAAAGGAAAAGCCAAGACAAAAATAAAAAAAGTAACCACCTGTAAAAATAGCGGAACAATGGTTACTTTTGAGCCTGACCCCGAAATCTTCAAAGAAATTAAATGGGATTTAAAGAAAATTTTAGATCACCTAAGGCAACAAGCCTATCTGACCAAGGGAGTAAAGATAAAAATTATTGACCGGAGAGAAAAACCCGAAAGATCTTATAATTTTTATTTCGAAGGCGGTCTAGCATCTTACGTTAAATATTTAAGCCGGGGAATAACTCTCCGGCATCCGAATATCTTTTACGGCTCTGGAGAAAGAAATGGAATAATAGTTGAGGTCGCTCTTCAGTACACCGAAGAATATGAATGTTATGAAGAAAGTTTTGCCAATAATATTTGCACTGGAGAAGGCGGTACTCATTTGACGGGATTTAGAACAGCCATAACCAGAACTTTCAATGACTATGCCAGGAAAAACGGGCTTCTGAAAGAAAGCGACGAGAACTTAAACGGAGAAGATGTTAGAGAAGGGTTAACCGGCGTGGTTTCGGTTAAAATTCGGGAACCTCAATTTGAGGGCCAAACTAAAGCAAAATTGGGAAATCCGGAAGCGAAAATAGCGGTAGAAACCTTGGTTTCGGAAACTCTAAGTGATTTTTTGGAAAGAAATCCCCAGGATGCCAGAAGTATTCTTGAAAAATGTGTTCTATCTCAGAGAGCAAGGAAAGCGGCTAAAACAGCTCGAGAAACAGTTTTGAGAAAAGGAGTTTTAGACGGGCTGGCTTTACCAGGGAAATTAGCCGATTGTGTCTCCCGAAAACCCGAGGAATCTGAGCTTTATATCGTTGAAGGAGAGTCGGCTGGCGGAAGTTCAAGGCAGGCTAGAGACCGGCATTTCCAGGCAATCCTGCCTTTGCGTGGTAAAATCCTAAATGTTGAGCGGGCTCGCCTGGATAAAATTTTAACTTCAAAAGAGATTAAAAGTTTGATTATTGCCCTGGGAACGGCTGTTGCTGAAGATTTTAATATTGACAAAATAAGGTATCATAGGATAATTATAACTTGTGACGCTGATACGGACGGAAACCATATTAGAACTTTACTTTTAACCCTTTTTTATCGCTATTTTAAACCTCTTATTGAGAAAGGATACCTTTATATCGCTCAGCCTCCTCTTTATAAGATACAGATTGGGAAGGAGATAAAATATGCCTATACCGAGGACCAGAAAGCTAAGATATTGAAGTCCTTGAGAAAAACTTCCGGTATTTCTATTCAGAGATACAAGGGTTTGGGAGAAATGAATAGCGAAGAACTATGGGAGACAACCATGAATCCAGAAAATCGGGTTCTGCTTCAGGTAAACATTGAAAGTGCGAAAGAGGCTGATAGAATTTTCGATGTCTTAATGGGGGATGAGGTATTGCCGAGAAAAAAGTTTATCCAGGCACACGCCAAGAAGGCCAGAAGTCTAGATATATAATATATTCAGAAATTTAAAGCCATAATTATGTTTAATAAAATTACCGCATTTTTAAAAGAAGTTCAGCTGGAGATGAAGAAGGTTAACTGGCCAACCAGAGAGGAAACAGTCAAGTATACCTTGATGGTTATTGGTGTTGCCGTTGCCGTTGCCATATTTCTGGGTGGCTTCGATCTTATATTTACTGAACTGCGGAATTGCTACCTCTTGAAAGTAGAGCCGTGTTATACTGGAAAACTTTTAGGGCTTTAAGATCGATTAATAAATTAAATTATGCCCAAGCAGAAATTACCCAAAGAAAAAAATTGGTATGTCATTCACACTTACTCTGGATATGAAGATGCTGTTGCTCAAAACTTAAGGCAGCGGATTGAGTCGTTGGGAATGGAAGACAAAATTTTTAATGTCATTGTTCCCAAAGAAAAAAAAATTAAAATAAAAAGTGGTAAAAGAAGGGTGATAGAAGAAAAAATCTATCCTGGCTATGTTTTGGTGGAAATGGTAGTTACGGATGATTCTTGGTATGTAGTTAGAAATACCCCTAATGTCACTGGTTTTGTGGGAGCAGGAACTACGCCGGTTCCGGTTTCCAAGGACGAGATTGATAATTTGATGAAAAGAATAGGGGCAGAGGAACCCCAGTATAAAATTGAGGTTAAGATTGGCGATTTAATAAGAATTGTTGACGGGCCCTTTAGAGATTTTGACGGCAAGGTCTCAGAAATTGATGAAGAACGAGGAAAAGTAAAGGTGCTGATAAATATGTTTGGTCGGGATACGCCGGTTGAACTAGACTCGTTACAAATTAAAAAAGTTTAAGGTTAAATATTGTTATGGCGCAAAAAATAAAAACCATCATTAAACTTCAAATACCCGCCGGCCAAGCTACGCCAGCTCCGCCGGTTGGTCCAGCTTTGGCTCCTCACGGTCTGAATATTATGGAATTCTGCCAGAAATTTAATGAACTGACCAAAACCCAAGCCGGCTGGCAAATCCCGGTTGAAATCACTGTTTACGAAAACAAAGCCTATGAGTTAAAATTAAAACAGCCGCCGGCCTCGGAGTTATTAAAAAAAGCAGCCGGGATTGAAAAAGGTTCAGGCTTGCCAGATAAAACCAAGGTCGGAAAAGTAACCCGAGAGCAGTTAAACAAAATCGCCGAACAAAAAATGGCAGATTTGAACACCGATAGTCTTGAAGCTGCCATGAAAATTATTGAAGGCACAGCCCGGAATATGGGTATTGAAATAGAAAAATGATACCACTATGATACTATCCGATCGCGATATTAAAAAATATATTCAGGAAAGAAAAATTTTAATTTTTCCTGATCCTGATTTTGAAACACAATTAGGGTCGTGCTCTTTGGATTTACGTCTAGGAAATAGCTTCAAGACATTTAGGCCTACCCAATACCCCTATTTAGACTTAAGAAGTAAAAAAAACTTTGAAGAGGTTATGGAGGAAGTTATTATAGAGGAAGGCGCTCCTTTTATTCTTCAGCCAAAAGAATTTGTCATAGCCGTGACGAAAGAAGAATTTATTCTACCAGATGATATAATGGCCAGGTTAGACGGAAGGAGTTCTTTAGGAAGGTTGGGCTTAGTTGTTCATTCCACTGCTGCTCGTTTTGATCCCGGCTGGAAAGGGAAAGCCGTAATGGAATTGGGAAATTTGGGAATTATGCCCATTATTTTATATGAAGGCTTACGGGTTGCCGCTCTCACTTTTGAAACTCTTTCTTCACCGGCGGAATTTCCTTATACAAAACAAAAAGACCATAAATACGCAAACCAAAGCGGTTCTGATGCTAGTAAACTAAACGAAGAATCTAAACCTTAAGGTTTAGGTTCTTTTATATCTTCTCCCGCTGACGCGGGTTCAGTGAGCGAAGAGCCTCGCAAATAGTCACTTGAATTATTAATAAATGAAACCATTAACTACCTCTAATTTAAAGGTGAAATTTTTAGGCATTACCCCGTTCCTAAAAGATAGAAGCGGGGTTTTAAATCCCCAAGAAATCGCTGCTTTTTCGGCTCTTTTAACCTTTAAAGGAAAATCAATAAAAAATCTTTTTAAGGACACTTTAAAAAAAGGAGAAAATCTACAAGATAGAATTAGTAAAATTTTACAAAGGTCTTCTTTAATCGGTCACGCTTCGGTAGCCACTACCCCTTCTCTCTCCCTGAATTATGAAGGAAGCAAATTTTTAGATTCAGCAATGACCGGCATTTATTTTTCTTCTTCTTTGGTCTCTTCTGGTAGACGTACTGGAACTGCCGAAAAAGACATTGTTTATCCTGTCCAAATTTTGCGAAGCAAAAAAGCAAAAAAAATATATCGGGAAGCTTCAGAAAAAATTATTAAATTTTTTAATTCTCTTTTATCTCAGGAAATTCCAAAAGATGAAGCTAGTAAGATTTTGCAATATGGTATCTACGGTACCGGCATAATTCAGTTGCCGGTTGAGTCAATTGTTTCTCTAAAAAGAGAATATTTAGCTGAAAAAGACTGGATGCCAGAAGAAATCGGTCTTTTATTAAAGAAGATTGAGAAAGAAACCAAAAAACTGGGCGTAGATTTACTTTACGCTACCAGGGTAGTTGCCCCCCGGAATGTTTATCCTTATCCAAATATCTTTAAAAACCCTCAAAAGTCAAATTTAGTTAGAGAAATCAGAAAAAGCGAAAAATTAAGTAATAGATCGAAGCTTGTTTCTTTCGATGCTTTAATTACCCCGGAGTTGAAAAATAAATTAGCCAAATTAGAAAAAAAGAAAAAAGAAATATTTTCTTCCCCAAAGAAAATTAAAAAAGAATGGCTAAGCCTTTTATCTTCGCTTCAAGAGTTTGTTCGAGATTACAATTCATCTTTAAGAATTAGGTTTTTATCTTCCATTCCTTGGCGAATCTGGGGGGAGAAAAAAAGACACAGAACCTGTCCTCAAATTATAGAATCTGTTTATTATTGCGTCGAAAGAACGGCTAAAGTTTTTCAAAAAAACAAAAAATTAATTAAAGAGCTCGATGAACGTCCGTTTATTTTATCTCCTCGCTTCATCCAGGAAGTAGAAGAAGTTTTTTCTATCCCCCCCTCAATCAAAAAGAATAAAAAACTTTTATCGAAATATCTCCTAATTGGTTTAGAGGTCTTTGAAGACTATCGGGCTTTGATTAAATTAAAGATTAAGCCGAGAGATGCAATTTTCTTAGTCCCCAGAGCAGTCAAACTTGATATTTTGCAAGAGTATGATTTATACAATCTTTTAGCTGGCTATTATCCTTTGAGGATTTGCCCGACGGCCGAAGAAGAGATGAGAAGAAACTCCTTGAGAGAAGTGGGCCAAATAAAAAATATTTTAACCAAAAAGGGCTTGGGTTTTTTGAATAGATTTATCGTTCCCAAATGCCAAATAGTCGGTTTTTGCCTTGAAGATAAAAGCTGTCCAATGATTTTTAATTCAGTCAAAAACTATAATGAGAAATTTCATCAAGAGATGAAAGCAGAGCTTAAAAAAGAATTTGAAAAAGAACTAAAAAATCTTGGCGGATGAAAAGCTGGCAGAAAAAATTAATCAAAATCGTTAGCCCTTTATTAAAAAAATTAGAGCCAGATCATGGTGCTGCTCACTCTAGGGTAGTTTTCTGGTGGTGTTTGATACTTACTGAGGATAATCAAAGAGTTGATAAAGACACATTATTTGCCGCAGCCTGGTTACACGACCTTGGTCACCTAAAACTGAAAAGCGGTATTGAAAACAGGGAAAGGAAGCATAGTGATTTATCTATAAGTTTAGCTAGGTCCATATTGAAAAAAGCTGGCGTTTCAGAAAAAAAAGCTAAATTAATAAAAGAGATCATTAAGGTTCATGAAGAAAATTTAGATCTTTTAAAGATGAAGCTACCTTTAGAATGCTTGATTTTTCACGATGCTGACAAAATGGATAGCTTAGGAGCATTGGGTATAGCGAGGCAATTTGTCTATTCTGGCAGAGTAAATAAGAAATTTTGGGACCCAAGTATACCAAGAAATGCTTCTTTGCCTTGGGGAGGAAATTTCAGTGCCATGCATACTATTCTGGATAGTCAGATGAATCTTAAATTCTACACAAAAAAAGGTAAAAGAATATCTGAAGACCGAAAGAGATATATGCATTCATATATTAAAAGATTTTTTCAAGAATGGGATTTTAAAAAATAGTAAAATTATGGTTTTAGGAGTAAAAGAATTATTAAAATTAGTTAGGGAGAAAAAATTGGTTGCAAATCTTTCAGAAAGAGAGTTGAAAAATCCTGAGGGGGCTGGCTTTGATATAAGGATAGGGGAGTTGTATGAAGTTGAAGGGAAAGGCTTCCTGGGACTAGAAGAAAGAGAAACACCGCAGATTAAGCTTATAGCAGGGTTTAGCGAGAAAAAGCCGAAGAAAATATTGCTCAAGCCAAAAACTTATTATTTGATGAAAACTATTGAAAGACTGAGTCTGCCAGAAAATATTCTGGCCCTTTTTACTCCTCGTTCAACTTTGTATCGTTCAGGGATCTATATTTTCGGCGGCCAAACCGCTCCTGGCTACAAGGGAGAACTAACCACTGGTATTTATAATTTCAGCGAAGAAGATTTTGAGCTGGAAATGGGCTCAAGAGTTATCCATGTTATGTTTTTTGAGGTTGAAGGAGAAACCAATCTTTATCGTGGTCAATGGCAGGGCGGTAGAATTACCACCAAGAAAAAAGAGAAACAAATATAACAAAAAACATAGAGATTAAATATGGCGGAATATCAGCTAACAATTGGTCTTGAAATCCACGTTGAGTTAAGGACTAAAAGTAAAATGTTCTGTTCGTGTCCTAATGATCCAGACGAACGTAATCCTAATGTTAATATTTGTCCGATTTGCCTGGGTCACCCCGGGACTTTACCAGTTATTAACCAGGAAGCAGTTAAAAAAGTGATTAAAACCGGATTGGCTTTAAATTGTCAAATTCCGGAATATTCAAGTTTTGATAGAAAAAATTATTTTTACCCTGATTTACCCAAGGGTTATCAGATTTCTCAACTATATCAACCACTTTGCAAAAATGGATTTCTGGAGATTTATGGTAAGGAGATAAAGGTCCGAGAAGTGCATCTTGAGGAGGATACCGGTAGTTTGGTTCATCCACTGGGCGCTGATCATTCTCTGGTTAATTTCAACCGGGCCGGTGTCCCCCTGATGGAATTGGCGACCGAGCCGGATATGAATTCAGCCAGAGAGGCGAGGAAATTTGCCGAAGAATTTCATCTACTTATGCATTATCTTGATGTTTCTGACGCCGATATGGAAAAGGGACAGATGCGCGTTGAGGTAAATATTTCTTTGAGCAAAGAAAAAAATAAGCTGGGAACAAAAGTAGAAATTAAAAACTTGAATTCCTTTAAGGCAGTAGGACAGGCTATTGAATATGAAATTAAAAGACAAACAGATATTTTAGATAAAGGAAATAAGGTTATTCAGGAGACCCGAGGATGGGACAGTCTAAAAGGACTAACCGTCAGTCAGCGAGAGAAAGAATTTGCTCAGGATTACCGCTACTTCCCTGAGCCGGACTTACCGCCATTACATATTGCTCAAAATATGGTAAATGAAATCAAGGCTGAGATTCCCGAACTGCCTCTGAAAAGAAGAGAAAGATTAATCCGAGAGTATGGTTTAGATGAAAAAAGTGCGGAAATTTTGGTCTATAATAAAAATTTAGGGGAATATTTTGAAGAAACAATGTTAAACTTTCGAAATAAGCCTAAAGATGAATTTTTAAAATTAGCTAAAGCAACCTCAGATTATATTATTACAGATATGCAAAGTCGACTAAAAAAGAGAGGAATTACGTCTATTTCTGGATCATTTCCAATCAAATCAAAAACTTTCTCAACGTACGTAACCTCAAGAGTAACAGGGATATTATCTACTGCAACTTCTCAGACTGTTTTAGATGATATGTTTGAAACGGGAAAAGATCCCTCTGCCATTATAAAAGAAAAAGGTTTAGAGCTGATAAGCGATGCCGGAGAATTAAAGAAAATAGTAAATGAAGTTATAAAAAACAACCCTAAGGCTGTTGAAGATTATAAAAAAGGCAAAGAAAATGCTTTTCAGTATCTTATTGGCCAGGTAATGGCAACTACAAAAGGTAAGGCTAATCCGGAAATGGCCTCTCAGGTATTGACAAAATTATTAAAAGATATATAATATAGTTTGATTTCAAAAAAAGGAGGTTGCCTTGAAAAAACAAAGCCAGCAAAAGTTAATAGACATGGCCGTGGAGGAGGTTGATACGTGGATGAGCAAAATGCAGAAAATAAAGGAATCAGTACAGAATAGACCGAATGGAATATCGGCTAAAGATTTTGTCAGGCGAGTGATAAATACGCTTGACAACTGCAAGGCGAAAATGGAAGCCGTTGAGAAAATGGCTTCCAAAAAATAAAAAAGGAGGTGAAAATGAAGATTACTGGAGAGATATCCCTCGAGGAATTACCACTACTTAATAAAATGGGGATTATCTTGCCGGGGATTAGGGGACAACTACATCCTTGCTTTGAGGAAAAGCCAAGACTCTCGAAAGAAGAAGAGGAAAACAGGCTGATACTCAAGGTATTACCACCAGGATACAGGATTCCACTTTTCCCGGATACTCGCGCTCGGCTTTTACGTCAGGTGGCATAAAAACAAGAAGGGGAGAAGGTCCTACTTCGCTACGGAGAGGTTCTATGGATAGTTGAAGGCCTTCTCCCCTCATCCGTTTTTGAAAAATTCTTTTACTAATTTTCAGCTTTTTAGCTGATTTTTTATACAAATTGAAAGAAGGGAGACACAGGGGGTCTCCCTTCTTTTCTTCGATAGGATTGCGCAAGATGTTTATTTCAGCCTTACCAGATTCTTCTCTAGCCCGTCTCTGAGTTTGGCGCACCTAGGGCCATTTCTAGCTTGTCTCTGATTTTGTTCACGGATGCTTTCCCGAAAGTTATCTCAAGGGGGAGTGGAACGAGCCATCGGATTCGGCTTGCAACGGTAAGCGAACTGGTGGTAGCTTGGGTTAGTCTGGCTATTTTGATTTCCCTGGTAACTATAGCCTGAGCCACTTCTTGCTTTTCCCAAGGAAGAGACTTCATGCGATTATTGAAATGAGAATTAAAGTCTCTCAATATTTTTCTCATTCCATCTTTTACGGCATCCGAGAATTTTCCGATCTCTTCTCGTTTCAGGATAGCTTTGACTAAATCGGATGTTAAGTCTCTAAGCTCGACATGGTAGGAGAGCTCCTCGGTGTGACAGTGTAAGATAAACCTTCCCAAGCTATACTCTCTCTTCTCTTCGTTCAGGTAGAATATAAGCTTCCAGTCCTGAAAATGAGGGCCCAGATGAGTTTGGCGAGGGATGTTGAGCCCGGACATTTCTACCCCCAGAGAGATGCCGGCTTCTATCCTGGCGGCCATTTCCGTGTCAATGCTGAAGTTTAGTCTGACCAGGTCTCTTGCTATCTCTTCTGCTTTTCCAGGTTTTTCTTTTTCCTCTCTTTTTTCTTCTTTACTATACTTTAGTTTCAATTTTTCCTCCTTTTGGTGAGTATTTTGCGCAATCCTGATAGAACCGAAAAGAACAACATCCCGATAATATTACATTTTTAAATTTTTGTCAATATTAATTCGCCAAGAACTCTTTCGCTAATTTTTCGGCTTTTTTCTGGCTTTTTACCCAATGGATTCTTTTGTCACGCTTAAACCACGTCATCTGTCGCTTGGCGTAATTCCGGAGTTCGATCATCGATTTCTCTAACATTTCTTTCTCGGTGATTTTATTCTGTAAATATTGAGCGGCTGTTCGATAATGTATCCCAAATTCCTCAATTCTTTGCCAAGAAAGACCTTTGTCAGCTGGCGGATTTCTTAATTTCAAAACCTCTTTTAAAAATCCCTGTTTTAACCACTTGAAAAACCTTTTTTTTATTAAATTCTCAAGCTCTTTTTTATTTTTTTTGACCCCGATAATTAACACAGGATAAGGAAGAGGCTCTTTCTTCAAATCCGGCACACGGCCGATTTTTTTTGCTATTTCTATCGCCCTAATTAATCTTCTAGGATTTTTCTTTTCAATCGTTTTAACTCTTTTCGAATCGAGTTTTTTTAAGGTTCGATAAAGCTCTTTTACTGATTTCTTTTCTAACTTTTTTCTTAATTCCCAATCCGGCCGAATTTCCGGAATTACAATACCGTCTATCACTGCCTGAATATAAAAGCCAGTTCCGCCGCATAAAATAGGGACTTTGTGCTTTTTGAATGTTTTATTGATTGCTTTAAGGGTCAGTTTTCTATATTGGACTACGGTAAATCTATTTTTTGGCGGAGCAACATCTAAAAGATGATGAGGGATGCCTTTCATTTCTTTTTTCGTTATTTTCCCTGTTCCAATATCTATCTTTTTATATACTTGACGAGAATCTGCCGAGATGACTTCACCGTTAAATTTCTTAGCCAGCTTTACTGCCAATTCCGATTTTCCCGAAGCCGTCGGCCCCACAATAGTTATTAGTTTACGATTGTTAGTTTTTGATTTAATCATTTTTTAACGACAATTTCTCTTAGGATTTTTTCTCTTCTCTTTTTTTCTTCCAGAGGAACATTGTCTTTCATACGGAGAGCAGCTGTGCCCGGCCTGGGAGAGTATTTTGCGATATAAGCCAGATTAAATTTAATTCTTTTAAACAATTTTACAGTATTTCCAAACTGTTCTTCGGTCTCGCCGGGAAAGCCAACAATAACATCGGTTGACAAGTTAATATCAGGTATTTCCTCCCTTATTTTTTTAATTAGATCTTTGTATTGTTCTACTGTATAAGGACGATTCATCTTTTTTAAAATCTCATTATCTCCGGACTGAACAGGTAAATGTAAATATTTGGCCACCCTTTTGGACTGGGCCATCACTTCAATCAATTCATCTGAAAAATTCTTTGGGTTGGGAGAGGTGAATCGAACTTGGAAATCGCCAGGAACGTCATTAGTCAATTTTAGTAGTTGAGAAAAATTAATCGCCGACTCCATAGGCGAGGTATAGTCGTTCACATTTTGACCTAAAAGCCAAATTTCTTTTATTCCTCGGACAACAGCTTTTTTTACTTCTTCCAAGATTTCTTGGTGTGACCGGCAAACCAAAGGACCACGGGTAAGGGGGACAACACAATAAGTGCAAAAATTATTGCAGCCATTAGAAATAGGAATATAAGCCGTGGGTTTATATTTGTATTCTGGAATAATATTGAAATAATTTCTCTGAGACCAAATTGAATCAAAGATTTTTCTGAATTTTCTTTTATCTTGTTTTAGAATACAGCCGGTTAAAACAGTCTTTAATTTAGGATTTTCAGTTTTTAGCTTGTTAAATTTCAGAGCCAGCCCGAAAACCCTATCTACAGCTGACTGCCTGACCGAGCACATATTAACCAAAATTAAATCAGCCTCATTTTCTTTTGAAGCTGATTGGTATCCTTTGCTTTCTAGTTCTGTGGCGATTCTCTCCGAATCACTCTTATTCATTTGGCAACCGAAAGTAATGATGCGGTAATTCATTATCTTGAAGGTTGAAAGATGAGATTTATCTCATCGCACAACCGAAAGTAATGACATGATACTCGGGCATGTTTTATTTCTTCTTCTCTATCCCTGTCTTTACCCCTTCTGTAAACTTTGTTAGTTTCATTATTCCTAAGTCCTTGTTTTTCGAACGAACCCTGACCGATTTTGACTTTATTTCTTTGTCACCAACCACCAATAAATAAGGAATTTTCTGAATTTCTCCTTCTCTGATTTTTTTAGAAACTGTTTCATTTTCGTCTTTTACCTGAACCCTTAACTCCGAAGTTTTTAACTTTTCACCGATCTCTTTAGCGTATTTTTCATGTCGGGAACCGATAGGAATCACCCAAACTTGCTCTGGTGCTAGCCACAAGGGTAGAGCCCCGGCATAATGTTCAAGGAGGACTCCAATAAACCTTTCAATTGAGCCAAGCAGGGCTCGGTGAATCATGTAAGGTTTACGTTTCTCTCCTTTTTGGTTAATGTAAACCATTTTGAATCTTTCTGGAAGATTAAAGTCAAATTGGATAGTAGTACACTGCCAGGGCCTATCTAAGGCATCCTTAATCTTAATATCGATTTTCGGCCCATAAAAAACCCCACCGCCGGGATCAGCTTGATATTTTAATTTAAGTTTTTTGAGAACATATTTAAGAGAGTTTTCTGCTTTTTGCCAATCTTTTAAGCTCCCAGTGTATTTTGATGGGCGGGTCGCTAAATAAATATCATAATTTTTAAAACCAAAAGTTTTCAGAATATCGAGGCCATATTTAACAAGCTTTTCAATTTCCCTGACTATTTGGTCTGGGGTACAGATTACATGGGCATCGTCTTGGGTAAAGCCCCTGACCCTGGTAAGACCGTGTAGAACTCCAGATCTTTCGTAGCGATAAACTGTTCCTAATTCAGCAAGATAAACTGGTAATTCCTTATAGCTTCTGATTTTGGAGTTATAAACTTTAACATGAAAAGGACAATTCATCGGCTTTAATAAGTATTGTTCATTATCTATTTTAATAGGAGAATAGAGATTTTCTTTGTAGAAATCCCAATGGCCTGATTTTTTCCATAAGTTTAAATTACCGATATGAGGTGACCACAGCCATTCATATCCTTGTTTGGTAAGTTCCTGATAGAGAAAATTCTCAATAATTTTTCTTAAGACAGCACCCTTGGGCATCCAAATAGGCAAACCGGCCCCAATTTCTTCATCAAAAAGAAACAAATCTAACTTTTGTCCTAGAAGACGATGGTCTCTTTGTTCTGCCTCTTTTTCCCTTAAAAGAAAATCGTTTAATTCTTTTTTTGTCTTGAAAGCTGTTCCATAGATTCTTGTTAGCATTTGATTTCTTTCCGAGCCTCGCCAATAAGCACCGGCAATTTTTGTTAACTTGAAGCTGTCTACTGGAATTTCTTTTGTTGATTTAACATGTGGTCCCTTACATAAATCAACAAATTTACCACTTTTGTAGACGGTGACTTTTTTTTCGGTTAATTCCTCGACGAGTTCTAATTTATAGAGCTGATTTTTAAATATTTTTTTTGCCTCCTCCTTTGTAATTACTCTTTTTTCAAATCTAATATCTTGTTTAATTAATTGCTTCATTTTTGTTTCAATTTTTGGCAGATCTTCAGGAGTTAAAGAAAGAGGCAAATCAAAATCATAGTAAAATCCGCTTTCAGTTGCTGGACCAATGCCAAATTTAACCTCCGGAGAGAGCTCTTGCACGGCATAAGCCATAGTATGGGCCAGCGAATGTCTAATTGCTTCTATTTTTAACATATGCTTTTTAACTTTCTATGACTTCTTCAACCTCTTCACAAATTATTTTAGGGACACCATCGCGATTATCAACTCGGCCCTTAACCATCACGATTTTATTTTCTTTAAATATTTCATGATTCCTTTCGATGATGCCGGGGAAAACAACTACTTCAACCTTATTATCTTCGTCTTCCAATTGGGTAAAAAGCATCGGTTTGCCGTTCTTGGTGATAATAAGGTTGATAGAGGAAATCACTCCGCCAATCCTGACCATCTTACCGGTTAAATCTTGAGTAATTCGGGATAGAGGTAAAACCTTCTTTTCTAAAACTTTTTTAAAATCTTCAATCGGATGGGAAGTAACAAAGAGACCCAATAATTCCTTTTCCCAATGTAATTTCTCGTTCTTGGTGGCTGCTTTCGTCTGCGACAATTGAAAAGTGGCCGTTTGTGAAAATCCGTCGAAAAGACCCCTTTGACCTTCCGATTTTGCCTTTTGGGTTTCCCGACTGACCTCTAATAATCTTTCCAAATTAAATAAAAGCTGATTTCTTTCGGCTAAATTATCAAAGCAACCAGACTTAATTAAGCTTTCCAATGATTTTTTGTTCAAATCCCGTGAACTTATTCGGTTGACGAAATCAAAGATTGAACGGTAGGGGCCAGCATTTTTTCTTTCCTGGACAATGGATTGGACTACATTATATCCGACATTTTTTATCGCTAATAATCCAAAGCGGATTTTATCCGGAGGTACCACAGTAAAGTTTTCCAGGCTTTCGTTGACATCGGGAGGTAAAACCTCGATTCCCATTTTTTTACACTCTTGGATTAAAAATCCGACCCTTTCAACATCAGCTTTTTCTGAAGTTAGAACCGACGCCATAAATTCTGTCGGAAAGTGGGCTTTCAGAAAAGCTGTCTGATAGGCAATAAGAGCATAACAAGCGCTGTGGCTTTTGTTGAATGAATAGCGAGCAAAAGGCTCAAACCAGTGCCAGATTCTTTGACTAATACTTTCTTCTATACCGTTTTTTCTTGTGCCTTCAATAAATTTTTCTTTTTGGTCCATTAGAAGTTTCTTAATTTTCTTGCCGATCGCCTTTCTCAGGATATCAGCTTCAGAAAGCGAGAAGCCCGCGAATTCTTGGGCAATTTTCATCACCTGCTCTTGATAAAGGGGTATGCCGTAAGTTGGCTCTAGGATCGGTTTTAACCTTGGGTGTAAATATTCTATAGCTCTTTTTTTGTGTTTGCCGGCGATGTAATCTGGGATAAATTGCATCGGGCCAGGTCGGTAAAGAGCAACCATGGCAGTAATATCTTCAAGATTAGTTGGTTTTAATTCTTTAAGATAACGCCTCATCCCATCCGATTCTACCTGGAACACGCCAACTGTTTCTGCTTTTTGGAAAAGCCGGAAAGTTTCTTTGTCATCGAGGGGAATATTTTCAATGTTAATACTTTCGCCCTGAACTTTATAAATTCGGGCTAGAGTATCCTCAATAATGGTTAAGTTTTTTAGGCCCAGGAAATCCATTTTCAATAGTCCCAGGCCTTCTACGGCGTGCATTTCGTATTGAGTGACGATATTCTTGTCGTCTTGCGTCGGATGTTGAAGAGGTACGATGTTTTGCAGGGGTTCTTCAGAAATCACCACTCCGCAGGCATGAGTTGAGGCATGTCGAGCGCAACCTTCAAGCTTTTTGGCAAAATCAATTAATTTTTGAGCTTTTTGATCTGAAAGATAAGTTTGACGAAATTCGTCAACGCTGGCCAAGGTTTGAGCCAAGGTTAAGCCGAAAGGAATCATTTTAGCAATCCGGTCGCAGTAAATATAAGGATAGTTTAGAGCCCTTCCTACGTCTCTGACCACTGCCCGGGAAGCCATAGTTCCGAAAGTAATGATCTGGGCCACTCTCTCTTGGCCGTATTTCTGGGCGACATAATCAATTACCTCGTCTCTCCTACGATCGGTGAAGTCTAAATCAATATCGGGCAGAGAAGCGCCTCGTCCAGGATTTAAAAACCTTTCAAATAAAAGATTATATTTCAACGGATCAACGTTGGTGATATTTAGAATATAAGCGATGATCGATCCCGCGACCGAACCTCGGCCCGGCCCAACAATAATCCGCTTTCCTTTTGCCCAATTGACAAAATCCTGAACGATTAAGAAATAAGGAGCAAAGCCAGTTTGTCTGATTACTCCTAATTCGAAATTCAATCTGTCCAGAACCTCTTTACTCGGTTTTTTGCCATATCGTTTCTTCACACCCTCATAGCAAAGTTCTTCTAAATATTCATCGGCTGATTTTCCGTTCGGCGTTTCAAAATGAGGAAGCTTGATCTTCCCTAACTCAAATTGAAAATTACAGAGTTTAGCGATTTTTTGAGTGTTTTCAATCGCCTCCGGAGTTTCTTTAAAAAATTCTGCCATTTGCTCTGGACTTCTTATTGAGAAGTCATCTTTTTTCATGGTTAATCTTTCTGGGTCATTTGGGTCAGCTCCCGTGTTAATCAGCATTAAGATATCCTGGGCTTCAGCGTCTTCCGGCTTTAGATAATGGGCATCGCAAGTAGCCACCAGAGGAATGCCGGTTTTTTTGGAAATAGAAATTAGAACTTCGTTAACTTTTTTTTGCTCAGGAATATTGGGGTGATGCTCCAGCTCTAAATAAAAATTATTCTTGCCAAAAAATTTTTGGTATTTTAGAGCTAAGTCAGTAGCTTCTTTTGTTTTTTTCGCCAGAATTAACTGGGGAATTTTTCCCTGGAGACAGGCAGATAAACCGATTAGGCCTTCGGAGCATTGAGCCAACAGTTCTTCATCAATTCTAGGCTTGTAATAGAAACCCGTGAGATAGGACTTGGTAATTAGTTTGACTAAATTCTTATAACCCTGCTCATTTTTTACCAAAAGCACTAAATGATACCTTTTGTCGTCAATATTCGGTCTTTCCTGAGTCATCTTTTCAAAAGCCAGATACATTTCAGCGCCTATAATAGGCCTAAGACCTCTTTCTTTAGCTTTCTTATAAAACTCCACTGCACCGTAAATATTGCCGTGGTCGGTTATAGCTAAGGAATCCATGCCTAATTTCTGAACATGGTCTAAAATCTCGTCAATTTTAGGTAGACCATCAAGCAGGGAATAGTGAGAATGGAGATGTAGATGAGTAAATTTCATGAATTAGTGTATTTTACTTTTTTCTAAACGCTAAGTCAAACACCGAACTCTACCAAACAGGGTGAAGCAGAAAATTAGGCGAAACTTTAACGACCTGATACAATAAATAAATGAAACTCCCCAG